>Ga0074045_10003882_pt1 | contig 13385 bp, 8 predicted proteins | sample BogForMeECP23OM2_FD_94442 | JGI IMG/M metagenome (GOLD analysis project Ga0074045, IMG submission 94442) | Bog forest soil microbial communities from Calvert Island, British Columbia, Canada - Bog Forest MetaG ECP23OM2 | ecosystem: Environmental > Terrestrial > Soil > Wetlands ... | reverse complement strand
TCGGCGGCGTCGAAGGTGTTGGCAAAATAGCTCTCGATGCACAGCTCCGCGGCGACGCGGTTCTTGAGCACGCTTTTCTTAACAAAGATCGGCACCACGATATTGGATTTCACGAGGTCGGACCCGAGGTAGCGCGGATCGGCCGGAACATCGTTGACGACTACGGTCTTTCCGGAAGACGCCGCCGCTCCGCACAAACCTTGGTCGAGCGTGATACGCGGCGTGGGCTGAAAGCTGCCCGCGTAAGGGCCTACTACCAGCGCGTCGAAACTGGGCGGCTCCATCAGGTAGAAGCCAACCCAGTTGTAGCGCGTCATCGAGTCGTGGAGCTGCTGGGCTACGTGCTGCATCAGAGCCTTCACGCCGTCGTGGGAGTGACTTGGTGCTTCAAATTCTTGCAAGAGGCGTTCGTGCGAGTGCATTGTGATTCACCTCGCCGGACAGCCGAGAGCACCTCACCCCATCACGCGAAAAGCGCGCGCGATAGGGCCCCCGGGGCTGTCTCTACGTGAGTTACTTGATCGTAACCAGTTTCTCGACGAGTCCAGAGTAGTCCTTTTTTTCCAGCCCGTGGACTTCTTTGTTGTACTCGTCAACTTTGCTGGAGTAATTCATGGAGCAGAATTTTGGGCCGCACATGGAGCAGAAGGCCGCGGTCTTGTAGCCCTCTTCGGGCAAGGTTTCATCGTGCATGGAACGCGCGGTTTCGGGATCGAGCGAGAGTTCGAACTGTTTCTCCCAGTCGAACTTGTAGCGCGCGTAGCTGAGCGCGTCATCGCGGTCGCGCGCTCCGGGACGATGGCGGGCAACGTCGGCGGCGTGCGCGGCGATTTTGTAGGCGATGATTCCGTCTTTCACGTCTTTTTCGTTGGGCAGGCCGAGATGTTCTTTGGGCGTGACGTAACAGAGCATCGACGCGCCATACCAGCCGATCATGGCGGCTCCTATGGCCGAGGTGATGTGATCGTAGCCGGGAGCGATGTCGGTAACGAGCGGGCCCAGCGTGTAGAACGGAGCTTCGTAGCAGAGTTCGTTTTCCTTCTCGACCTGCTCTTTGATCTTGTCGAGCGGAATGTGGCCGGGGCCTTCGATCATGGTCTGCACGTCGTGTTGCCAGGCAATTTTGGTCAGCTCGCCTAGAGTTTTGAGTTCGGCGAATTGGGCTTCGTCGCTGGCGTCGGCGAGGCAGCCGGGACGCAGGCCGTCTCCGAGCGAGAAGCTGACGTCGTACTTCTTCATGATTTTGCAGATGTCGTCGAAGCACTCGTAGAGGAAGTTCTGCTTGTGGTGGTGAGCCATCCACTGCGCGAGGATTGCGCCGCCGCGGCTGACGATGCCAGTGATGCGCTTGGAAACCATCGGCAGATACTGGATGAGCACGCCGGCATGAATGGTCATGTAATCGACGCCCTGCTGCGCCTGCTCTTCGATCACTTCGAGCATCACGCTGGCGTTGAGGTCTTCGACGCGCTTGACCCGCGAAATAGCTTCGTAAATGGGCACGGTGCCGATGGGCACGGGCGAATGGCGCAGAATGGTTTCGCGGATTTCGTGAATTCCGCCGCCGGTGGAGAGATCCATGACGGTGTCGGCGCCGTAGTGGACCGAGGTGTGCAGCTTTTTCAGTTCCTCTTCGACGTTGGAAGTGACGGCCGAATTGCCGATGTTGGCGTTGATTTTGCAGAGCGAGGCCACGCCGATCGCCATCGGCTCAAGCTCGGGATGGTTGATGTTGGCAGGGATGATCATGCGGCCGCGGGCGACTTCGTCGCGGACGAGTTCGGCGGCGATTTTCTCGCGGCGTGCAACCCAGTCCATTTCCTCGGTGATCATGCCTTGGCGCGCGTAGTGCATTTGCGAGAAGTTGCCGTCTTTATTTTCTGTCTTGCGCTTGGTCAGCCATTCAGCTCGCGGCTTGAGAGCCAGGTTGAAACCGTCGCCATTCGTGCCGTTTGCCGGGTTGCCATTGCTTGCAGACATATACGCGTGCACCATCCTTCAAGGAATCTAGACAAATTATACGCCGCGCCAGAGAGAGCTTTCGGCGAGCGCCGCCATCAGTCGATTTGTGCGAGCCTTCAATTGCGCAGCGTTTTGCCCGTTTTCAGTGTGTATTGGATTCGCTCCTGCGTCTTCTTTTCGCCGCAGAGGGACTTGAACGCCTCGCGTTCTAGGTCGAGCACATACTGCTCGCTGATGGGCATGCCCGGCGTTACGTTTCCGCCGCAGATGACTTCGGCGATTTTGGTGGCCAGCTTCTGTTCGTGATCGCTGATGAACTCGCTTTGGCGCATCATGTAGGCTCCGAGTTTGAGAGTGGCGAAAATGTTTTCGCCCGGCGCGGGAATGTCGGTGCGCATCACTGGAGGTTCGTAGCCTGCTTTGACGAGTTCGAGCGCGCGCGCCTTGGCGTCGCTCAGAACGCGTTCGCGGTTCATGGTGATGCGATCGGAACTCGACAAGAAGCCGAGACCGCGCGCTTCGTACGCGGAAGTCGCAACCTTTGCGGTGGCAATGGTTTCGAATGTTTTCTTCATTGCTTCCATCAATTCGACCGAATCGCCGCGGGCATCGGGGCGAATCGAAGACGCGCTGTCGACCGCCCGCAGCAGCATTTCCTTGCAACCGCCGCCGCCCGGAAGCAGGCCTACTCCCACCTCGACCAGGCCCATGTAGAGCTCGGCGTGCGGCTGTCGCGCTGCTGCGTGCAGAGAAATCTCGCAGCCTCCGCCGAGCGTCAGGCCAAACGGGGCGCTGACGACCGGCTTCGGCGAGAATTTAATGGCCTGCGTCATACCCTGGAATTGGCGAATGGCCATGTCGACTTCATCCCATTCTTCTTCCTGGATCGACATGAGCAGCAGCATCAGGTTCGCGCCGACGGAGAAGTTCTGTGCGTCGTTGGTGATGACGAAGGCGTCGAAGTTGTCGCCTGCGGCGCCCGGTTTCAGCGTTTGCAGAATGAGCGAGATGATGTCGGCGCCGAGGGCATTCATCTTGGAGTGGAATTGAATGCAGCCCACGCCGTCGCCCAGGTCGATGAGCGAAGCTCCGGAATTTGTCTTCACCACGCCATTGGATTTCTTGGCGACTTCGACTGACCAGACGCCTTCAGGAACAGTTACCGGCTGCCAGTTGCCAGTTGCCAGATCGAAGTACAGTTTGCCCGAGGCGGCCTTGGCATCGTCGGCGTACCAGGATTTCTTGCCTGACGCGAGCAACTTCTCCACATTGGCGGCAACCGGGTGCCCTTCTTTCTTCATACGAGCTACCGTGGGTTCTACGCCGGCCGCATCCCATAGTTCAAACGGCCCAAGCTCCCAGGCGAAACCCATGCGCATGGCGCGATCGATTTCGACGATGGAATCGGAAATCTCGGGGATGCGATTTGCGGAGTACGTCCACAGATCGGAGAGTGAGGTCCAGAGGAAGGTGCCAGCCTTGTCCGGCTTCTGCGCGCCACCGTCGAGGCCGAGCAGCATGCGCAGGCGCGGGACCGTTTCCTCGACGTTTTTCGCCATCTCGAGCGCAGCGAACTTCGGCTTTTGCTGCGGACGGTATTCCAGAGTCTTCCAGTCCAGCGCCAGCCGCAGGTCGTCTTTGCCGTCGCCAGACTTCGCCTTTTTATAGAAGCCGCCCTTAGTCTTGTCGCCGAGCCACTTGCGGTCCACCATTTGGCGGAAAAAGTCGGGGATCTTCAGTTCGCTGCGTTCATCGCGCACGTTCTGCGTCATGTTCCCGACCACGTGGCCCAGAATGTCGAGGCCTACCAGGTCGATGGTTCGGAACGTCGCCGAGCGCGGCCAGCCAACGGCCTGCCCGGTGAGTGCATCCACTTCTTCAATGCTCAGGTCCAATTCCTGCATGAGGCGCATGACGTTGAGCACGGAAAAAGTTCCGATGCGGTTGCCGATGAAGTTGGGGGTGTCTTTGGCAAACACGACGCCCTTGCCCAGTTGGGCGTCGCAAAAATGTGCGACCGCGTTGATCAGGGCGCGATCTGCCTCCGGCGTAGGAATCAACTCCAAAAGCCGCATATAGCGGGGCGGGTTGAAAAAGTGCGTGCCGAACCACGACCTGCGGAAGTCGTCTGAAAATCCTTCCGCGATCTTGGCCACCGGCAAGCCGCTGGTGTTGGTCGTGACGATCGCGCCCGGCTTGCGAATCGCTTCCACTTTCTTCAGCAGGCTGCGCTTGATTTCGAGGTTTTCGATAACGGCTTCGATGATCCAGTCGACGTCGGCCAGCTTCTTCAAATCGTCGTCGAAGTTGCCGATCGTCACCAGACGCGAGAGCGACGATTCAAAGAACGCCGCGGGCTTCGACTTTTTTGCCCCGTCAAGCCCGGCGGCCGCGATCTTGTTGCGCGCCGGTCCGTCCGCGTCGGGGGGAACGATATCCAGCAGCAGGGAAGGGACACCGGCATTCGCGAAATGCGCGGCGATGCGGGCGCCCATCGTGCCCGCGCCCAGAACGGCAACTTTGTTGATCCGTTTCATGAAGGCACACTCCAATCAGTCAGTTAAGTAAGGACGCTTGCCAAAATAATCTACAAATCTTCTATGGCAGTTTATCTACCACCCAGTCGTTTTTGCCAGCGTTGACCAGAATTATTTCGGAGGTTCGACGAGACAAAGTGCGACGAGACAAAGTTGGGGAGGATCCAGATTTGGACGACGGAGATCCGCCCGATCCTGCGGCTTCTTTCGCGCTCACCAGCACGACAGGAAAGCTGTAGCGCCCGCGATTGCCGCGCCCGGCGCCGATTTCAAAAGCGCGGTCTGTTGCAGCCCCAAAAAATTGCTCCAGTTCGGCCGCGTTTTGCGAGTGCCGTATTCCGTCGCTCACAAGCACCATGCCGTCGCCGAGGTCTCCCGTCTGCCATGCGTGCAGGAAGCGGTTGGCGGTGGCGAGGGCGACCACATAGTCTGGGTCGGAAACACTGGCTGGTTTCTTGTGGGGTCGTCCCCAACCCGTTGCCGTGAGCACGAAAATGAGGACAGTAACTCGTATCTTCATGTAGGGCGCTGGCCGGCGCCAAAGGCGTTGGCCGACGAGATCTCGTGTTTGTCGCTTGATTCCGATTCTCCTATTGTCGATCCCGGACGAACCCTTGAACTCCGGCCCGTCCATTGTGCTCGGCCCTTATATCAACTTCAAGGGCCGAGCCGTTTATGGCGTGGTTCGCGGCTATCAAAGAAGCGCCGGTACCTGTATTCTTGAGCCTGGCCTCAAGAGCGGGGAAGCCGGAGGTTTCGTGGTTTACCCGAGCCAATTAGAATGCTAGTATGCGCTGCTAGCGAAAGGATCTGCATGAGTTCGCCCTACGGGCTTCAGATCACAGAAAATTGTCTGATCTGCAAGCTGCGTCAATCCGGCTTCTTCTGCGATCTTCCCAAGGCCTCCCTTGAATACCTGGAGAAGATCAAGTACGCCAGCGCGTATCCCCAGGGGGCGGTATTGTTCGTGGAGGGCCAGGCGCCGCGCGGCATTTATATCGTCTGCGCCGGCCGCGTAAAGCTGACCACGACTTCGCGCGATGGCAAGACGCTGATCTTGCGCATTGCCCAGGCCGGTGAGGTTCTCGGTCTGCATGGCACGGTTTCCGGCAAGCCCTACGAACTCACGGCCGAAACGCTCCAGCCAAGCCAGCTCGATTTCATCAAGCGCGACGATTTCCTGAAGTTCCTGCAAAATCACGCCGATGCCTGCCTGAACGCCGCGCACCACCTGAGCCAGAATTGCCAGACCGCATACGAAATGATCCGCTCGCTCGGTCTCTCTCACTCCGTATCGGAGAAGTTGGCGCGCCTGCTTCTGGAGTGGGCGAGCGACGGCGAACAAACCAAAGAAGGCATTCGGATCAAGATCGCGCTGACGCACGAAGAGATTGCGCAGCTGATCGGCACTTCGCGGGAAACCGTGACGCGCGTCCTGGGCGAATTTCGCGACAAGGAACTGGCTCAACTTCGTGGTTCCACACTCCTGATTCGCAACAAAGGAGCGCTGGAACGGCTGATCGGCGCCTGAGCAAACCGCCATTCGGCACTGGCTCAGGTATCAGGTGTTAGGTCTCAGGCTTCAGGGGCTTGAGATTTTCTGAGACCTGACGCCTGCGACCTGAGCCCTCGGTCTTTTCTTCGTGCTGCCCAGATTTCCTCGCCGAAAGTGTCCCGGGAAACGCGCTATCAATTCGGCATGTCCCACCAGCTCATCCGGAATGGCTAGTTTATAATTGAAAATTACGCACTGAAGCCTGGAGTTACCTGAAAAACTATGATTCGAACTCTTCAAAACGCGGGCCCAACCCTGAAGTACATTCTCTACGGCCTGCTCCTCATCATCTGCGGCAGCATGGCGATCACGCTCATCCCCGGTGGTATCGGTGGTTTCGGCACCAGCCTCGGCCTCGGTGGGCCGCGCGCCGGAGTTGTGGCGATGATCGGCGACCAGGAAGTCACCGTGCTCGAAGTGCAGCGCGAAGCGCGTGCCTTGATTCAGCGCCAGGGGGCAACGGCGCAGGCCAGCGCGCTCATGCCTTTTTTTGCCGGCCAGGCAGCGCAGCAACTGATCAATGAAAAGGCTCTGGTCGCCGAAGCGCACCGCGTAGGCCTGCACGCCAGCGATGAGGAATTGCGCGACGACCTCGAACACGGCCAGCTCAGCGCGGAGATTTTTCCCGGCGGCAAGTTTATCGGCCAGGCACAGTATGAAGATTGGGCGCAGAGCCACAACATGACTGTTCCCCAATTCGAAGGGCTCGAGAAGGAATACATTCTCATTCGCAAACTGGAGGCTTTAGTGTCGGGGGGCGCTCTTGTCTCCGATGCCGAAGTTCGCGATGAGTTCGAGCGCCGCAACACCAAGGTCAAGTTCGAATACGCGGTCGTCACCGAGGCCGACATCCTGAAAGGACTGCATCCCACGGACGAGGAGCTTAAGGCCTTTTACGATCGCAATAAGGCGGCCTATAACAACTCCATTCCGGAAAAGCGGCAAATCAAGTATGCGCTCGTCGATTCCGCGAAAATTGGGGCGGCTACGCCGGTCACTGAGCAGGACCTGCAGGCTTATTACGACCAGCACCGCGACGAATACCGCGTGCCCGATCAGGTCAAGGTGCGCCACATCCTGATCAAGACTCCGCTGCCCGGGGCCGGCGGCAAGGAAGATGAAAAAGGTGTGGCCGATGCCCGCGCGAAGGCCGATTCCGTTCTCAAGGAACTCAAAGCCGGTGGCGACTTCGGCAAGCTCGCCGAGAAGTATTCCGAGGATCCCGGCAGCGCCAAAAACGGGGGTGAACTGGGCTGGATTGGCCGCGGCCGTACCGTGCCGGAATTTGAAAAGGCGGCATTCTCGCTGGCCAAAGGACAAACCAGCGATCTGATCAAGAGCAGCTATGGCTTCCACATCATCAACGTTGAAGACAAGCAGGAGGCCCACCTCAAGCTGCTCGCCGAAGTAAAAGGCGAGATTCAGGAAAAAGTGAAGCAGCAAAAGGTTACTCTTGCCACCGAAGCGGGGGCCAATGGCTTGCTGAGTTCGGCGCGCACCGAGGGTTTTGACCACGCGGCTTCGTCCAAGGGCCAGTCGGTGGTCAGCACGGAATTCTTCGGCCACAACGACGTGCTTCCGGGCCTCGGGCCCAGCCCGCAATTGATGGATGCCGTCTTTAGCGCCTCCGACAAAGCGCCGCCCGATAGCGTTCAGGTGACGCAGGGCTACGTTGTGTACCAGGTGCTTGCGATCAAGCCTCCGGCGACGCCTACGTTCGACGAGATTCGTTCGCGCGTCGAAAGCGAGTTCAAGAACCAGCGCGCCAGCATGCTGTTGCAGCAGAAAACGCGGGAACTCGCCGACCGCGCCAAGGCGGATCATGATTTGAAAAGAGCCGCCAAAGATCTGGGCGCAACGGTCAAGACGAGCGAACTGGTCGCGCCCGATGGCCAGGTTCCCGACATCGGTTCCATGACCGGCGCGGCCAGCGCGATTTTCGCGTTGAAGCCTGGCGAAATCAGCGCGCCCATTCCGGCGAGCTCCAATGGCGTGGTTGCGCAGCTTCTCGAGAAGCAGGCGCCCACCGATGCGGAATACGCCGCCAAGAAAGACGAGATCCGCCAGTCTCTGGCTGAAGCCAAGAAGAACGAATTGTTCCAGCTGTTCGTGACCAACCTGCGCAAGGACATGGAAAAATCGAACCGGATCAAGATCAATCAGGATGAAATGAAGCGGCTGACGCGTCCGGGGACCGAAGAGGGCTCGTAGGCCCGCAAGATGTTCGATCGTGTACGTCGGAACAGATCTCAGCTCTTCCGCACGAGGTCTGGACGAACTGTGTTTTCCTGAGACCTGAAGACTGAAAGCTGAGAGCTGTTCTTGATGCCATTCTCGCGTGCCAGCGGAATCCTGCTTCACCCTACCTCGCTCGCTTCGCGCGGCGGGATCGGCGATTTTGGTCCGGCCGCATACGCGTTTGCCGACTTTCTTGCCTCTGCGCGCCAGGGTGTGTGGCAGGTGCTCCCCCTGGGCCCGCTCGGATTTGGGAACTCGCCCTATTCCTCGCCCTCCGCCTTTGCGGGCAATCCGCTGTTGATCAGCCTGGATCGGCTCGCGGATCGCGGCTGGATCGATCGCGCGCGAGTGGAGACGCTGCCCTCCGCTGTCGAAGCGGTTGACTACGCTGCCGTCTTTCACCAGAAGCTACCTTTGCTTTTCGAGGCGGCCAACAAATTTCTTGCTTTGGCTTCGGGTCCCGCGCGCTCTCGCTACGACAGTTTCGTGCGCCAGAACCAGTGGTGGCTCGACGATTTTGTTCTCTTTGACGCGCTGCGTGCCCACTTCCACCTTGAGACCTGGAATCGCTGGCCCCGCGATCTGATTCACCGCGATGCCGCAGCTCTTGAGAAAGCGCGCAAGGAAATGCGCGATGAACTCGATGTCCGCAGGGTCGTCCAGTTTTTTTTCTACGAACAATGGCGGGCGCTGCGTTGCTACTGCGCGCAGCGTTCCATTCGCGTGGCAGGCGATCTCGCTATCTTTGTCAACTTCGACAGCGCCGACGTCTGGACTCATCCTGATCTTTTCCGCCTCGATGCGGAACTTGAGCCCGAGGTCGTTGCTGGAGTGCCTCCGGATTTCTTCAGCAAGGAAGGCCAGCGCTGGGGCAATCCGCTCTATCGCTGGGACGTGATGAAAGAACGGGGCTATGCCTGGTGGATCGATCGGCTGCGCTGGGCAGCGCTCAATTTCGATTACATCCGTCTCGATCATTTCCGGGGTTTTTCACAGTTCTGGGAAATTCCCGCCAGCGAGCCGACGGCCATTCACGGCCGCTGGGTCGACGGTCCCAAAGACGATTTGTTCGTGAAGGTTCGCGAAAGCCTCGGCGGCCTGCCGTTCTTCGCCGAAGATCTCGGCTACATTACGCCCGATGTGCACGCACTCCGCGAGCGCCTCCAGATTCCCGGTATGGCCGTTTTGCAGTTCGGATTCGGCGATCCCGGTGCCCACATGCACCTGCCGCACACGTTCAAGGCGGACAAGGTCGTTTACACCGGCACGCACGACAACGACACACTGCGCGGCTGGTGGGCCACGGGAGCAACCGACAAAGAGCGGGAGCATGTGGAGACTTATCTCGGGCGCTGCGATGACGGCATCAACTGGGCGATGATTCGCGCCGCCGTGGACTCTCCTGCCAGCTTCGCTGTCATCCCGTTGCAGGACGTGCTCGGTTTGGGAAGCGAGGCTCGCATGAATGTGCCTAGTCTCAGCGGCGGAAATTGGCGTTGGCGTTTCCGCGCGGAGATGCTGCGTCCCGAGCTGGCGGCAAAGCTGGCTCTTCTCGCCGAGGTCTCCGACCGGTTGCCAGCGCCGTTGCAGGCAACCGAGGAAGATTGGGCGGCCTGAGAGCACTGCTCTAGCGCTTCGTAAGCTGCATGGTCCAATTCGGATTAGACAAACTGCCGGGCCTTTGTCAGGCGTCTTCTGGTGTATTCTCGCTGTTCGGAGAAATTCGCGGATTTTCGGAGCGCCGACTCGTGACCGAGCCCATCATTCGTGCCCAGGCTGTCGAAAAGTTCTACCTGCAGCCCGATGGCAACCGCATCGAAGTCATTGCGCCGGTCGATCTTGACATCGAGCCCGGCAAAATCATTGCGTTGCTCGGCCCGTCCGGGTGCGGCAAGTCAACGCTGCTGCGCATTCTTACCGGCCTCAGCAAACCCTCCTCGGGTGAAGTACTTTGGCACGGCCAGCCGATCACCTCGCAAAACGCGGGTGTGGCCATCGTTTTTCAAAGCTTCGCGCTTTTTCCGTGGCTTACAGTCATCGACAACGTCGAGGCTCCACTCGAAGCCCGCGGCGTTCCCGCGCTCGAGCGCCACAAGCGCGCCTTACGCATCCTCGACACGGTTGGCCTCGACGGCTTTGAGAGCGCCTATCCCAAAGAGCTTTCCGGAGGCATGAAGCAACGCGTCGGATTTGCACGCGCTCTGGTCGTCGAACCCGAAGTCCTCTTCATGGACGAGCCTTTTTCCGCGCTCGACGTCCTCACCGCCGAAAATCTGCGCAATGAGTTGCTCGAACTCTGGCACAGCAAAAAGATGCCCACCAGTGCCATCTTCATCGTCACCCACAATATCGAGGAAGCGATTCTGCTCGCTGACCGCGTCATTGTGCTCGGCAGAAATCCCGCCCGCATCCGCGCCGATTTTTCCGTCGAGCTGCCGCAACCCCGCGATCGCAAGTCGCCGCGCTTCGTCGAACTGGTCGATTACGTCTACAAAATCATGACCCAGCCCGATCTGGCGGTGCCTGTACCCGAGGCTCAGGCGGCCGCGCAAAAACCCGCCCGCCAGAAATACCAGATGCTTCCTCACGCCCGCGTCGGGGGCATCGCCGGCCTGCTCGAACTACTCCAGGATCGTGGGGGCAAGGAAGATCTCTACCGTTTAGCCGAAGACCTCATCATGGACGCCGAAGATTTGCTTCCTATCGTCGAGGCCTCCGTGCTGCTCGGCTTCGCTACGCTCAAGGAAGGCGACGTCGAAATCACGCCCGACGGAGTTCGCTTCGCCGAGGCGGACATCCTCTCCCGCAAAACTCTTTTTCGCCAGGCCTCGCTCACGCACGTCATGATTCTCCAGCAGATCGACAGCATCCTCCACGCCAAGACGGACCATTCGATTTCCGAAGAATTCTTCTACGACATTCTCGATGAGCATTTCAGTCAGGATGAGGTCGAACGCCAGTTTGAAACGGCTATGAACTGGGGCCGCTACGCGGAGATTTTCGACTTCGACCGCGAATCGCACCGCCTGGTTCTGGCCGAACCGGTTTCCGAGCCGCATCCGCCCACGACCCCAGTGCAGCCTTGAAGGATCCAACGTTGAAGCGTCCAACCCGTCCCGAAAGACTCCGGCTCCGCACTCCGCTGCGCTTCTGGTCGATGCTGCCGCGCCCGAGCGCGGCCAGCCTGCCCGATCTGGTCATGTTCGCGGCCGGGCTCGCACTTTTTTATGGGATTGTTGAAATCGGCCGCAACTGGCTGGGTCCTTACCGGCCGCAGGTTGAAATCAGCCGCAGCCTGTCCGCGCTCCCCGTATACGCCGGGTACTCGCTGCTGCGGATCGCCTTTGCCTACGTGCTGAGCTTGATCTTCGCCATCGTCTACGGATACATTGCCGCCTATCGCCCGCGTGCCGAGCGCCTCATGATCCCGTTGCTCGACGTTCTGCAATCGATCCCCGTGCTCAGTTTTCTTCCCGGCGTCATGCTTGCCATGGCCGCGCTGTTTCCCGGACGCCAGCTCGGCGTCGAACTCGGTGCCGTGCTGCTCATCTTTACTGGCCAGGTGTGGAACATGGCTTTCAGCTTCTACGCCTCACTCAAAAGCATTCCTCGCGAGATGCGCGAAGCCGCGACGATCTACCGCTTCAACTGGTGGCAACGCTTCCTGCAGATTGAATTGCCATTCGCCACCATCGGCCTGGTCTGGAATTCCATGATGTCCGTTGCCGGTGCGTGGTTCTTTCTGATGGCTTGCGAGCAATTCAGCGACTTTCGCCTGCCCGGCCTTGGTTCCTACCTGCAGAGTGCCGCCGATAACGGTGACACCCGCTCCATTCTCCTGGGCATTGCCACCATGATCATCGTCATCGTGGTCATGGATCAGCTTCTGTGGCGTCCCGTGATTGCCTGGGCGGAGAAATTCAAGTTTGAACAGGTTGAAAGCAGCAGCGCCCCGACTTCATGGGTTCTCGATTTTCTCCGCGGCTCCCGCGGGGTCGCGTACCTTCGCAAGCGCGCTGTTCGTCCTCTGCGCGAGCAACTCATCCATTTCTTTGCCCATCAGAACGAAGCCCGCGTGCAGTCGGAATCGGAGAGTGCTGCGGCTTTGTGGCTCTGGCGTGTCCTCGGCATGGCCGCTCTGGCAGCGATTGGCTATGCCGTCGTCCGCGTCGTCATGATCCTTACCGGCCTGTCGCGCTCCGAGTTTCATGAAATCGGTATTGGCTTGGGCGCGACGTTTCTTCGCGTGAATGCGTCGCTCGTGCTGGGCGCTCTCTGGACCATCCCCGCCGGCGTCGCCATCGGCTTTAACCCGCGCCTGGCGCGCATTGCGCAACCGCTCGCGCAGATCGCTGCTTCGGTCCCAGCTACGGCGCTATTCCCGGTTGTACTTCTCATCCTCATCCGGCTTGGCGGCGGACTCGGCCTCGGCTCCATCGTTCTTCTTCTCCTTGGCACGCAGTGGTACATCCTGTTCAACGTAATCGCTGGAGCCATTGCCATCCCCACCGACCTCAAGGAGGCCGCCAGCGTATTCGGCTTGCGCGGCTGGGAGCGCTGGCAAAAGCTGATCCTTCCCGGCATTTTTCCTTTTCTCGTTACCGGCCTGATCACCGCTTCCGGAGGCGCGTGGAACGCCAGCATCGTCGCCGAGTATTTCCATTTCAAAGGCCAGACCTATTCCACCACCGGCGTTGGCGCGTTGATCTCCGCCGCCACGGACGCCAAGAATTTCGATCTTCTTCTTGCGGGCACAATCGCCCTGGCCGCCGTCGTCGTCACCACCAACCGCCTGCTCTGGCGCCGCCTCTATCGTCTCGCGGAAACTCGCTTCAAACTGGAGAGCTAGAGCCGAGTAGGTCACTCCGACCCACTCTCCAACCGGGCCCACCTGGTTTGAACCCGGCCCGCAGCACTGATAGTGTTGCTGGCTATGGTCGAGGAGAAGTATCGCCACCATTTCGACGACTACACGCGCATGGCCGAGGTCGCTATCTAGCGATTCTCGCGATTCTGCTCACCGTGACTGCCGTTGCCGCGCTTGCGGACGGCGCCATGTCTCTGTGGAGTGGCATCCGCACCTTGTCCATGTC
>Ga0074045_10003879_pt1 | contig 13396 bp, 12 predicted proteins | sample BogForMeECP23OM2_FD_94442 | JGI IMG/M metagenome (GOLD analysis project Ga0074045, IMG submission 94442) | Bog forest soil microbial communities from Calvert Island, British Columbia, Canada - Bog Forest MetaG ECP23OM2 | ecosystem: Environmental > Terrestrial > Soil > Wetlands ... | reverse complement strand
TCTGTTTGACGAGGCGGGAACTGGAAACGTGGCCATGGCGGAACTGTGACCCCACCACCCAAATCGAAAGAGGGTGGCTGGAAACCCTCCGCCTACCGTGCGCGCGCCAGTTCTCGACCCTACCCTAAAGTGACACTTTAATTACCGGAGGAGACGCGATGGATTATCGTGAGATTGATCAGGCGCTGAGCGATCCGGGGTTCTTCGTCGACCACGATCCCCATCCGCTCTTGCGGCAGTTGCGCCAAGAGGATCCGGTCCATTGGACGGAAGACTTGCTCAAGGGTTTCTGGTCGATCACGTGCTACGACGACATCATCGCGGTGGTGAGTGCGCCGGCGCTCTTCACGTCGGCGCAACTGGTTTCGGTGCCGACGACTCCCGAGATGGAACAGGTGACGCCCGAGATGATGGGATCGGGCGAGATGATGCTGATGACGGATCCGCCGCTGCACGGGGCGATGCGGCGGGCGTTCAATCGCCTGATGCTGCCGCGCGCGGTCGGGCGGTTCGAAGTTCCCGGTCCGGAGCTGGTCAAGGAAATTCTCGATGAGGCACTGGCGCGTGGTGAATGCGATTTTGTACTCGACGTCGCCGCACGGCTGCCGATGGCGTTCATCTGCGAGATCATGGGTATCCCGCGCCGTGACTGGCCGGACATGTTCAAGTGGGGCAACATGGTCGCCGGCAACGAGGACCCCGAATATCAGGTCGCCTCGGGATCGCCCGTCGATACGCGTCTGGAAGGGACGACGAGCATCGGCCGGTATTGCATCAAGGCGGCGCTGGAACGGCGCGGCGGCGACGGCGAAGACCTGCTGACCGTGCTGGGCAACGCGCAAATCAACGGCCGTCCGCTGACCGACCGGGAGCTTGCGCACAACGGCCTGCTCTACGTGGGCGCGGGGCTCGAAACCACGCGTAATGCGATCTCGGCGGGGCTGCTGGCGTTGCTCGAGCATCCGGCGGAACTGGATCTGCTGCTGCGCAACGAAACGCTGATGCCGACCGCGGTCGAGGAGATTCTGCGCTGGGCGAGTCCCGTCACCCATTTTGCGCGCGTCGCGATGAAAGATACGGAGCTGGGGGGCAAGCGGATCCATGCGGGCGACCGTGTGGTGCTCTGGTTTCCCTCCGCCAATCGGGACGAAGACGTCTTCGCCGATCCTTACACCTTCGATATCCGGCGGACGCCGAACGAGCATCTAGCCTTCAGCAAGGGTGAGCATTATTGCGCCGGCGCGCATTTGGCGCGGCTCGAACTGCGCCTGATGCTGCAGCAACTCCTCCGACGGACCAAACAAATCGAACTGACGGGCAAGGTCGAGCGACTCCGCTCGAATTTTCTGGCCGGTATCAAACATATGCCGGTGCGCTTTACGCAATCGCGGGCAGCCGCCTGAGTAAGGGGTCCCCGCGGGATTTCATCGAGTTGTTGATACGGCGGGAAGCTGTGGAGACCCGGGCGGCGCCCGGCTGCCGACGCGCGTCCGCGTCCGCTATAATCGAACGCATCCATCATAGTCGCTAAGGCGCGGTTCGTGATCCTGATTCTCGATTTTGGTTCGCAGTACACCCAGCTCATCGCCCGACGGGTGCGTGAAGCGCGCGTCTATTGCGAGATTCATCCGTACAACCTCGGCCCGGCGAAGATCCGGGCGATGGAGCCGCGCGGGATCATCCTGTCGGGCGGCCCGGCGAGCCTCTACGAATCCGGCGCGCCGGATATCAGCCGCGAAGTGCTCGAGCTCGGCTGTCCCGTGCTGGGTATCTGCTACGGGATGTATGTCATCGCGCAGCATCTGGGTGCCCACAGTGCGGGGTCGCACGCGCGCGAGTATGGTCCCGCGACGCTCACGATCGACGAGCATGATCGGCTGTTCGAGGGGCTCGAAGGCGCCGAGCATCAGGTCTGGATGAGCCACGGTGATCGGGTCGAAGCGCTGCCGTCGGACCTTTGTGCGATCGCGCACAGCACGAATTCACCGTACGCCGCGATCCGCACGCGCGACGGCCGGATCCGCGGTATCCAGTTCCATCCGGAGGTCGTCCATACGCCCTGCGGGACGCGCGTGCTTCGCAACTTCGTGCTCGATATCTGTAACGAACCGGGCGACTGGACGATGGCCGGCTTTGTTGAAAGCCACTTGCAGGTGATCCGGTCGCGCGTGGGCGACCGCGAGCGGGTCCTGATGGCGCTGTCGGGCGGGGTCGATTCGTCGGTCGCCGCGGCGCTGATCCATCGCGCGATCGGCGATCGTCTCAAGTGCGTCTTCGTCGACACGGCGCTCGGCCGGGCGGGCGAACGGGAGCGGATGGAGGAGACCTTCGCGCATCGGCTCGGGATCAGTCTGCGGGTGGTGGACGCCTCGGCGCTTTTTCTCGAGCGGCTCGCCGGCGTGACCGATCCCGAGCAGAAGCGCCGGATCATCGGCCATTCCTTTATCGACGTTTTCGAAGCTGAGGCGGCGGCGCTCGGTGGCGCGCGCTTTCTCGGCCAGGGCACGCTCTATCCCGACGTCATCGAATCGGTCTCGTTCAAGGGACCGTCAGCTACGATCAAGAGCCATCATAATGTTGGCGGACTGCCGGAGCGGATGCGGCTCGAGTTGATCGAACCGCTGCGCGAACTGTTCAAGGACGAGGTCCGCGAAGTCGGCCGGGAGCTCGGTCTGCCCGCCGAGATCGTCGAGCGCGAGCCGTTTCCGGGGCCGGGACTCGCCGTGCGGATAGTCGGCGAGGTCACCCGCGAACGCCTCGACCTGTTGCGCCGCGCCGACCGCGTCGTGATGGAGGAGGTCGCCGCCGCCGGACTCGGCCCGCGCCTCTGGCAGGCCTTCGGCGTGCTCCTGCCGCTCAAGACCGTGGGCGTGATGGGTGACGGACGCAGCTACGAGAGCGTGATCGCGATTCGCGCGGTCGAATCGCAGGACGGCATGACCGCCGACTGGGCGCGGCTCGATCCGGCGTTCCTGGCGCGCGTCTCGAGCCGGATCACCAACGAAATCCGCGGCGTCAATCGCGTCGTCTACGACATCACCTCGAAGCCCCCCGCCACGATCGAATGGGAATGACACCCTGGCGGGAATAACACCTTTCATAAGGCGGCGACTGCGGTGATCCTCGACATTGCGCCCAGGCAATAACAGCCTTACTCTTACTCGTAAGAGTAAGGAGTTGGGCATGCGCATCACGTCGAAGGGCCAAGTGACGATCCCTGCCGAGATCCGCGAGCAGGCGGGCCTTCTGCCGCACATGGAGGTCGATTTCGAATTCGACGGCAAAGTTGTGCGGATGTTTCCCGCCGCCAGGCGGACCGCGGAGGGCCGAGGAGCACGGCTTGTCGCTCATTTGCGCGGACGCGGCGATGTCACGATGAGCACGGACGCCATTATGTCGCTGACACGGAAAGAATGAATGACTGCCATCCTGATCGACAGTAACGTCCTGCTCGATCTCATGACCGAGGATCAGCGATGGTTTTCGTGGTCAGCGGAAGCGATGGAAAGCGCGGCCGACAGCTCTCGTCTTGTTATCAACGCGATCATCTACGCGGAGGTCTCGATCCGCTATTCGCGAATCGAGGATCTTGAGGCAGCGCTACCAAAAGGGATGGTCGACCGAGAGGCGATTCCCTACGAAGCCGCCTTTCTCGCCGGAAAGTCGTTTCTCGCCTACCGGCGACGAGGCGGAATAAAAAGATCACCTCTCCCGGACTTCTTAATCGGCGCGCATGCCGCCGTTGCCGGCTATCGGTTGTTGACGCGCGACGCAGCCCGCTATCGCACCTACTTTCCGAATCTGCCATTGATCTGTCCGAACTGAGTCTGTTCTCAGAGAGGGGCAGTGCTCAGTAGACATAAGCACCCTGAATCGTCGTCCTGAGCCGGCGAGCAGCGCAAGCCGTGTCGAAGGACCCGCGCGCGCGGCGCATATTGCGATTTACAGCGTCAGAAAAGCATAATCGTTGCAGTCTGTGTAACGAGCGGGAAACGCGTGGGGGCGGGCCGCGAGCTTGCCAACTCGTATCGTATTGTCTACAATACGATGAATCGTATGGTAGATGGTGTGATTCATATGAACACAATCTCCGCGAATGACCTGAAAACCAAGGGCGTCAGCGCCATCGAGCAAGCCCTTGCGGATCAACCAGAGGCCTCGGTGACGGTCCGCGGCCAAATGAAATACGTGGTGATGAGCCGCGAGCAGTACGCGCACTTGCGCGAGTGTGAATTAGAGGCGGCCTTGGCTCAATCGAAGGCGGATTTGGACGCCGGTCGCTTCATCAAGGAATCGGTCGAAGAGCACGTCAAGCGGCTGGCGAAACTGGCGGTGTAGATGGCGTGGCAGCTTGTTTTCACCGAGCAGTACAATCGGCGGGCCGCGCGGTTCTTGCGGCTTCACCCGGAAACAAGTGGCCAGTATGCCAAAACGCTCAAGTTGCTTCAGGCCAATCCCTATCATCCATCGCTGCGGCTGCACACTTTGAAGGGAAAGTTGTCGGGATTGCATAGTGTCTCGATCAATCTCAGCTACAGAATCACGCTTGAGATGTTGATTACGGAGTCAGCGATCGTGCCGATCAATGTCGGCGACCACGACGAAGTGTATTGCTTCGTGTGCGCCAAGTGACCGTGAGCGGAAGCCCGCCTCGCGATAACCACTAGATTCTCAATCTGATTCTGCAAAAAGGAACACAACACCCTGTGACCGTTCGCACACGCTATGCGCCCAGTCCGACCGGCGCGCTGCATATTGGCAACGTCCGTTCGGGACTGTTCGCCTATCTCTTCGCGCGTCACGAGAAGGGCGCCTTCATCCTGCGGATCGACGACACCGATCAGGAGCGCTCGACCAAGGAATCGCTCGACGAGATTCTCGAGAGCCTGCGCTGGCTCGGTGTCGAGTGGGACGAGGGGCCGCCCGATCCGCAGTATTTCCAGTCCAACCGTTTCGAGCGTTATCGCGAAGGGGCGCGCCAGTTGCTGCGCGAGGGCAAGGCGTATCCATGCTACTGCTCGGCGGCGGAACTCGACGAGATGCGCAAGCTGGCCCAGCGCGAGCATCGCAAGCCCGGCTACGACGGCCGCTGCCGTGAACGCACGCCGGCGTCCGCGCTTGGCCAGGTCGCACTGCCCGACAAGGCGGCGGGCCGCAACTATACGATCCGCTTCCGCTCGCCGCAGGTCGGCGAGACCGTCGTGGATGATCTGATCAAGGGGCGCGCGGTGTTCGCGAATGCCGAGCTCGACGACCTCATCATCTTCCGCTCGGACGGCGTGCCGACCTACAACTTCGCGACCGTGCTCGACGACGCCGACATGGGCATGACCCACGTCGTGCGTGGCGACGACCATCTGCCGAACACGCCCCGCCAGATGCAGATCTTTTATGCGCTCGGCCTGACGCCGCCCGCCTACGCGCATCTGCCGATGGTGATGGGGCCCGACGGGCAGAAACTCTCGAAGCGGCACGGCGCCACCTCGGTCTTCGCCTATCGCGACCTCGGCTACTTTCCCGAAGCGCTGCTCAACTACCTGGTGCGCCTCGGCTGGTCGCATGGCGATCAGGAGATCTTCTCCAAGCAGGAGATGTTCGACTATTTCGACTTCGCCAATTGCGGCAAGTCGGCGGGAATCTTCAACGCGGAAAAGCTGCTGTGGCTCAACTTCCATTATCTGAAGGCCCGCCCGCTCGAGCAGCTTGCGCGCGAGGTCCGGCCCTTCATCGCGCAGCGCGGATGGACCGTGCCGGGCGATGACGCGTGGCTGTGCCGGATGATCGCGACGTTGCGCGAGCGCGCCAAGACACTGGTCGAGCTGGTCGATTTCGCGAGCTTCTATCTGAACGACAAGATCCCGATGGACCCGAAGGCAGCGGCGAAGTTCCTCAAGCCCGAAATCGCTGAGCCGCTGCGAGCGCTCGCTGGCGAGCTCGCCACCCTCGACGGCGAGTTCTCCGAAACCGCGGTTCAGACGGTCTTCGAGGGCGTGCTCGCCCGGTTCAATCTGAAACTCGGCCAGCTCGCCCAGCCGGTGCGGGTCGCGCTGACCGGCGGCACCGTCAGCCCAGGCATCTATGAAGTGATCGCGGTACTCGGCCGCGCCCGCACGGTCGCGCGCCTGCGCGCTGGGCTGGCGTCTTCCATTTCGACGTCGTAGAGGCGCCCGCGCCATCGAGGGGGCGCGTCGCACTCTATAATTTTAGTTATTGCGCAGATTGCATAGTCGGAATACAGCTTTTGCTATGAAACGGATCATTCATGTACGGATCTTCAAGGGCGATGAATTTTACGTCGCCGAAGCTCCAGACATTTCGGTGGTCACGCAGGGCACGACCCTCGATGAACTGACTGAAAATCTCAAGGAAGCGATCGGCCTGGCGCTGGAAGGCGAAAACCTAGCGGAACTCGGTTTCATCGATCAGCCGGGAATCCTAGCCACTATCGAACTAGACCCTCCCGTGCTCGATGCCAAAGCTTAGGCGGAACCTGCCGCCTTACAAAGACAAAACCAGACTCAGGCCTTCTTCGATTTCATCCAGGCGGGCCGGTGGAATCTTGCCGATGCGCTCCACGAGAAAATTCCTGCTCAACGTTACAAGCTGTGAGACGTTGACCACCGAATCCCGGGTGAGCCGGCTCTCGCGTCGGCGCAGCATCACATTGCCCGGTGCGTCCGCCAGATCGCCGCGGCGATCACCGTCTGAATCGCGCTCCGGTTGAACGCGTCCGCCTGTACAATCAGCACGGGACGGCGATAGCCGGGTTCCGAACCCAACGGCGCCGAGAACGACGCCCACCAGATCTCGCCCCGCTTCATCACCAGGAGTCGGATGAAATGGAAATCGCCTGCAATGCCGCGAGCGCGGGATCGAGACCGGAGCTGGATTCCGCGTAAACCTCGTTCAACCGCGCAGTCACGCTACTCTCTTCAGCGTCCGCGACGTAACGTTCGATAGCCTGGGGTGTAAAGTCGGCTCCGTGGTATCCCCAATCGCTTGGCGAGCCGCTCGGCGGTCCGAAACAGCGGGTCGGGGATCGAAATTGCGGTTTTCACTGTCAAAGTATAACCCGAGTCATACCGGAGCATCAAGTAAATGCTTCAAGCGAGCGGCTTTTTGCTCTTCAACCGAGTGCCCCGGGCGCTGGCGCGGACGCCCCGATTGCGCTTATGCTCGCCCTCAGCGCGGCACGCCTTCCCCGCGGGTGGCGGCCGAACACGCCAGGCGGAGCGTAGCGGAGCCGAGCAGGCGAGCGCCAGTGGAGCGAAGCGGAACGAGCAAACGAGTCCGCGAGTTGCGTTCCAAACAAAGTCGGGGGGCGGCTGGATTTAGGCCGCGCCTCGCAGACTCGGCCGCCCCCCGGAGCGGCGTCAAGGAAAGAGGTATACGCGATGAATCAGCATCACACCGAACGCGAACGGCGGTTTCTTGATTTAGCGGGGTCGCTCGGCGACGAATTCGCCCCGCGCTCGGCCAAGTACGATATCGAGGAAGCCTTCCCCTTCGAGAATTACGCGCGGCTCAAAGAGACCGGCTACACCACCCTGATCATCCCGCAGGAGCTGGGCGGACTGGGCGCTACGATGCTCGAGCGGATCAAGGCGCAGGAGCGGCTGGCGCAGGGCTGCGGTGCGACCGCGCTCGCGATCAACATGCATTTCAACGTGATCGGCCTGCTCATCGATCTCTGGCGCAAGTTCAAGCAGCCCAACGTCGAGGAGAAGATCCGGCGGATCGCCCGGGAGCGGCTGATCTGCGGCGGGTCGGGCTCGGAGCCCGACAATTCGGTCCTCGTGCTGCATCCGCGCACCAAGGCGCGCCGGGTCGATGGCGGCTGGATCGTCAACGGCCGCAAGATCTTCAGCACCCAGAGTATCGCGCTCGATTACTATTTCGCCGAGGCGACCTGGGACGACGCTCCCGAAGGTCCCACGATTATCACGTTCTTCATCCCGCCACGCGAAACGCCCGGGCTCTCCTTCAAGGACGACTGGTACACGATGGGGATGCGGGCGTCGGCCTCGCGCAGCTCCGAGCTGAAGGACGCCTTCGTCAAGGAGTCCGATATTGTGCTGCGGCGGCTGGTGTCGAACACCGGACGCATCACGCGAATTTTCGCCAAAGCGCCCTTCACGATCGGTGCGCCCTATATCGGGATTGCGATCGCCGCGCGGAGTTTTACCGTGGACTTCATGCGCGATCGTCCGCGCTATCCGCTGCCCCATCCGATGAGCCATCTGCCGTCCGTGTACAATAAGGTGGGCGAGATGGACCTGCTGATCGAGACGGCGCGCGCGATGATGTGGAAGGCCGCGGCTGACCTCGAAGTCGACGATGGGGCGACCTGGTCGCGCAAGGCGGTTGCGGCGCGGCTGGTCGCGATTGAGAATTCGGTGCGGGCGGTGGACCTGGCGCAGCGTGCGGTCGGCGGCGTCTCCTATTTCCGCAAGCTGCCGCTCGAGCGCTACGTGCGTGACGTGCGCGCCGGCCTCTTCCATCCCTTCGACAGCGACGAATCGATCGAGTTTCTCGGCAAGAGCGCCTTCGGCCTTCCGATGAGCGACTTGAGCGCCTTCGACGGCCTCGAGCGCGAGGAGTAGACCGCGCGCGGTGCGAGGATCGCGATGCGTGAGAAATCCCGTTCGGCCCGGATTCGTGAGCGGCTGAATCATCCGATCATCGACTCGGACGGCCACGTCGCCGAGTTCGAACCGGCGTTTTTCGATTATTTGAAAAACGTCGCGGGCAGTGCGATGGTTGATCGGCTCAAGTCGCTGCCGGATAGCCCCTGGCATTTCCGCTGGTATCGGCTGACGCAGGAGGAGCGCCGCCGGCAACGCGTGCCGCGTCCGCATTGGTGGGTCCATCCGACGCGCAATACGCTCGATCGCGCGACCAGCTCGTTGCCCCGGCTGCTGCACGAGCGGCTTGACGAGATGGGCCTCGACTATACGATCATCTATCCGAGTATCGGGCTGCTGGGGATGCATCTGGTGGACGACGAACTGCGCCGCGCCGTGTCCCGTGCGTGGAACCAGTTGCACGCCGAAATCTTTCGTGAGTATCGCCATCGCATGACGCCGGTCGCGGTGATTCCGATGCATTCGCCGGCCGAGGCGATCGCGGAGCTCGAGTACGCGGTCGGGGCGCTGGGGTTGAAGGCGATTGTGATGGCGGGATGGGTGCGGCGACCGCTCGAGGCGTCCCCACACGGCTTCTGGCTCGACACGTTCGGTCTCGACAGCGCCTACGATTACGATCCGGTCTGGCGCAAGTGCCGCGAACTCAAAGTCGCGCCGACCTTCCATTCGCCGAGCGCCGGGCTGGGCTTCCGCGGATCGATTTCCAACTTCATGCATAACCATATTGGCCATTTTGCGGCGTCGGCGGAGGCAATCTGCAAGTCTCTTTTCTTCGGCGGCGTCACGCGGCGCTTTCCGGAATTGCGCTTCGCGTTTCTCGAGGGCGGCGCCGGATGGGCCTGCGGCCTCTATAGCGACCTGATCGGCCATTGGGAGAAACACAACCGCGAGGCGGTGGCCAATTTCGATCCACGCAATCTCGATCGCGAGCTAATGCGCAAACTGTTCACTGAGTATGGCGGTGACTACGGCGACGCACTCGTCGCGCGGCTGGGCCAGGACGAATCGCAATTGCTCTGGGGTTCGTGGGAGGAGGATCCGGCGAAGCGCGCGGACCTCGACGAATGGGCGCACTGCGCGATCGAGTCCAAGGAGGATATCCGCGAGCTGTTCGTGCCGAAGTTCTTCTTCGGCTGCGAGGGTGACGATCGGCTCGCGGCGGTCGCTTTCAATTCACGGATCAATCCGCTGGGCGCACGGCTCAATGCGATCTACAGCTCGGACCTCGGCCACTTCGACCTTCCCGACATGCGCGACGCCGCCTACGAGGCGTGGGAACTGGTCGAGCACGGTTTGATCAACGAGGGCGACTTCCGGGATTTCGTTTTCGTCAACGCGGTGCGCGCCAAGACCGACCTGAATCCGGATTTCTTCAAAGGCACCCGCGTCGAGAATGCGGTCGCGCGACTGCTGAGCGCGAGTTAAGGTCAGCAATCTGAGCGCTCTCTGTAAAGTGCATCCTGTTTAGATAGATGCCTCCCACGCAACTCTATAAGTGTTCCGCTTGCGGTCACGTTATCGCCGCTAACGCGCCGCATTGCGTCGGCTGCGGAACGCCGGGTCCGATTGCCCGGCATCCAAATAGCTGGCGCACCGCCGAGCCCGAGTCGGCGATAGCCGAGATGCTTGCTGAAGCGCGCTCCACGCCACACTCGCCAGCCCCAGAGAAGTCCGGCAGTAGCGACCGGATCGGAATGATCGGTAACTTTCTCCGAAGCCTTGCTCACAAATATTATCAGCGATGGATTCGGCTGAACCGAAAACAGCGCATTCGTGAAGTCTTGGCGTGTGCGGTCGGGCTCGTTTTGGTTTTCGCATTTTTCAGTGCGATTAATCCCAGCGAGCAAAAAACGCCCCAGCCATCAGCCCCCGCACAGCCAACAGCGGCGCGTGTGCCAGCGACGACGACCGAAGAACCAGCGGCGTCTGGCAGTGAGGAAATGACTCCAGCAGCGCCCGTCAACTCAACTCGCGATGATGCGAACGCGGGCGACGAAGGCACGCCGAAGAGACTCAACGAGCCGTTCACGTTGGGCGATTTTTCTTACGATATTACTGAGATCCGCGAAACCGCGTTTCTCGGTAACGAATTCATTCATAAGGAGGCCGAGCCGAACGCTGTCTACTTAATAGTGTCGTTTCAAATCACGAACCACAGCCGAGAAACTGAAACCGTTTTGACGGATGATTTTGAGGTCAAAACGGCAAGTGGCACCACGTACAAGCCGGACTCCGACGCCTTGGCTACATACGCGATGAGTGGCGGAAACAATGATCTTATCGTTAGTCAACTTCAACCGGAGATTACAAAGAGCACAGCTACTATTTTCCTGACTCCTTCGTCTGCAGTGAACTCAAAGCTTTTTCTCCGAGTTCCAAAGAAAGGTTGGATGTCCAGCGGCGAGGTTATAGTTGCGCTCAACTAAAAGGGGGGCGGCGTCGAAGACGCCGCCCCCCTCGTTGGATCAACGAGTAACACTCAGGCGCTAAAAGTTACTTGAAGTGCGGGATTACATGTTTGCCGAGCAGCCGGATCGACTCCATCACCTGCGCGTGCGGGATCTTGTAGGTCTGCAGATGGCAGAGCAGAATCTCGGTGCCCGACTGCTGATAGGCGCGCGCCTGCCTGAGACACATATCGGGATCGCCCGAGAGCACCATATCCCCGTCGCGCATCCAGTCGTAGGTCGCTTTGGTGAGGTCGACGTAGAGCATTTTCTGCATGTATTCGTACGTCGCCATCGCTTTGCCGCCGCCCAGCTCCTGCGTCCATTGCAGGACCGAGCCGACGTACTCGAAGGCCTTGCGCGCGTACCACTCGAAGGATTCCTTCGCTTCCTGCCGCGCCTGCGCGGTAGTCTGCGCGCAATGGGCAAGCGCGAAGGTCGCCGCCTGGTTGTTAACGAAGGCCCCGGCCGGTTCGGCGTGCTTCAGCGCGTTGTGGTAGAGCCCGATCCGCTTGGCGAGGTCTTCCTGTGACACCAGCAGCGTGAACGACAACAGCCCCAGACCGAATTGGCCCGCGACCTCGTGCGTCTCCGGACCGGAGGACGCCAGCCACATACCCGGATGCGGCTTCTGGAGCGGACGTGGCACGATATAGCGGGGAGGGATCTTGAAGTAGCGTCCCTCCCACGAGAATTCCTTGTCGAGCGGCGTCTGCCAGATCTTGCCGATGATCCGTAGTGATTCTTCCCATCGATCACGGGTCTCGTTCGGCGGGATGCCGAAGCCCTCGAGCTCGAGCCGGCTGGTCGAGCGGCCCGTCCCAAACTCGAGCCGCCCGTTGCTCAGCAGGTCAAGCACCGCCGCCTGTTCCGCCACCCGAATCGGATGGTTGTACGGCGTCGGCAGCAGGCGCACGCCGTGACCGATACGAATCCGCTTGGTGCGCTGCGACAGAGCGCCGTACAACACCTCGGGCGCCGAGCAGTGCGAGTACTCGTGCAGGAAATGATGCTCAACCGTAAAGAAATAGTCGAAGCCCATCTCCTCGGCGTATTCGACCTGCGCGAGCACCTCCTGGTACGCGTTATAGTCGCTGCGCTCGTGCCACGGCCGCGGCACCTGGATCTCGTAAAAGACGCCAAACTTCATCGACAGTCCTCGGCTCTCAGGCCGTGCGTGCGAGTGGGCCGCGCAGGAGCTTGCCGGGCAGCGCGCCGGTGTGCTCGTTGTTACGCAGCAGGACCTCGCCATTGACCACGGTCGCCATGATCCCGTCGGCCTTCTGTTTCAGGCGGCGCGCCCCGGCCGGCAGATCGTAGGTCAGCTCCGGAATGCGCGGGTTCACGCGCTCCGGATCGAAGATCACCACGTCGGCGTGATAACCCTCGCGCAGCAGGCCGCGTCCACCGAGGCCCCAATGGTAGGCGGGGACGAAGCTGAGCATCCGCACCGCTTCCTCGAGCGTGAGCGCCTGCTTCTCGCGCACCCAGTGGCTGAGGACGTGAGTCTGCAGCGAGGAGTCCATGATCTGCGAGACGTGCGCGCCCGAGTCGGAGAAGGTCACGACCGAGCGTGGATGCTTCATCATCTCGAGGACGTGATTCTGATCCTCGTTGATGAGCGTCTGCAGGAAGAACTGCTTGAGGTTCTTCTCCAGCGCCAGGTCGATCATCACCTCGACCGGGTCTTTGCCCGAGGTCTCGGCGATTTCGGCGATCGAGCGATACGGCGGCGTCGCGCGATCGAGCGGGAAGAGCCACTTGAAATTCGCGTTGCGGGCTTCGGGGCCAACCGGGCGCCCTTCGCGCCGTTCATGTCCCGCCGCGATCAGCTTGCGCTTCATCTCGGGATCGCGCAGCGCGGCTTCCTGCTCGGCCAGGGGCCGTGCGCGCAACTCACGCCACAACGGCAGCTTATCGAAGGGCATGTTGGTCTCGAAGGAGAGCAGCACATTCAACGAGCGGCTGTGGACCTGAATGAACATCCGGCCGCCGGCCGCCGCGGTTTCGTCGGCGAGGCGGAAGTAATTGCGCCAGTAATCGGGCGCGCGGCGCGTGCTGAACATCCCGAAAGTGACCGGCACGGCGGTGTCGACCGCGAGCGCTTTCAGGCGGTTGAGATAGTCGCCCAGCCGCTCACCCTCGACGCCGGTATCTTCACCGGCGATCTCGAAAATGCCCGCGTTCATCTCGCCCATCACGCCGACCAGTTCGCGGACCTCGCTCCAGTTGGCGAGCCGGCTCGCGACCGGATGACCGTCGGGCGTCTGATGGTTGCGCGTGCGCGAGGTGGTGAAGCCGATC
>Ga0074045_10003878_pt1 | contig 13397 bp, 13 predicted proteins | sample BogForMeECP23OM2_FD_94442 | JGI IMG/M metagenome (GOLD analysis project Ga0074045, IMG submission 94442) | Bog forest soil microbial communities from Calvert Island, British Columbia, Canada - Bog Forest MetaG ECP23OM2 | ecosystem: Environmental > Terrestrial > Soil > Wetlands ... | reverse complement strand
GCGGGCTTGCGGAAGGCAAGCTCCTCGTCGCAGCGCGGGCAGCGTCCTTCGACCTCGCCGGGCGCGGGACGCGAGAGCAGGCCACAGCCTTCGCAGCTTTGCAAGCCTTGTTGCATCGCGGTCACGGCGGTCGGACTCACGACGTTCCCTCCGCTAAACTATCGCCGGCGGCGTCGCTCCGCGCTTCGTCCGCCCACTGGACCCTCTCCCACACTTCTCGGGAGTCGAAACTGGCCGCCATCCCGGCCAGGATGAAGACCAGCACCCACAGCACGAACAGCGCCATTCCCGGAATCACCGTCGCGTAGTCCGCAATCTTGACCAAGGCGACCAGCACGCCGACCATCATGACCTCAATCATGCTCCAGATGCGGGTCGTCGGGTGATAGCGCAGCATCGTTCCCACCCATCTCGGTGGCCGCGCGCGCATGGCTCCGAGCACAATCGCCAGCATCAAGCCTATTTGTAGCGCCGGTGCGATGACTGCGGTAAACAGCACCAGCACCCCGACGATCTTCTGCCCGTTATCCCACAGGTGCTGGGCGCCTCCGATTACCGTGGTCGAGGCGTCGCGCCCGACGATCGTCAGGCCGAGCATTGGAACGGTGTTCGCGACCACGTAAAGCACCGTGGCCGCGAGCGTCAGCGCGAGCGTCCGGTTCAGTGAGTCCTCACGATGCCGCCATAGCTCCTTGTTGCATCGCGGGCATCGCGCGGACGCGCCCGGCGCAAGTTCCGGGATGCGCTGCAATAGATCGCAATGCAGGCATGCAATGAGCGAGGTGTCCCCGACCGGCTGGTTGTAACTCATTGCGGGATTGCTTCTGATGATGATTCGCCGAGCCTTTCGGCGATGCTCATATATCGAAGGCTCATGATGCACCAGATGGTCATGGCCGCGTGTAGCACAACCGCCGGCCACAAGGCGATGCCGACCGGCTGCGACCGGACGCCGGCAGCCCCAAGGATTATAGCTACACCGAGGTTATAGAGCACCATCGCTGCCACCAATCCTCTCGCGGCACGGCTTTGAGTATCACCGCGCGCAAGCCAGGATGCTGCACCCAGCGTAAGCAACGCGGCCCCGGCGACGCGCGCCAAGGTCAAGGCGGCAGAGGCCTCCAGCGGCGCGCCGAGCAGGAGCGCCACCGCTGCCGAGGGGAAACTCAGCAGCGCGAGGCCGGCTCCCAGTTCAATCACCGCGGTCGCGGTCTGCAGAGCGTCCACTGACGAGGAGCTGTTGAACAGGACGCCCGCGGGTTTCATGACTGCTTTTGCCTGCCTAATCTCTTGCCCTGGCTAGTTTCTCCGCAATGATCTTTCGGTCCGCGTCCGTCAACTGCTCGGGCCCGAGATTGAAAGTCAGCTTGTCGATCGTGCCGGTGAAGCGGAACGGTAGCTTATAGTCGTTGTTCACCGCCGTGCGCGTATCGCTCCCAACGTCGAACGTCTCGTCTATGGACATAAGTAACGGAATCGTGTGCGGGATCTTCTTGCGGGCAATCTCCTTGCCATCGACCGTAAGCACGCCGGTGCCACCCTTGCCAGGGCCCGGTCCGTCGTATTTGAAGTCGAACACTATCGTATGCTTGCCCGGCTTGAGCGCATCTGCCAACAAGCCGCGGCCTAATGGTCCCCCCTCCCAGCGGTAGTGCGTCAGGTCGAGCAGGTTGTAATCGAAGACCGGCTTGCCCTTGAGCAGGTAGAGGCCGTAGCCGCCGAAGCGGCCGCCCAGGGTCACGATCATTCCTTCCGCCCCGCCTTGCGGGATCGTAACGTCGGCGGTGATGGTGTAGTCCCTGTCTAAGATGCTCGGAGCATTACCGGGCGGGATCCCGGAAATCTCGCCGGAGTAAGTGAAAACGGTTCGCCCGGCGACCGCGCTCGGTCTCGGGGTTACGGCGCGCGCGAAACCCGAGTTATCCAGGGGCAGGACCTGATATTTTGCGGCTTCGGTCAGGAACAACGCCTGCATTTCCTTCAGCTTGTCCGGCATTTTCGCTGCGAGGTCGTTGTATTGCGAGTAGTCGTCGGCGATGTTGTAAAGCTCCCACTTGTATTCGTTCATGGAGGGCATAGGCGCGCCCAACATCCACGGCGGAACCGGTGGCGTCGTGGATGCGATCCAACCATCGTGGTAAATGCCGCGGTTGCCGACCATCTCGAAATACTGCGTCTCGTGCTTCGACGGTGCGTTGGCGTTTGCCTTGTCGAACGTGTGGGCCATACTCACGCCTTCGATCGGCTTCTGCTTGATGCCATTGACCTCGTCAGGCGCCTTGATGCCGGTGGCTTCGAGGATGGTAGGAACAATATCAATAACATGGTGGAACTGCGTGCGGATGCCACCGAGGTCGTTGATGTGACCGGGCCATGAAATTGCCAGTCCCTGCCGGGTGCCGCCGAAATGCGATGCCACCTGCTTGGTCCACTTGAACGGAGTGTCGAACGCCCAAGCCCATCCCACTGACATGTGCGGATAGGTTTTGTCCGAGCCCCAGTCTCCGTAGTGGAGTAACTGCAAAGGCATGGGGGTGTCCAGTATGCCGTTGTAGGCGGTCATCTGGTTATACGTGCCCTCCAGCGTGCCTTCGGGGCTGGTGCCGTTGTCGCCACAGATGTAGATGATAAGCGTGTTATCCAGTTTGCCCTCGTCCTGGACCTCTTGAATTACCCGGCCAATCTCATAGTCAGTGTAGGCGGCGTAGGCCGCGAACACTTCCGCCTCACGCGCGTAGAGTTTCTTCTGCAGGACTGAGAGCGAGTCCCACCTCGGCAGCTTTGCGCCACCATACGCGGCCTGACCGTCCGGCCACGGGGTAAGCTGGGTACCCGCCGGGATCACGCCGAGCCGCTTCTGTTTGGCGAAGATCTCCTCGCGTAACTTTTCATAGCCCATGTCGAACTTGCCTTTGAACTTCTCAATCCATTCCTTGGTCGGCTGATGCGGGGAGTGGGTGCCACCGGGCACATAGTAGAGAAAGAACGGCTTGTCGGGAGCGGCCGCGTTCAAATCGCGCATGTACTTGATGGCGTCGTCCGCCATATCGGTCGTGAGGTTGTAACCGGGTTTGCCGATCCATGGAAACACCTGGGTCTGATTGCGAAAGAGGTAGGGCGTCCACTGGTCAGTTTCTCCGCCCATGAACCCATAGAAATACTCAAAGCCCATGCCGACCGGCCATTGGTCGAAGGGTCCGGCCACGCTGTATTGAAAGCTGGGGGTGTTATGCTCTTTACCAAACCACGAAGTGGCATAACCGTTGTCCCGCAGGATCGTGCCGATGGTGGCACTATCTGGCCCTATGACTGAATCGTAGCCGGGAAAACCCGTAGACAGCTCGGTGACCACGCCGAATCCCACCGAGTGATGATTGCGCCCCGTGATGAGAGCAGCCCGCGTGGGGGAGCACAGCGCCGTGGAATGGAACTGCGTGTAACGCAATCCCGCGTTGGCGATGCGATCCATCGCGGGCGTCGGGATGACGCCGCCGAAGGTGCTCGAAACCCCATAGCCCTGGTCGTCGGTCATGATGAGCAGGATGTTGGGTGCGCCCTTGGGCGGCACCACGCGCGGCGGCCACCACGGCTTGGAATCCGCTGCGCTTTCCTTGATCACGCCGCCGAACGGTATCGGTGGCGGCGGGAGTTGCCTCCCGTCAAGCGTCACGGTGGCGTTGGCGGAACCCGGCACGCCGGTGATTTGCTGGGCTGAAACTGGAGTTGAGCAGAAGAGACCGCCGGCGATCAGCAGAGCAAGTACCATCAAAGTCGGAACAGTCTTCTTTCTTCGAGCCTTCATGAGGCGATGCCCTCCCTCGTCAATCGGTTCTAAATTGGATCAGTTCTGTGCGACAAATTCGTTAGACCGCGCGTCCAAGGCCACTTGGCACTTTGCGTCAAGTCCCATAGCTACCCGAGACCGTCCGCGGCCCGCATAGTCGGCCGTGATCCCTAAGCACCCCATCCTTGCTTCGCGTAATACCCGCTCACTTGGTCGACAATCTGCTTGGCCGTCTTATCAGCTAAAAACCCCGTAGATGATGTCACATTCTTCACGCCACTGGCCGCTACGTTCACGGCCAAGCTTGCCGCTGCTGTGGCTCCCCCTGCCGCTGCGCCTGCCGGCCCGGTGATCCCTGCTCCTGGCATATAGCCGCTGTCCGCATGAGTGCTGAAATCCATCACTTGCTGGGAGCCTTGGTCTGTCTTCTGGTAGCCTTGAACTACAGTATCAAGCGTAGATTGACCAGCGCCCAGTCCGATAACCATCCGGCGAAGTCGATTGCCCTCATTGATGTCCGTGAAATTGCTATCGATGATTAGTACGTTACTTCCGGTAGGTGGCGTTCCGCGGCCCAGACATGTTGTGGTGATTCCCTTGTTGGTGAGGTTTGCCGCAACCTGCACACATATATTCTGCGCTGTCTGGTCGGCGAGCTGCACTTGTTGGTCGGTCTGATTAGCACCCGACACCATTACATATGCCTTTTGGAAAAAGCCCTGGTTCAGAGTGACTTCAGAAGGACTGACAGCAAACGGGTAGATGACGACCGCTGAGGGTCGTGCGCCGGCAATTGATGCCTGACTGGATTGTTCGGTCACTTTGGCGCCAGCACAACCCGCCGCGATGATCGCGAATGAGAGCAGCATTGTCCTCAAGCTCGTTAAGTTCATCGATTTTCTCCTCGCTAGAAAATGTTCATTCCGCTTAGACCAATTCTGAACAATCGCCCAGGGCATTTCCCTTAACGCTACATTCTGCATCGCGTGGACGGTTGCGACTATTGTACCAAAGTACAATATCTCCCCGGAAACAATGCGCGAATCTAGTGCTACTTTTGGATGAAACGCGCGAAGACGGACTTCAAGCTTCAGCTCACGTCTGGACGAGCCGACGCCTTCGCCTCGATCTGACTCGACGCGAAAACCCTGTAGATGCGGGACTCATTCGAATGAAGAAATCAATTGTAGGTGCCTCTCGGGCCGCTGTCGCGGCGCCAGCGCTGCTTTGCCTACTCGTTTCGACCGCTCAGGCCCGGGCCGCAGCCGACCCGCTTCCGTCGTGGGATGAAGGACCCGCGAAACAGGCAATCATCAAATTTGTCGCGATGGCCACGACCGAAGGCAGCCCCCAAATCGCCTCTCCGGGCGCTCGATTTGTCACCTTCGATCAGGACGGTACGACTTGGGTCGAGCATCGAATTTACACGCAAGTCGTGTTTGCGCTGGATCGGGTCATAGCGTTCGCGTCAAAGCATCCGGAATGGAGGACGACTAGCCGTTCAAGTCAGTGATCGCCGGCGATCGCGAGGCGATGGCGAACTTCACGATGAAGGACCTCGAGAAGATCGTCTTCGTGACCCATACCGGGATGACCACCGGCGAGACCTCAGCGATCGCGAAGGATTGGAACCGGAGTTTTTCTTTCGACAAGTTACCGTAATTTTCAGCGCCGCAACCTTGGTTGTCGGCTGTGGCGCCGTCAGACCGCCGTTCCGTTCTCCTGCTTCCCGCCGGCAGACATCGTCCATTGCTCGAAAAGGCTGTAGCCCAATGCCACCAGCGTCGGTCCAAGGAACATTCCGATAACGCCGAAGGACAGCGCTCCACCTAACACTCCAAGCATCACAAGAATCATCGGCGTCGACCCACCACGGCTTATGAGAAGCGGCTTCACGACATTATCAAGAGTCCCGACCATCACTCCCCACGCCATGATGAAGACCGCCCACGCGGTCGAGCCTTGTCGGTACAGCCAGAACGCGGCCGGCGCCGCGACGATCGGTGGTCCTCCGGGTACCAGGGACAGCAGAAATGTGACGAATCCCAGCGACGCAGCGCCCGGGACCCCGGCGATAGCGAAGCCAATCGATGCGACCACGCCCTGAAGAAGCGAAGTTCCGAGAATGCCGTAAACGACCGCGCGAATCGTCGCTCCGGCGAGGTCGAGGAGACGATCGCCTTTCTCCCCGGCGATCCGATGAAGCGCGGCATGGAGTTGGTTAGCAGCGGTTTTTCCGTCGCGATAGAAAAAGAACGCGATAACCAGACTGAGAATGATCTGAAAGATTCCTTCGGCTAGTGCACGCCCGCCCCACAAGACGATTGTCTTCGCAGCTGGTAACAGCCTGGCCAATTCCTGGAGCCTCACAGAACTGCTCTTGTTCAGGTAGTTCCAGTAGTCGGCGACATGGCTGCCAATCTGCGGAACACTGGCGACCCAGTCGGGCGGACTGGGCGGACCCTCCTGGATGAGTTTCTGGCTTGCCGAGATCAGAGCCGGCACATTGTCGGCCAGCGTAGCTCCCAGGATCGCAACCGGCACGACTATGACTGCGGCCAGCAACGACGTGGCGATCAACGCCGCCAGCGTCCGTCGTCCGCCGACCAGTTCTTCAAGCCGCAGAAACAGCGGCCAGGTCGTGAAACAGAGAATCACGGCCCATAGCGCCGCAGATATAAATGGACGCAGGACAAGGAGGCACAAAAGTCCCAGCACCACGACAGCCGTGCCGCCAATCCACAGCTCGACTTGGGTTCGCTGCGCGCGATCGACCGTTGTATCAGCCATGTAAATGCTCGTTTAGCTCTTTCAGCATACGGCGAACCTCTGGATTTCCCGGCTCGAGCTCATCGAGGCGCTGCGCATAGGTCAGCGCTTTAGCTGGATCGCCGGCCTGTTCCAAGAAGCTCACCAGCGCAGCGAGTGATTCGCGGTCGTAAGGGTACACTTTAATAGAACTCTCCAGCGTTTCGATTGCAGCATGAGTCTGCCCGGCGTCGTTTAACGCGACCGCATAAACGTAAACATAGCGCGTATTGCCTGGTTCGATGCGCGCGGCTGCCGCCAGCAGGTCCAGCCCTTGCGCACCGCGCTTCTGACGCACCATCAGCAGACCGAGCGCGTGTTCAAGCGACGCGTCGTTTGGCGAACGACTGATGGCGTCTTTGAGGATGCGTTCACCTTCTTCATCACGGTTCTGTGCGCGATAAAGGTCGGCGAGGTTGACCGCCGCAGGCGCAAAACCCGGGTCGAGCGATAGTGCGGTTCTGAGTTCCGCCTCTGCTTTGTCGAAGTGATTCTCCCTGGCATACAACAATCCCAGATTCAGGTGCGCCTCGGGACGGTCGGCGTTCAATTGCTGCGCGTTGATGTACTCGTCGGTGGCGCGACTGAAAGCAGTGGCAACATCTGCTGGAAAGTTGTCCGCGGGCAACCCAGCGAGCACTTCTGCCACTTCGATCCGCACGGCACGAACTGGATCGCGGAGAAGCGGCGCCAATGTATTTGCGCTGGCGCCTGGATCGGAGTTTGACAGAGCACGGGCGGCGGCGCGTCTCACCAGCGCCGAATCGTCGGTGACTCCGGTGCGAACCGCCGCATCGGTCGGAGGCGGAGCGTAGCGGGAGAGCATAGAAAGCGCGGTGGCGCGAGCGATCGCCGGCTGCTCACGATCCGCGATCAGTCGTTCAAGCGATTGCTGTGCGCCCGGTGCGCCGGCTGACCCTGCATCCAGAGTCTCAGCGAAGCGCTGAAAGCCTTTAGGTGCATGCCCGTACCACTTGTCCACGGAATCCAGCGCCCACTGGGCCGGCTTGTCCGTGTGGCAATTGGTGCATGCGTTGGGAGTGCCGAGCTTTACCGACAGGTCGGGGCGCGGAATGCGGATGCTGTGATCTCGACGCTGATCGACGACCATGTATGTGCGCGTTGGCATGTGACATTCGACGCACTGCGCGCCTGCCGATCCGATTTTGTGGAAATGATGTTTCGGCGAATCGTACTTTTGTGCGGAATGGCACTGCATACAAATATTGTTGCCGATGGCGCGAATTTTGAGACTGTGCGGTTCGTGGCAATCGCTGCACGTCACGCCGGCATGGAACATCCGGCTCTGGATGAAAGAGCCGTATTCGTAATCCTCCCCCTTTATCTGCCCATCCGGGTAATAGAGGTCCTGCTCGAGAAGCGCCACGCGATAGTCATCTCCCGCCGGCTGGCCGTGCACGTAGTCCTCGTGAATCTCGCCGCGCCGCGAATGGCATCGCGCACACACCTCAATCTCCCGCTCCGATGGACGCGGCGAGCTTCGACGCGCGTTACCGGTGGCGGGATCGATCCGCCATGCAACGCCTTTGCGTTCATCGAGCGCAATCACCAGGCCCTCGGTTGTGCCGAATTTCTTCCAATCGCCCTCCTTCTTCGCCCACAACACGTGATTGGAACCGGGACCGTGGCAGGCCTCGCACGACACATCGATCTCCGAGTAGGAAGTTGAAAAGGTGCGAGTGCGAGCGTCGTAGTTCTTGTGCAGGTTGGTAGAATGGCAATCGGCACACATGTAATTCCAGTTCTGATCGATACCGGTCCAATGCCGAGAGTCCCTATATGTGATCTTCTGGCCGGGGTACAGCGCGAACCATCGTTGTCCCCCGCGCTCGGATGGGCGGCTGTCCCACGCGATCCCGAATGCTTGCAGGCGTCCGCCGGACATCGCGATTAGATATTGCTGCAGCGGATATACGCCGAACGTGTATTTGATTTCGTAATCGTCAAGTGCCCCATCCGGACCATCGGTGCGTACCATAAACTTCGAGCCACTCCGAAAGAAAGTTGAAGTGATGCCGTTGTTGTTGAAGCTGGCGTGGTTGAAATCGCCCAACACCGTGGGATTTGCTGCCGGTTGCATAGCCAGTTGATGATGCGAGCCTTGCCAGCGAGCATTCTCGTGCTCGTGACAGGTCACGCATTCGGAGGCTCCAACGAATTTCACGCCGAGCATCGAGGGTCTTGTCACCGAAATTGCGGGATGCACGGATTGACGGATCCATCGCGCCAGCAGCGCGGTGGCTGCGACAGTTAAGATAACTGTTGGGGGGAGCCAAGCGAAATGCCGGAGCCCACGACGCGGCTTTGGCAACGCCCTGGACGGTTGCGCTCGCGCCGCGGTCTGTCCGGTTCCAGCGGCGTTTGCTTGCTTATTTCGGGCCTTTTTCTTCTTGCTCAACGGTCAACTCTTGAAAATTATTCTCGAAACCCGCTGATCAGCGTCACCGCGGCGAAGAAGTATAGAGATCCGACCCTGGCACGCGAATCGTCAAGCTACGATGTGTTACCATTTTATGTGCGAACGCTATTTGTGCCGCAGGTAACCAAAGTCCAATTGCCCTACGCCGTCAAGGATTCGTAGTATTTCGGCACATCTTGCAGCGAGCGCCTGGGAGGAAGGATGGCGACCGCAAAGACTCGCGTTGGACCTCAAAGGGGCAGCGCGGAAGATGGCGAGGACATCAAAACTGTTGCGACGACCGGACCCATCAGGGTCGCAGTAATCGAAGATGACGAGCGGGTGCGGCAGGCCCTCTTCTTCCAGCTCAGCACCGCCGGCTTTGAGGTCGCTCCTTACGGCTGTGCGGAAGAATTTCTCAAGGCCGCTGATGCGACGGAATTTGATTGTGTCGTAGCGGACATTTACCTGCCAAGAATGAACGGGCTTCAGCTTCAGGAGGAACTCAACCGCACGGTTCCCTATGCATCGATCGTTTTCATCACCGGTCACGGCGATCTTTCGCTTGGAATGCACGCGATGAGGAAAGGTGCCGTGGATTTCCTCGAAAAGCCGGTTGACGATCAAACTCTGTTGAGATCGATCGCACGCGGCGCCGATCTCTCGCGCAGACGGCGCGCTGAACAATTCGAGCGGGTCGAATTTGAAGATCTCCAGCGCTCTCTGACCTCCCGCGAACGCGAAGTCTTCGCCCTGATAACCACCGGTTTGCTGAACAAACAAGTCGGCACCGAATTGGGGACAACCGAACGTACCGTCAAGGCGCATCGCGCAAGTGTAATGAGCAAAATGGGCGCCGGCTCACTCGCCGACCTGGTGCGAATGGCGGGAATCCTCCAGATTCACTCCCCTTCGAAAACTTCCCAATGAAACGAGGGAGAACTGCGCGCACCATTCCGCTCTTGCTGTGCGTGTGAGTGTTACGCGGCTGCGGGCGATCAGGGTTGCGCGCTTCCCGACGCGCTGGCGCGTTTCCTTTCAGCAACCGGAAGCGTGAAGGTGAACGTGGCGCCGCCGTCGGGATTCGGCGTCGACCAGATTCTGCCGCCATGACTCTCTACTATCGATCGGGTGACGAGCAGGCCCAATCCCATTCCTTCGCTCTTGGTCGTAACAAAAGGCTCGAACAACCGGTTCGCGACGGCAGGGTCAATACCTGCGCCGCTATCGCTTACGCTTACGCCGACCCATCCGGTCTTCTCCGGGATCACCTTGATTGTTACGCTGCGCCGGTCAGACTTGGCCTCTGCGATCGCGTCGAAGGCGTTCATGAGCAGATTCAGTACGCACTGCTGCAGCTCGATGCTATCGCCGACGACTCGATGCACGGAAGGCAAAACCTCGATCTGCACTGAGATCTTCCGAATTGTGGCCTCGCCGGCAGTAAGCTTCACCACTTCGTTGACTAAAGCGCCGACGTCGATCGCGGTTTTGTGCTCCACGTGTTTCTTGAACATGGAGCGGATGCGCCGAACGATTTCAGCCGTCCGTTTGGTGTCTTCAATCGCATTGTTAACCACCTCCAAGGCCATAGCGGGCTGCGGATTTCCTTGCATCAGCAGCCGCGCGAGGCCTCCCAGGTTGCTCAAGATTGCGCCAAGGGGCTGGTTGATTTCGTGCGAAAGCGAGGCGACGAGTTCGCTCATTACGTTGCGGCGCGAAGCGGCCCTGAGTTCGGCGCGAGCTGCCAGTATTGCTGTTACTGACTGCTTGCGCTCGATCGCGCTTGCGAAGAGCCGCACCGCGAGGGCCAAGTGATCGAGCAATTCAGGCGGCCATTCCCGGGGCGAGCGGAACTTACCAAAACTTGCTGCTCCGATGACTTTGCCGCCGGCCCACATCGGGATCACCGCAGAAGCCTTGGGCCCGTATCGCTCCACGAAGCGCCTTGCATCCGCCAGTTCAGCCGGAATGTTGCTTGGACGCGAGAATGTAAGCTGATTGCCCGCCATGACCCAGTCGGTGGTTTTCTGGAGAAGCTTGCCCGGATCATAGCGCCGCGGGAACGGCGGGAAATTCGCTCGAAGCCAGGTATGCGTCGTACGTACCGGCTCGCCCGGCGCATCACGCTCATATACGGCGCTTCTGTCGAGATCCAGAGCCTGGCAGATCTTGCCCAACCAGGAGTCGATTTCGCGGTCGACGGCGTTAGCCGGCGCCCGCGCCATCGCCGCCGATAGTTCGCCCACCAGCGACTCGAAGCGCTGAAGCTCGCGCCGTTCGCGGCCGACGCGCGCGACCCGATTACGCTTTGGCTCGATGGTGCCGATGGCCGCTCGTCGTTGCATCAGTGAAAACTGTGCCTGGGGGTTGAATCTGCGCGATTGGTGCGGGCGCAATGCAGATGCGACCCTCGCTGCGGACCATACAATAGAGAGTCGCATTGAAGCGAGCGTCGCGCGCTAGTGGGAAGAACTAGTTGCTGGTATAGCGCGTTTGGTAGCGCTTAGTGCGGTAAACTCAACCGGTTCGGCAACGCCTTCCGAATCGCCCGTAGCAATTTTTCTTCATCGAAGGGTTTGATCAAGCTCGCAATCGGGTTGGCGGCGCTCATCATCTGCCGGGTCTGCCGATCGTCGCGGCCGCTTATCAGGATCGTCGGCAAGTGCCGGCCCGACGCCGCCAGACTGCGGCATAGTTCAACCCCGTTCATTCCCGGCATGTAGACGTCCAGCAACAGGCACGCGTCGCCGATTGGAAACTCGCTGATCAGGAACTCTTCCGCGCTTGGGAAGTCCAATACGTTGAATCCCAAGATCTGCAATTGCGTTCGCAGCGCGCGGCGGACAGACGCGTCGTCATCTACCACAATTACTGTGGCCGTCGATTTTTTCCACACCTGACGATACCAGCTGCGCGGGAGAATGGTGCGGATCATCCGCCTCATTGCTCGCCAGCACACTGTGCATCGCGCGGCGGCCGTTTGGCCATTGTACCAAAGTACAATATCGCTTCCCGGATAAATGAGAGCACACTTCTCGCGTCATCGAGTTGCGCGAACACGCTCCAGGCGAGAGCCGGTTGTCCGGCATTTCATTGCGCCGATTAACAACGCATCGACGAGAAGAAGTAGCGCAAGGAGAAAATGAACCTCAACTCCGGAAGATTGACGGAAGTGATCAATCTGGCAGAAGCCAGCATGATGAAGGAGATCGTGATGAACAATAGTTTGCGGAAGAAAATGGTGACCGGTATGGCCGCAACAGCGGCTCTCGCGGCGGTGCTGCTGGCATCGGGATGCTCGACGACGGTCCAGAGTGAACCGGCGGCAGCGAAAGCAGTGGAGTCGGGCGGCCCGCTGCCGAGTTCCGTTACGGGATTTCTCGGCCCCGATGCGTCCAAGCTGGCTCCCGGGCCAGAGGGCGGCGCCGCGCTCGCGTGGATAAATCCCAACGCTCAATGGAGCAGCTACACCAAGATACAACTGGTGCCGGTTGAGTTCTGGGCCGCTGCCGATTCGAAGGTATCGACCGCGGATCAGGCCGTGCTAACCGAATACTTCTACAACCAACTCCAGACCAACCTCTCCAAGAGTTTCACCCTTGTCGATCAGCCTGGACCGGGCGTTATGACCTTGCGGGTGGCGCTGATGGACGCGACGACCGCAGTGCCCGGACTTCGCACCATCTCAGTGATTGTCCCGCAAGCTCGCGTGCTCAACATGGCTCAGTCGCTTGCGACCGACAGCTACGCGTTCGTGGGATCCGCTGAGGCCGAAATGAAGGCAACCGATTCGGTCACCGGTGCGCTGCTGGCCGAAGCAGTCGATCAACGTGCTGGCGGCATGGGGATGAAGGGTGCAGCTTCATTCCAATGGGGCGACTCTCAGAACGCGATGGACTACTGGGCACAGAAAATACCCAATCGCATTTTGCAACTGCAGGGTAAGCCCGCGCAGAGCTAAGCGAAGACGAAAAGCCAAATGCAGCAGGAGCATTCCAATGTTTAGTCGGAAAAGGATACGCTTCAGTATCGTGCTGCTGATGGGCGCAATCATAGCCTTGTCGCTCGCACACGCGGCGTGGGCAGCAGACAAGAAGCCCAACATACTCGTCATCATGGGCGACGACATCGGCATGTGGAACATCGGCGCTTACCATCGCGGCATGATGGCCGGCCGGACGCCGAACCTCGACAAGCTCGCGAAAGAGGGCATGTTGTTCACCGACTACTACGCCGAGGCAAGCTGTACGGCAGGTCGCGCGAACTTCATCACCGGCGAGCTGCCGATCCGCACCGGCATGACCACAGTCGGCCAGGCCGGCGCCACCATCGGCATTCCCGCGCAGGCCGTGACCATAGCGACGGCGTTGAAGTCCATGGGCT
>Ga0074045_10003875_pt1 | contig 13406 bp, 10 predicted proteins | sample BogForMeECP23OM2_FD_94442 | JGI IMG/M metagenome (GOLD analysis project Ga0074045, IMG submission 94442) | Bog forest soil microbial communities from Calvert Island, British Columbia, Canada - Bog Forest MetaG ECP23OM2 | ecosystem: Environmental > Terrestrial > Soil > Wetlands ... | reverse complement strand
GTGAAGTGCCAGCATCTCTTGCCTGTCGGTACCTCGGCGAGCAGTTGGAGAGAATCCGCCGAAAACACCTGGAGCTTGCCTGCCAGCGCCGCCGAAACGAAAATGCGTTTGCCCGCGCGGTCGAATGCCAGTCCATAGGGCTTCGCTGCTGTCGGCACAGATTTGATTACGTTGAAATTTTGATCCATCGTCAGCAATGTACCGGACGCTTCCATTGTCACCGCGTACCCGTTGCCCTGCGGGGAAACTTTCACGCCGCGCGGCCGGATTCCGTAAGCCTTTAGATCGACATCCCGCAGATGTCCGCCTGTGGCTTCGTCAAACACGCCAATGGTGTCCTGCGATTCGTTCGCCACCAACATCAGCTTTCCGTCGCGCGAAAATTCGAGGCCCTCCGTTTCCTGGCCGGCCGTGGAAACCGGTCCCGCAACCCAATCTCCGACACGGAATGAGGCGATCTGAGCAGGTGGCCCGTTTTCGTCATTATCGCCGGCTTTCGCGGCTCCCGGAGGTCCGCCATGCGAAGTGGGTTCGAAAGTCGCAAAGAGCCGATCGCCGGCGGGATCGATCTTGACAAATTCGGGGTTGTCCCCGATATGCATTCGCTTTACCAGGCTGAGGCGCGGCGTACTGAAGATGGCCAGGTCGCGGGTGTTTTTGTTGGATGTGATGACGTATGCGCCGTCAAACGTCACAGCAAGACCTCTCGGCTCAATATCGCTTGGTTGGACCCTGCGGATCACCTTCAGGGTGTTCAAGTCAATCACGCTGATGCCGCCCTCCTCCTCGCTCACATAGGCAACGTTGGTCGGAACTTTCTGGTAGTGCATCCAGAGAAGTGTTGCCGCCATGGCAACCAGAATAATCGCCGACAACCAAAGCCCAATTTTTCTGGAACCCATCACAAATCCTTTCTCGATACCTGTGTGGCGATTCTAAACGCATTACACGTGCTCCTGGCCCGAGTTATGCAGGGTCGCGCTATCGACGCTAGAAACTGGTCGTGAGGCGCATGGCGACGCTCCGTGACGGGCCGATGGCGTTGCCGGAGAAAAGCCCGCCGAAGTCGATGACGTCGAGGACATTGTTCAGATTCTGTCCGTCGATCTGAAAGCGCATATTCAAATGGTCGGACTTATAGACATCCGCACCAGCCGAGGCGTTGACCTGGAACGAAGGTGAGATTCGCCCGCGGGCGAAGTTAAGGCGATCGAACACCTGCTGTCCATATTCCATGAGCGCCAGGCTAGGGTCGCCATCGAACTGGAATGGCAATCCGGTATCGTATTGCATCCCGCATGCGATCCAGAGGCGCGGTTTGACCTGGTAGCGAAGGCGTCCGCGAACCGTGTGGCGCTGGTCCTGCGAATCCGGAAAATGGCCGCTGGCCGGTATTCCCACCGCATCATCGCCTAGAAACAAGCCGCCTGTCACCGGATACCAGGCTTGACCAACAGTGTAGGAATAGCTCAAGAAACCCGAAAGGCGATGCCAGTCGGGAAGATCGATCTTTGCTTCTGCCCCATAAATGACGGCCTTCTGAAATGCAATCGGGAAGCTGATAGTCGTGTTAAAGATCTGGTTGTCATCCGCATAGTTGGCAACGAGGCGCCGGAAATAGTTGGTATCCAGCTTGATCTTCCCGTGGAATACCTTCGTCAAGCCCGCTTCATAGTAGTTTCCTTCGGAGGGTTCGACCGGCAGTTTGAGGAAATTCGAGTCAAGAGCCTCAACTGCGGTTGAACTTGAAAGTAGAAGGTTTTCGAAAGATGGAGTCTGGAAAATCCGGTCATAGGAGAAATGCAGGACGAGGTCGGCCGACGGAACGTAGCGCGAAATCGCGAAGCGTGGTTCCACCGCGTGACGGTTTAACAAAAGCTGATAGTGGTCCCAGCGCAGCCCGACACTGATAGTCACATTCCTGAGACGAATCTGGTCCTGAACAAATACGGATTGCTCGAGATCGGGCCGGTTCGCTGCGAAAGCAAATGTCAGAGGGGTGCTGGAGTCGAATTGGTTCTTATCCGCGGGGATATCCGGGATGTTATAACTGAAGTTCTCATTCAGAAATATGTTGTCCGACTCAAATCCAAATTTCCATTCGTTCCGGCCGTGATTGATGGTTGCCGTGCCCTTGAAATATCCTTCGCGAAAAAAATTGTGCTGGTAGACCGCGATGGGATCCGAATCTGGGCTGGAGTTGAAATCATTCGCGTTATCGCGGACCATCGTTCGAAAATCGGCGACGGCATTAGACGAAAATGTGTGCTGATAAGAGGCGATTCCCATCGTTTCAATGTTGTCGGCAGTTTGACGCTGGCACGGAGGCTGCGGAGGCTGCCAAGTCACCCCTGGCGGAGGCTGATTGCACCCATCAGGCGGCACCTCTATTTGCTGTACCTGTTCGTTCGGAATATCGTAGCGCGACAACTCATGGCGAACGATGAATCGTAAGCGATCCTTCGGCGTCAAGTCGCGATCATAGTTCATCGAAAAATCGCCCAGCGTACCCGTGTTCAAATAGTTTTCGGGAACCACCGGATTCAGATAGTGGTCGGTCATACTGCCACTGGCGCTGGCGCCAAAAGTATTCTTGCCCCATGCGTACTGCCCCTGCGCGGAAACGCCGGCCGTATCGAAGCTGCCGCCAGAAAGCACTACCTGGCCGTGGAATCCTGGTTGTGAATCCTGCAGCGTGTTCACCTCGATCACCCCTCCCATTTTTCGTCCATACTCCGCGGGAATGCCCGCGGTATAGATGCTCAGAGATTGCACGTCGTCGGCGTCGATTGCGGGTCCGAAGCTGGGCGAGCGGTTATCCGTGAGGGGGATGCCATCGACCACAAACTGTGTCTGATACTCCGAGCCACGCGGATGCAGGACGGCATTGCCTTCGTACAGCCAGCCGGGCTGCGAATTTACCAAGTCCTGCAGGGACCGGCCTGGAATCGAACTGAGCCGGTTTTGAATGTCGTCAGAGCCTATCTGACTAACGGCTCCAGCTTGATCGGGGTCGACCAGTGTGTCGGGCGCAGTGACCGTTACCGATTCATTCACCGAAGGCAGCTTGAGTTGAATTGTGTATTCAGTTGGAATCGACGAATGAATGTCAACAGATTCGCTGGTGACGGCAAACCCCTGCTGCCTGACTTCGAGATGATAGATGCCATAAGGCAGGCGCCGCACATCCAGGCTACCCTGATCACTGGTCGCAAGATTATTTCTGTACTGACTTGCGTCGCTGACAATCTGCACCGTTGCTTTTACGCCAAGCCCGGCCGGATCGGTCACTTTAAGGCGCAATTCTCCACTATTGCTCTGGCAAAAAAGCGGCAACGCAAAGAGGACGAGAATCGCTGTAATTCTCTTCATGAAGAACCGGACTCTGTAGTTTAGCTGTTGTCGGGGCGGCGCTAAAAGATGTTCATGTCGGGATGGTTACTTGAGGGCAACGGCGCAGTTGTCAATTCCTCCTTGTTTAACGTACTCTGCCGCCCATGGGAAATCGCGCGCTGTCTGCATTGTTGTGCGTCTGCGTTTTGTTGCTCTGTTCTTCTCCGTTTCTCTGTTCCGCGCAGACGGCGCCTCATGGCTTCTCGCTGGAACAGGTAATGAGTTCGCCATTTCCTTCGAATCTTGTGGGCGCCGAACCCGCGGGACGCATCGCGTGGGTGTTTTCCGCCAAGGGCGAACGGAATGTGTGGGTCGCGGACGCTCCGGCTTTTGAGGCGCGGCAGGTAACGCACTATGTCGGTGACGACGGCATGCCGATTGCCGCTTTGAAGCTCACGCCTGACGGAAAGACCGCCGTCTACGCGCGCGGCACTGAGGTCAATAGCGCTGGAGAGACCGCCGATCCGACCAGCAATGTCGAAAAACCAGTGCAGCAGGTATGGGCGGTGGATGTGGACAAGGGCGAGCCGCATTGGGGTGAGCCGCGTTTGCTCGGGGACATGGGCTGCGATGAGGAAGGATGCGAGGACATTCAGATATCGCCGAGCGGCGAGTCCGCGGTTTGGTCAGCGAAGAAGCAGATCTGGATCGCGCCGATCTATGGTAAGAGCGATGCCAAAGCCAAAGCGCTTTTCTTCGCGCGTGGCAACAATTCGCAGCCCAAGTGGTCTCCCGACGGAAAGAAGATTGCCTTCGTCAGCGATCGGGGCGATCACAGCTTTATCGTCATTTACGAATTTGGCCGCAACACCCTGCGTTACGTCTCGCCCAGTGCCGACCGCGATCTGTATCCGCGCTGGTCGCCCGATAGCAGTCAGATCGCCTTCGTGCGGCTGGTTGGCAAGCAGGTGAAGCAGCCGGTGATTCCGCAGACGCCGCTGCCGTGGGCGATCTGGGTGTATGACGTCGCGAGCGATTCCGCCCGCGAGATATGGAAGAGCGGTCCGGCCCTGGATGATTCGCTGCCGCAGTTGACCGAAGATGGGTCGTTTAAATTTGCGGCCAAGAATCGCATCGTTTTCTCTTCCGAACAAGACGGATGGAACCATCTTTACTCGGTCGCAACGACGGGTGGGCCCGTCGCGCTGCTGACTCCGGGAAAATTTGAGACCGAAGATGTTGCGCTGAGTTCGGATAAAACTTCCGTCATCTACTCCTCTAACCAAAATGATCTTGATCCTCGCGATATGGATCGTCGCCATCTGTGGCGAGTCAGCGTCGAAGGCGGAACCCCGCAAGCGCTGACTCGTGGCGAGACCATGGAGTGGACGCCACTCGAAATTGCAGGGAAAGTAGTGTGCCTGGGTTCGACGGCCACGGCTCCAGCGATGCCCTACGTCGTGACCTCCTCCGGACGCAAGATGATCGCAAGAGCAGAGCTGCCGGCAGATTTCCCGATGCCCCAACTAGTCACACCGAAACAGGTAATCTTCAAAGCCGCGGACGGTTGGGAGATCCACGGGCAGCTGTTCGAGCCAAAGTCCGAGCCGAAAATAGAGCGACGGGCGCCACGCCCGTCCACTTCAAGCCCCGCGCTGATCTTTATTCATGGTGGATCGATGCGGCAGATGATGCTCGGTTTCCACTACATGGACTACTACCACAATGCCTACGCTATGAATCAGTATCTCGCGAGCCGCGGGTATGTGGTGCTGGCGGTCAACTACCGGACCGGCATTATGTACGGACGGCACTTTCGCGAACCGAAAGATGGAGGCCCCCGCGGCGGCGCCGAATATAAGGACATTGTCGCCGCGGGAAAATATCTGCAGAGTTTGCCGAACGTAGATGCGAAGAGAATCGGGCTGTGGGGTGGATCCTACGGCGGCTACCTCACCGCCATGGGCCTGGCACACGACTCCGATCTGTTTGCCGCCGGAGTCGATTTGCACGGAGTGCATGACTGGTCGGACTTCAAGGATGAAATTCCGGCGGACGCCCCCGATCATGACGACGCCGTCAAGCTGGCGTTTCAGTCGTCACCGAATGCGGCCATTGCGACCTGGAGATCGCCGGTGCTGCTCATCCAGGGAGACGACGATCGCAGTGTCCCTTTCTCGCAGACAGTCGATCTGTTGCAGCGCCTGCGTATTCAGAACGTGCACGTGGAAGAACTGATATTCCCCGATGAGATTCATGGGTTTCTGCTGTGGAAGAGCTGGATACGGGCCTATGGCGCGACGGAGGAGTTCTTTGGCAGGGAACTGAAGTAAGGAAATTTGTGATTTGCAATTCAACCAGAAGCACCAGACTCTCAATTACCAATTGCAAATGCCTTCCGAATCCGCTCCCAAGTCATATCCAGCGCTTCGGGCAGCACTCTGGTCTCGCCGACGACGCTGAGAAAATTTGCGTCTGCTACCCAGCGCGGCAGCACGTGCATGTGGATGTGCCCGGCCACGCCCGCGCCTGCGGCCTTTCCGATATTCATTCCCAGATTGATGCCGTCGGGCGCGTAGAGCGTGCGCAGAATCGACTCCATTCTTTGGGTCAGAGCCATCATCTCGTGCGCGGCTTCGGTCGGGAGCTTCTGCAACTCATCCAGATGCGCGTAGGGCACGACCATGACATGTCCATTTGTGTATGGATAGGTATTGAGAATGACGTAGCAGTGCTGTCCGCGGTGGACGATGCGGGCTTGCTGATCGCTTTCTTTGGGGGCATCGCAGAATATACAGCCCGATATCCGGTCGGCGCCAGTGACATATGCGTAACGCCACGGAGTCCAGAGATGGTCCATTGGGGGAGGGTAGCAGAAGCGGCCTGCCTGGGGCGAACCGCTTTTCTGCTGGGTAGTGGTGCCGTGTGAATCGGTTTTGAAAGGGCACGGCTTCACAGCTTGCCGAAAAACCGGATGTTGCACTTGATTTTGGGTGGCGCAGCGGTTCACCGCTGCGATAACCGCCTTGTTTTGAATTCGGCTTTAGCCGCTGAGGGACGGCAATTTTAAAACTGCACCACTACCTTCTGCTGGATGGTCGAGGCGCTGTCGCCCCGCCAAAAGGTAGTAACCGGTTACCGGAAAATAAACTGGAGTGCCGGGGACAGCAGTGTGACGAATCTATGAATTTGTTGCCGTCTCTCCGAAATTAGCCAGAATCGCGTTTGACACTGTTCCAAAGCGGTTGCTATAGTCGATGAGTCCCTATTAGGACGCGGTTTCGAACCAGCTGGAATTGTCCCAGGGTCGTCCGCCAGGTCGGCCTCAACGCAACCTAATGACCACGCCAGCAGTCCGCTACACCACGTCCCGCATGAGTTGCGCGTGAACGCGCGCGACACAGAGGCTATGAACTTGTTCGACGACAGCACCGCCCACAATCTTGAATCCAGCGTTGAAACCATGACACCTGTCCACGATAATCACACCGGCGGCCCGGCCGTACTAGACGCTCCCGAGCACGCACAACCCTCACCTGTGGAACCTTTGGCTTCCGCCGCACCTGAAACTGTCGCTCCTCAGCATAAAACTGCCGAGACTTCCCCGAACGAGGTTGCTGGGGCTGGCAACGATGATTTTGCCGCCGCCCTCGAACACTTCGAGACTGAAACCGAGGAAGCGGTTGGCGAGGATCACGTAATCAAAGGTCGCGTGGTGAAACTGACCGCGACCCACGTCGTCGTCGATATCGGAGCGAAATCCGAAGGCATGCTGCCGATTGCGGAAGCTCTCGATCACGAAGGCAAACCGAAGTTCCAGCCCGGCGACGAGATCGACGTGATGCGGGAGAAGGGCGAAACCGAAGAGGGCTACGTCAACCTCTCGCACTTGAAAGCGCAGCGGCTGCGCTCGTGGGACGAGATTGAGCGCGCGTACACCGAAAAGAAGCCGATCAAGGGCGTAGTCCTTGAGCGCATCAAGGGCGGCCTCACCATTGACATTCAGGGCGCGCGCGCCTTCCTGCCGGGCTCGCAGGTGGACCTGCGTCCGATCCGCAATCTGGATGGGATGAAGGGTCAGACGATGGAAGTCGCCATCATCAAGCTCAACAAGAAGCGCGGCAACATCGTGGTTTCGCGCAAGCAGCTTCTGGAAGAAGAGCAGAACGAAAAGCGGGGCAAGACCCTTGAGCATCTCGAAGAAGGCAGCGTCCTGACCGGGATCGTCAAGAACCTGACTGAATACGGCGCGTTCGTCGACATGGGCGGAATCGATGGCCTGCTGCACATCACCGATATGTCCTGGGGACGACTGACGCATCCGCGCGATCTGGTGAACGTCGGCGACCAGATTCAGGTGAAGGTGCTGAAGTACGACAAAGACAAGCAGCGCGTCTCGCTCGGCTTCAAGCAGCTAACGCCCGATCCGTGGCTCGATGCCGAGCACCGCTATCCCGTAGGTGCGCACGTTCACGGCCGCGTGATCAGCGTCACCGATTACGGAGCCTTCGTCGAACTCGAACAGGGCATTGAAGGCTTGGTCCACGTGAGCGAAATGACCTGGTCGAAACGAATGAAGCATCCGTCGAAGCTGGTCAACGTGAACGACGAAGTGGATTGCGTCGTGCTGAGTGTGAACCCGACCGAGCGCCGCATATCGCTAGGCATGCGGCAACTGGCGTCCAACCCGTGGGACACGCTGCACGACAAATATCCGGTGGGAGCGACGGTCGAGGGTCGGGTGCGCAATCTGACTGAATTTGGCGCTTTCATTGAAATCGAAGACGGAATCGACGGCCTCGTGCATGTCAGCAACCTGAGCTGGACCACCCGGGTGAAGCATCCATCCGAGGTGTTGAAGAAGGGCGACAAGGTGAAGGCTGTAATCTTGGCCATTGAACCGGACAAGCGGCGCCTTTCGCTTGGCGTGAAGCAGATGCAGCCCGACGTTTGGGATTCGTTCTTCGCGAAGCACCGCGTCGGAGACATTGTGCATGGCAAGATTCTGCGCGTGGCGAATTTCGGCGCATTTGTCGAGATTGCCGAAGGCATCGAAGGGCTGTGTCACAATTCGGAGGCCGTGGATGCGAACGGACAGCCGATGCATCTGGAACCCGGTAGTGAGTTCGAGTTCAAGATCATCAAGATGAATCAGGAAGAGAAAAAAGTCGGCCTGAGCATCCGGGCGGTCGGCGAAGAAGCGTCGCGCCAGGAAGTCGAGTCCTACAAGCACCACCCCGCATCTTCTTCGTCGTCGTCCAACAGCACCACCATCGGCGACTTGATCTCGTGGAAACGGGCCGGCGGCGACAGCAACTAAGTTCTGCCCAATCAAATGGGATTTGTCATCCCGAGCGAAGCGGGATCTGCAGTTCGCCGCAGAATGCAGATCCCTCGCTCCGCTCGGGGTGACAATTCACAAAAGGTGTCGGGCTTGCACCGCTCCCGCCCCGACTTTTACCACGGGCTCCTCGCTGACTTGAGTCCGAGTTGAAACCTGCCTCATCCAAACCAGCATGAACTTGGAACTCGATGGAAAGCGCGCACTGGTTACAGGATCAACCGCAGGAATCGGATACGCCATCGCGGAAGCCCTGGCTCGTGAGGGCGCGGACGTGATTGTGAACGGGCGAACCGAAGCGCGGGTCGAGCAAGCGATTAAGGCGATTCTAACTTCTCATCCGCAGGCGAAGGTGGAAGGTCTCACCGCCGATCTTGGCAACGCCGACGGAGTCCGTGCCGCCGTCGAACGACTCCCCGATGTCGATATTCTCGTCAACAACCTGGGCATTTTCGAACCCAAGCCGTTTGAGCAAATTCCTGACGAAGACTGGTTCCGTTTTTTTGAGGTCAATGTCATGAGCGGGGTTCGCTTGTCCCGAAGCTATCTGCCGGGCATGAAAACGCGCAACTGGGGACGCATCGTTTTCATTTCCAGTGAATCGGCGGTGCAGATTCCGGCCGAGATGATTCACTATGGCATGACAAAAACTGCTCAGCTCGCGATTTCCCGCGGCCTGGCGGAGACCACCGCGGGCACGGGCGTCACCGTAAATGCCGTGCTGCCCGGGCCCACGGCTTCCGAAGGCGTAAATGAATTTGTCGATCGTATGGCGGCGGCTTCAAACAAGACAAAAGCGGAACTTGAGACAGAATTCTTTCGCAACATTCGTCCCAGTTCCTTGCTGCGGCGCTTCGCACGTCCGGACGAAGTGGCGGCCCTGGTGGTTTTCGTCTGCAGTCCGCTTTGCTCAGCCACGAATGGCGCCGCCCTTAGAGCCGATGGTGGCGTTGTACGCTCAATTCTCTGAAGGGCTTACTTAGCGTCCGCTTTGGCATTGATCTTCAAACTGATGTAGACCTCTGTACGGTCGTCAAACTGGCTGACCGTCTTGGTACCGCTTTTGCGGTTGTTGTACTGCGCGTACACTTCGTAATCGATGCTGGGCTGAAGTGCTGGAAAACGGTAGGTGCCCTCCGGGCCAACGATGTAGGTTTTCACGGAGCGGGTGTGGGTGTTGGTGAGATACACGACTGCGTTCGGCAAAGGATTGTCAGCGCCGTCCAGCACTTTGCCGGTGAGCAAGCGGGTTTTGTCTTCCTTCTTCGGATCGCGGCCAAACAGTTGCGCTGGAGCGGCCAATACCGGAGTCAAAGAGAGTGAGGCCGACAACATAACCAGCAACAAAGCTGCAACCACGATGATCGCATTCTTCATGAATTTTTCACGGTCGCCGATTCCCCAGCACCACGGTCACTACCAGTCTAAATGAAGACTCATGTCAGAGCGTTCGTCATCCTCGATATGCACGGTTACTTCAGAGCCCAGCTTTAACTGCCGGCCCGAGGGCAGCTTATAGCCCTTCACGTCGGCCCAGACGATGTAGTCGGCCTTGCCGGCGGGCACTCGCTGCGCGAACTCGCCGGAGTGATTGGAATAGAGCTCCCAACGGGCTTTTTTCTCGTCCGCCCGCCGGATTTTCACCTTGACCCCGTAGAGCGGGTGGTCGTCGGGATCCCAAACTGTTCCAAAGATTAGAGCGTAAGGCTTTGGCTTCTGGGGACCGCTAGCCCGCACGCTCGCAGAGGCCAGCAGAAACGCCAGTAGCAACCCGGACAGTGCCATGGCGACCGAGCACCGGGCGTTGGCGCTGGCGTTGACCTTGGTCTTGGCCTTGCGGAAATGCGCAGAATTCTTCAGGAATCTTCGTCCTCATCCTCTTCGTCGTCGGCGTCTTCGTCGTCCTCGTCTTCTTCGATCTCATCTTCGCCGACCACTTTGAGTTCGACAGGATTCACTGTAACCACCTCGAAGTCGGTACCGCACTCCGGGCAGGAGACGACCGCGCCTTCATCGACCTCATCTTCATCGATGTCGAGATCTGTCTCACATTCAGGACAGTACACCATGATTTCCTCCACGTTCGGGGTACCCTGTTATATTTAGTTTCTTCGTGAGGAAAAGGTCAAGTGGCTTACCAACAAAATTGTGAAATCGCCGAGTCTCCCAGTTCCGTTTACCCATCAAAGAGTCTTGTGGCAACCGTGCTGGTTGCGCTGGCGCTGGCGTTTTGCGCTCCGCTGTGCCGCGCTCAGGAAATCGCGCAGGAACAGGAACCGCTGGAACGACATGCTACGGCGCCTCGCCTCGCATCCGATCCGCACAGCGACCCGCATATCGCCGAGGCGATCCGGCAAGTTTCCGCGGAACGTATCCGGCAGACGATCGAGAAGCTGGTCAGTTTCGGGAACCGATCGACGATTTCCGCGCAGGATGAGGAATCCGTCAAAACGGGCAGGGGAATCGGCGCAGCGCGCGAGTGGATCAAGGCGGAGTTTGAGCGTTACTCCAAAAACTGTGGCGGCTGCCTGGAGGTTAAAACTGACACTTTTACCGAACCGCCCGGCGACCGCATCCCGAAACCGACGGAAATCACCAATGTTTATGCGGTGCTGCGCGGGTCCGACCCGAAACAGGCGGATCGCATCGTGCTGGTAACCGGCCATTACGACTCGCGCAACAGCGATACTTTTAATGGGACCGACCCTGCGCCGGGAGCGAACGACGATGGCAGCGGGACGGCGGTGAGCCTGGAATGCGCCCGGGTTTTGAGTGAGGCTGCTGCCAAACTCAAGTTCCCTGCGACGATTATTTTTCTGACGGTTGCCGGAGAAGAGCAAGGTCTAAATGGCAGCAAACACTTCGCCCAGATGGCGAAACAGCAGGGGTGGAAAATCGAATCAGTGTTGAACAATGACATTGTTGGAGGCAACATCGGGCCGGGTCAGGATGCCTCGGTGGTGCGTGTATTTTCGGAAGGGCTGCCAGCGGCGGCGAGTGAGGCAGAAATCAAGCGAATTCGAATGCTCGGCGGAGAGAATGACTCGCCTTCGCGCGAGTTGGCCCGCTACATTGCGGACGTCGGGCGCTCGTATGATGCCGGAGTGAAGCCGCTTCTGATCTTCCGGCTCGACCGCTTTCTGCGCGGAGGCGACCACTACTCTTTCAATCAGGCGGGTTTCGCCGCAGTGCGGTTCACCGAATTTCGCGAAAACTTCAACCATCAGCATCAGACTCCTCGAACCGAGAATGGCATCGAATATGGAGACCTGCTGAAATTTGTGGACTTCGACTATGTGGCGCATGTTGCGCGGCTGAACGCCGCGACGCTGGTGTCGATGGCGTCGGCTCCAGCGCCGCCGACAAGTGCAAAAATGCTGACCAAGAATCTCGAAAATGACACGACTCTTGCCTGGGAGCCTTCGGTTGGCGCGGCTGCCTACGAAGTAGTCTGGCGCTCGACAAACGCGGCCGATTGGGAATACGTCCAAACGGTGAGTAGTGGTACGCGTGCAACCCTGAAGGTTTCGAAGGATAATGTGATATTCGGTGTGCGCGCGGTGGATGCCTCGGGGCATCGCAGTCTGCCGGTTGTGCCGGAGCCAGAAGGGAAATAGTGAGTCGCGGCCAAACGATTTCGTTCAGCTTCCCCCCCTTTGCAGGATGGGTGAAGCGCATCATTCTCACGTGCACGGGGATCTACCTGTTTCAGGTGGTGGTGCCTTTGTTCAGTCGGAACGCCGTCGGCCTGATGCGGGAGTGGCTGGCGCTGATCCCGGTTGACGTTGTGAAGCATGGCGAAGTGTGGCAATTATTCACGTACTCGTTGCTGCACGCCAGCTTCAGTCATGTGTTTTTCAACATGCTCACGCTCTGGTTTATCGGCGCGTACCTGGAGCGCGACTGGGGGCCGCGACGATTCATCGAGTGCTACACGTTTTGCGTCGTGGGCGCCGCTGTGGTGACAATTGCTGTCTCGTATACCCATTTCCTGGGGATGGATCCGGGTACCGAAACAATGGGCGCGTCGGGCGGCATCTTCGGACTGCTGATGGCCTTTGGGATTCTGTACGCCAACCAGGAAATGTTTCTGTTTCCGCTGCCCTTCAGGATCAAGGCCAAGTATCTGGTCGGCATTTGGGTCGTGGTCGCGATCATTGCGGTTTTTGAGCCATCGCAGGGTGGAGTTGCGGTTTTCGCTCATCTCGGTGGATTGTTCTTTGGCTTCCTGTGGGTGAAGTTTATGCCTTCTCGCGGAATCAGTTATGCGGCGTCCGAGCGTTATTTCGGAGTGCGGAACTCCTACTACCGGTGGAAGCGGCGGCGCGCGGCGAGGAAGTTCGAAGTTTACATGAGAGATCACGACCGTAAAGTCACCTTTGACGAGCACGGGAACTACATCCCCCCCGACGACAACGACAAAACGAATGGCGGATCGAAATCCGGGTGGGTGAACTAGGATGTTGCTCGTGTGGCGCGCCACACGGTTTAGGTAAACATTTCCTGAAATCTGGTAAGAATGCTCGCCGGAAGTTCTACCGCCCGCGTCTTCCCCTTGAAACCCAAGTCGTGTCCCGCGCCCTCCACTTTCATTAATCCGGTTTTGGCCGGGATTACCTGCAGAGCTTTCGTTATCTCTTCCACGCTTCCAAAGGGATCGCGCGTTCCGTGCACGAACAAACTCGGCGTTCGCAAGTTGGGCAAGTGCTGAACTCGGAGTTGCTCCGGTTTG
>Ga0074045_10003874_pt1 | contig 13407 bp, 11 predicted proteins | sample BogForMeECP23OM2_FD_94442 | JGI IMG/M metagenome (GOLD analysis project Ga0074045, IMG submission 94442) | Bog forest soil microbial communities from Calvert Island, British Columbia, Canada - Bog Forest MetaG ECP23OM2 | ecosystem: Environmental > Terrestrial > Soil > Wetlands ... | reverse complement strand
TATCCCTCGTTCAGCGGATCCCGCCCCAGCGGAGTGGTCAGGGTCTTCTGCCCGAGCAGCGTGGTGGGAGCCATCTGCCCGCCGGTCATCCCGTAAATCGCGTTATTCACGAAAATAACTGTGATGTTCTCGCCGCGATTGGCGGCATGTAGAATCTCCGCCGAACCGATTGCCGAGAGATCGCCATCGCCCTGATAGCTGATGACAATACTCTCGGGCCGGCTGCGTTTCACCGCCGTCGCTACCGCGGGTGCGCGCCCATGCGCCCCTTGCACGTTGCCGACGTCAAAGTAGTAGTAGGCGAATACGGAGCAGCCCACCGGACTGATCAGGATCGTCCTGTCCTGTATGCCGAGGCTATCGATGGCCTTGGCAACCAGCTTGTGGACGATCCCGTGTCCGCATCCCGGACAGTAATGCGTCTGGTGCTGCAACTCCGCCTTGCGGGTGTACAGCGGAAAGAACGCCTTCGGCCTGGCGTGCTTCACCACATAGTCTTCGCTCACGCTAAACATGGATCACCTCCAGCACTTCGGCCGCTTTCATGCGAAGCACCGAGAGCACTTCCTCCGCGGACGGCACATTGCCTCCCATGCGGTTGTAGAATGCCACCGGACGTGTGCCCTCGAGTGCCAAGCGAACGTCCTCCACCATCTGCCCGTTGCTCATCTCGACGACCAGGAAGAGGCTTGCCTGCCGCGCGGCCCGCTGGAACGCGGTTATCGGGAACGGGTAGAGCGTGATTGGCCGCAACACCCCAACTCGCAGACCTTCCGCCCGCGCCTGCTCCGCCACCGACTTCAGAATCCGCGCAATGATCCCGTATCCAACCAGCACGATATCGGCGTCCTCGGTGCGATAGCTTTCCGCGCGGACTTCCAGACGCTCTACCTCGCGATACTTCGATTCCAGATGGCGGACATGCGCTTCCATCTCATCCGGTTCCAGGTGGATGGAAGTGACCAGGTTGCAGCGCGTTTCCTTCGTGCCGGCCACTGCCCAGGCAGGCAGCGGCGCCTCAATGGCTGCGCCGGGAAATTCGACCGGCTCCATCATTTGGCCGATGTAGCCGTCGGCCATCAGTACGACCGGGTTACGGTAGCGTTCGGCCAGTTCGAAAGCGAGCGCGGTCAGATCCGCCATCTCCTGCACCGAATCCGGCGCCAGCACGATAGTGCGATAGTTGCCATGCCCGCCACCCTTCACAACCTGGTGATAGTCGCTCTGATCGGGCGCGATGTTGCCCAGTCCGGGGCCTGCGCGGGTGATATCCGCGACCACGCAGGGCAACTCGGCTCCGGCGAGGTAGCTTATTCCCTCCTGCATGAGGCTGATTCCCGGCCCGCTCGAAGACGTCATACATCGGACGCCTGCGGCCGCTGCCCCATAGAGCATGTTGATGGCGGCCACTTCGCTCTCCGCCTGGAGAAATACTCCCCCCACCTGCGGCAGATAAACGGCGGCCGATTCCGTGATTTCGCTGGCCGGCGTGATCGGATACCCGTAAAACGCACGGCATCCCGCCAACACGGCGCTGCGAACAATGGCTTCATTTCCCTTCATGAGTTGGCGCATTGGTAGGCTCCTTTCAGGCCGCGACTGATGCGGCAACCAGGACCGTAATCGCTCCCGGTTCCGGGCATACCAGGAAGCAGATGCCGCACCCGGTACAGCCGTGCCCTTCGTACATCACCGGACGATAGCCATAACGATTCAACTTGTCCGTCAACTTCAAGGCCTTCGGCGGGCATGCGCCGATGCACAATGAGCAGCCTTTGCACTCGTCCGAGTTCAGTTCGAGGCGCCCACGATCGGCCTTGGTGCTGGTCTCGTGTTCGATCATTGCCCCCTCCTCTCTCAAACCAGCAGAGCCGCGCGCGGCGACAACTGGCGCGCCTGGATTGCGGCTCTCTCCAATTCGTCTTGAAACTTGGGATCGGCAATTGCGATTAACGCTTCGGCGCGTTGTCGCAGTGTCTTGCCATGCAGGTACGCGATGCCGTGCTCGGTAACCACGTAATGCACATCCGCGCGACTGGTCACCACGCCCGCCCCCGGACTCAGCATGGGCACAATCCGCGAGAGCGTTCCATTCTTGGCCGTCGATGGCAGTGCGATAATCGGTATCCCGCCCTTCGACCGAGCCGCCCCGCGAATAAAGTCCGTTTGCCCGCCGAATCCGCTGTAGGGCTTCGTCCCTATCGAGTCGGCGCAGACCTGCCCCGTCACATCTACTTCCATGGCGGAATTAATGGCGACCATGCGATCGTGCTGGGCGACTACGAACGGATCGTTGGTGTGCCGGATAGGATGAAACTCGAAGATCGGATTCTCGTGCACGAAACGGAACAGACGCTCGGTACCCAGCACGAAACCCACCACCAGCTTCCCGCGATGCAGCGTCTTCCGATCACCGGTCATGACGCCGGCCTCGATCAGCGGGATCACGCCATCCGAACACATCTCGCTATGGATGCCAAGGTCGCGCCGGCCACCGAGGCAACGGAGAACCGCCTCCGGGATTCCGCCGATTCCCACTTGCAGGGTCGCGCCATCGGGAATCAGCGATGCCACGTTGCGTGCGATGCGCATCTGCAGATCGCTGGAAGGCTCAGGGTGCAGTTCGACCAGCGGCCGCGAGGTTTCGACGAAGGTGGAAATCTTGCTGACGTGCAGGAAAGAATCGCCAAACGTCCGCGGCATCCGGGTGTTTACCTCGGCGATCACGTGGCGAGCGCAGCGTGCAGCCGTCAGCGTGCAGTCAACCGACGTGCCGAGGCTCACGAAACCATGGCGATCGGGAGGCGTCACCTGCATGAGAACCACATCCAGCGGCATCGCGCCGCTGGTCATCAGGTCCTCGATTTCGCTTAAGAAGATGGGGGTGTAATCGGCGCGTCCCTGCTGCACGGCCTCGCGCACATTGGGACCCATGAACAGGCCGTTGTGGCGAAAATGGCCCTCGAACTCGGGACGGGTGTAGGGGGCCTCGCCGAGCGTCATCATGTGGACGACTTCGACGTCGCGAAGCTCCGGTCCTCGGTCGGCCAACGCCTCAACCAGAGGAACAGGTGTGGCGCACCCTGGCTCGATCCATAGGCGGTCGCCGGATCGTACGCATTCCAGGGCTTGCCTGGCATCCCGGAGTTTCGGTAAAAACTCCTCTTGCCAAGTCATGGCACAAGCTCCTTGGGGAATCTACGAGGATTCCCGAGCATGATACTGAGCAAGCTTCCAGCCAGAACTACGCGATTCTAAGGGCTGATATTTCAACTAGTTATATTGAATACGCCGCTCGGTCGTCTGCGTCATGCGTATGGTGACCCACCTCTAAGTGGTGCTTTGACGCAGGGAGCACCTTCGAGCTTAGGAGCCCAATGGCCCCGGGCGCGTGAGTGCGGCCGATTCTGCGACACTCATGCAGCAGACCGGGGCCTCCGGAAGTAGCTATTTACCGGGTTGCGCGCACGGCTGGGCGATGATCCTGCTGGACAACCTTGGGCTTGCCAGAGTTCATGAGCCCGGGCTGCTACGTCGTTATGACTAGGGCCTACATCAGCGCTTGTCTCAATGGCCAGCGCCCCTCGGCTGCTATTTGTGCGTTGCTCTAATTCGCCCTGTTTGTTCTTCAGGCTTTTTCGGAATTCTCGCAGTTCGATCTTCGTCATAAGTCGAAGGGAATGTCAGCGGTCTTGATCCCGAGTTGAGCCCCTTCCGCGCCAATGCTGCGTTAAGGGCTGGAGTTGGTAGGGCAGGTGGAAAATTCGGTTCGCTTTGGATCCAACCTCACGTGCGCGATTAAGAGCACGAAACGGGCTAACCTAAATACGTCTCGAACGTGCTTCGAACCGTAATGTCTCATTAGCGCTTATAGGGCTCCGAGTTTCATGCGCTGACTGCTCAGATACAGGGACTTGGTCTTCGAAAACTGCCGTCCTCCGGGTTGTCTGCCAGTTTTGCTACAAGCAGTCCATACACGAAGTTGCCGGAAGCAAAGCCATCGCGCAGCGCTTTAAAGCCTTTGAGGTTCTTCACGAAATCGGCTCCGAGCCGCAGCGCCAGTCCCCAAAGCGCTTTCTGTTTGATTATGTCCAGTCCGACCTCCCAGCTGCGTGCACAGTGGTCGTTCAGTATTTCCCGGTGCACAACCTGGCAGCCGCTGCCTTCCAGGTACTCCTGATAGTCACGCATCGTATCCAGTTCCACGAACATGCTTTGCTCTATGGGCCGGATGAAGCGCCGTGTCTCCTCGTCGCTCAGGCCGGGCTTCCTGAACCAATCCGTGAGTACGAATGTTCCGCCCGCCTTCAGGTATGGGAGGATACGGCGGAAAAAGCGCCCGCGATCGTGATAATGCGAAATCGACTCCACCGACCACAGCACGTCAAAACATTCATCGAAGTGCGGCTCTTCTGCATCCATCAAGTCGAAATGTGCGTCGAGGCCCTCCTGGGCTGCGGCTTCGTTCGCCATTTTAACCTGCACCGGAGATATCGTGATCCCGGTGGCAGACACACCTAGCGTTCTGGCTAGAAACAGGCTGCTTCCACCGAAGCCACACCCAATGTCGAGCAAGCGGGATCCCGGCTTGATTCCGGCCAGCCCTGCCAGGTGTTCAATCAAGTTCTGCTGCGCCTGCTCTTTTGTCTCGTCACCCCGCACCCAATAGCCATGGTGGATATGGTCGCCCCACAGGGACTTGTAGTATTGGCTGACGGTGTCGTAGTGTTCAACGATCTTGCGCTTGTCGTTGGGTCGTGTCATGACGGGGTGCCCGAGGGACGCTAGTTTAGCACTTCTTAATTGGAAGAACTGGCCTTCTGTCCCTTCACTTGCAGCTGGTTCACTACTTGATCCACGTTTGGAACAGACGACGCGATTTGCTGGCTGTGCGCGCGCTTGGTTTCCGAATCCACATCGCCGGTCAGAGTTACCACTCGATTCTTGACGCCGTACTTTACATTTCGAGACAAGCTTGGCCTAGATGAGAGCGGCATCGAGGTTCCCTCAATCCCCTTGTCAAGGTCCACATTCATCGCCTTGGCATCTTTCTCGGCGCCCACCGGAATCACCGCAATCTGGTTGGCGACAACCTCGTTACCCGCCAACGCTTTCGCAAGTGATTCAGCCTGCGCTTTGTCACTGTCCAAAGCAACGTGTCCGCCCAGCGTCACCACGCCCTTGTCGCGGTCTTCGCTTGAGGCGACATCTTTGAGGCCTAGATACACCGCAGCTTGCTTGACTGTTAACAGAACGGGCTGCACCTGGTGCTCCGATAGACGGGCTAACTCCGGTTTGAGCATCGTGGCAACCTCTTCTGCCACTGCTTTGACCAACACTTCCAACGCCGGGTGGGTCATAGATCTTGTGTACTAACACGAAAACTTTCGCCAGTTCCTCCTTGCGAACTGGAACATCATGAATGTAGACGATGCACTCAGTGCTTTACAATAGTTCCATGCAGCAGCTATGCATGGTCTGCAACATTTTCGCCTGTAACTGTTTGGGAAGAAAGCAACGGAGCTTGCAAAGAAATCTTTCAAAAAGTGCTTCTCTGCTTGGCGGATCATCAAAAAGGAGAAAGTTCTGTGAAGAAGCCAACAAAGAAGAAAACGCCGGCGATCGTGAAAGATGACGTATCAATGGCGGTCTGGCTGCAGGCGACTAGATCTTTCTACTTGAAGTTGAATCGCGTGGCCGCGGAATGTGGCCTTTCGCGTTACGACACGCTTACTCGAGGTCTGGATGCTCTTTGGCGCGAGACGAGCAAACAGCGGTCGCCTCTCACCAAGAAGATCAAGAGCGAAGGACAAAGAGAGTCCTTCCGCAAAACCATGGGCGAGGTCTCGCGCAAATACTGGGCAACTCTCACGCCCGAACAAAAACGCGCTCGAGCCCAGAAAAGCGCGAATGCGCGTTGGAGCCGGCGTGAGAAGCCGGACGGGAATGGCTGAGTCGGAAAAGGACCGGCTAGCACACGCAGTTGTCGAGCGGCACCGAGACTTCTCGCTGGCGCTCGAAGGGGACCGACGGAGCTATCCAACCCGAGAGTTCCGCGCGTTCGCCTACGCTATTTAGCAATACGTTCGGGCCATTCGAGGCGATGAACTCATTCACCGAGGCGTCGTCGAGGCGGTCCACGGCCTCGTCCACCACCTGCGGTTGGAACGTAAGAAGGTACCCGGTGGAGTTCTGGTCGACGCAGAACGCCTGGAATGCTCATTGTTTCTCGGCTATGATCCGTTCTTCGAAGGAGAGGAGCCGCCCGGTCTTTGATCTGTTTTCCCGCTACGTGAAGTACCCTTCGCGCCCCCAGCCAACTGGGCCCCCTCCTCTGGGTGGCCAAGCGAAGCGGACTAGCGACGATAACCGGACATAATGGGACTGATCCCCGCAAAGCCTTGTATCGGATAGACTTAGGCTACAAAAGTACGCCCAGATCGTCCTGAGGACTCTCAGGTAAAAGGCACCGGTGACCCGATCTCGCCGTGCCATTCGTCATTTGCTCTTGCGCCGCTGGCCGGTACCGGATTATGCCCGGCAGGTTGCGGTTGAGCGGGCTGAGTCATAACATCGAATCGGTATCGGGGAAGGAAATAGCAATGAAGAAAACCGCCACGGTTGCGGATCGAGAGTCTCGACAAGAGGCTGACCTCAAGATCCCGTCGCTTTCTGCACACCAATCGCGAGCCGACCGCAAAGCGATGGGCAAAGCCATGCGGGACGAGTGTCCGCGCGCGTCGCACGCCGAGTGGAAGCCGCCGCATAACCGGCCAGGTCCCGTTCGCTTGGTGCTGGAGGCCGATGAAGGACGTCGGATGATGCGGTTAGGCAGTGGAGTCTTACGCCCGGGTACGGCAATCGCCGTGCTATGCGTTGGGCTGTACGTTCATGCGCAGCAGCCACCTCAGCAACCCGCACCCTTGCCGCCGAGGCCTGCGATGCAAATGCCTGCTCCCACACCCAACGACTCGTTGAAGTCGGTTGAGGTGGAGCCCGATCGACATGTCCGGTTTCGTATCTGGGCGCCGAACGCGACTGAAGTCAAGTTGCATGCCGAGGGCCCGGAGGCCACACCGGAAATCACTCCGCAAGAGACCGGCAAATACATGGCTGGCGTGCCCTTGACCAAGGGGGATCAGGGCGTCTGGGGCGCGACGATTGGTCCGATCGAGCCTGGAGTCTATCGCTACACATTCACGGTGGACGGCGTGAGCACGACCGACCCGCGGAATCCGCTCACCTCGCAATCGCTGACCCACGCGTCCAGCATGTATGAGGTTCCCGGCGCGGACTTCATGGAGTACAAAGCGGGCGTGCCGCACGGCGCAATCTCAACGGTCTGCTACGGCTCATCTGCCACCGGCGGCGAACGCCGCATGCACGTCTACACACCGCCAGGCTACGAGAATGGCAGCGCGAGATTGCCTGTACTTTACCTGCTTCACGGGGGAGGAGATTCTGATGACTCGTGGCCAACGGTCGGCCGCGCAGGTGCGATTCTCGACAACCTGATCGCGAGCGGGAAGGCTGTTCCGATGCTGATCGTGATGCCCGCAGGGCACGTCTCAACGGAATTCCGTTTGACGCCGGGCGTGCGCATGGGCCACGACGCCTTCAATGATGACCTGGTAAAGGTGGTGCTCCCCTATATCGACGCGCACTATCGTACCGTTGCCGACCGTGACCACCGTGCTATTGCGGGGCTGTCGATGGGCGGCCTGCAGACACTGAATATTGCGCTCGACGACTCAGCGGATTTCTCCTACGTGGGCGTGTTCAGCTCCGGATGGTTCCCCAACTCAATTAAAGAGGAGCAAGACACGGACGTGGCGCAGTACCGCGCGTCAGGCAAGCCGTTTCGCCTGTTTTGGGTGGCTGCGGGCAAGTACGACATCGCGCTCCAGAACAGCCATGCCACGGTTGCCATCCTGAAAGATGCAGGAATCAATGCGGAGGAACACGAGAGCGGCGGCTTCCACGCATGGCCCAACTGGAGAGATTATTTGCATCAGTTCGCGGCTCTGGTCTTCAAGTCGCCTGAGGCGCAGTAGTGTGCGTCCTCGATAGCCGCAGCAACTTAAACATGAGTATCAGTCATTTGCAATTTTGATCGGACGAGACGTAAGCGCCAGCGGTGACTCGCAGCCTATCCGAATCTCTATACAAAGCAGCAGTGCAAAGGAACAGCAATGAAAATGATCCCCAGACTCGTGATGTTGCAGGCCAGGTGTCTTGTTCTGCAGGCAGCGTGTCTCGCACAGACTCCTGCTCCTGTCTTTACTCACGCGGAGCCCGATCGAGCAGCAGCAGCCACTCCGCGCACGCTTGTGCCCTACTTCACACCTTCCGGTGCCCAGGCGGCAGTTCCGGACGCGGATGGCTTCATTCGGCGATGGATGCTGCTGGAGCCGATCGTCAAGCCGAATCGCACAAACACCGTCTTCACGGGCAGCTACGTGCGCGAGGCGCTCAACACGCAGTACTTTCCCGACCAGTTCACTGTAGTGCCTCACAAAGGCGACAAGGTGACGGTAGCCGGACAGGAGCTTGCCTGGCACGCGCTGGACTCAAACAACTTCGACGTGAAGCTGTTCCGTTTCGCATATGGACTGAACAAGACAACCTACGGCGTCATTTTTTCGGCCGTCACGGTGGTGGACAGTCCGCGCGATATAAAGGACGTACGGCTGGCTGTTGGATCAAACTCCGCTTCGATGTGGTGGCTCAATGGTGACAATGTGGCAGGCTTGTTCGACGACCGCCGTATGGAAATGGATGACGTGCTCTCGGAGCGGGTCACGCTGAAGAAAGGGCGCAATGTCCTACGTGGCGCCGTCATCAATGGGCCGGGCCTAAGCGACTTCTGCGCGCGCTTCGTAGACGACAACGAGAAGCCGATAAAAGGACTGACCATCGCGCTGCAGTAGATCGCGTTGCGCCTTCTCTACACAGGTTTATCCGGAGTTGAAATGAAAGCCTATTCTGTTGCTGCAACTGTTCTTGCCTTGCTGCCTCTCGCCACTTGCAGCCGAGCGTGGGCGCAGTTGGCGGGCGAGCCCTACATTCACGATCCTTCCACCGTCATCCAATCGGACGGCAAATACTATACTTTCGGCACCGGGGGCGGCGGTCTCATTTCGGACGATGGCTACACTTGGCATGCGGGCGCGGAACGTCCCGGCGGCGGCGTGGCGCCCGATGTGATCAAACTGGGTGACCGCTATTACGTTGCTTACGCCGTGGGCGGCGGAGGCATGAACGGCGGCCACGCCAGCAACGTAAAAATAATGTGGAACAAGACACTCGATCCCAAGTCGCCGGACTTCAAGTTTCAAGACGTAGGCGTGGTGGCGTCGAGCAATGGTGTGGAGGACTGCGATGCGATCGACCCGGCGTTCCTCTATGCCAGAGGGCATCTCTGGCTAAGCTACGGCACGTACTTCGGATACATCCGCATGGTCGAGCTCGACCCCAAGACCGGCAAGCGCCTCGCTGGGAACAAGCCCGTCGACGTGGCGATCGACATGGAAGCCACTGACCTGATGTATCGCGACGGCTGGTATTACCTGCTGGGCACGCACGGCACCTGCTGTGACGGCGCGAACTCCACTTACAACATCCGCGTGGGCCGCTCCAGAAATCCCACCGGCCCGTACCTGGACAACATGGGAATCCCGCTGCTGAAGGGCGGCGGCAAACTGGTGGCTGGCGCAAGCAATCGCCACATTGGTCCGGGCCACTTCGGGCTGCTGGATCTCGGTGATGACGTGCAGAAATTCTCGATGCACTACGAAGCCGACATGGACCGCGACGGCCGCAGCGTGCTCGACATTCGGCCATTGATGTGGAAGGACGGATGGCCGGTGGGCGGGGATCACTTCGAACCCGGCACATATGAGATCCAATCTGAGCGCAGCGGCGGAGCACTTGAACTGGCCGTCGACTTCGTTCGCATCGACAACGGCAGGATGCGCTGGGGCCCACCCACCGGCCCCGTGAAGCCGATTGCCAACCAAACGCTCGAGCAGGATTCCGCCAAGTGGCCAGCCGATAAGATTGCCGTTGACATCAATGACTACATGGTGCGGCCGCATCAGCTTTGGACCATCACACCGGTTCCAGATGCAGGAGGATATCCCGGCGATCCATACTTCAAGATCATGATTGACGGCACCGATCGCGTACTGGCGGCAACTGCCGACGCTGATGTCCAAGCCGTTCCGACGTTCAGCGGAGCTCCGGAGCAATTGTGGCGCATTGAACAATTGATTGACGGCACTTACCGCATCATGCCGAAAGGAACGCCCAACTCCGGTGAGCCACTGGCGCTGACCGCTATAGGCGCCAGCACACCGGCGCTCATCAAATTCGATCCCAAGAGCGACAGAGCCAAGTGGAACTTTCGCAAGCCGTAGCTGAAGCCAACTGCTCAAAAACGGCAACTGCCGCTTGCTATAACTCACTTTGGAGAGGAAGTATGAAAACTCGCGCGACGAGAATCATCGAATGTATTGCCGCCTGCAGCGGCGCGCTCCTGTTTGCCTCAGCACTAAACACTGCAGTTGCTCAGGAGCCCGCAGCCCTTCCTTACTTGAATCCGCAGCTATCTCCAGAGCAGCGGGCCGCGGACCTAGTGCATCGCATGACGCTGGCCGAAAAAGCGACGGAGATGCAAAACAACTCGGCCGCCGTTCCTCGGCTCAAGGTTCCCGCGTATCAGTGGTGGAGTGAGGCTCTGCATGGCGTAATCAACCAAGGTGTGACGGAGTATCCCGAGCCGGTCGGCCTGGCGGCAGCCTTCGACGCACCGGGCATCCACACGATGGCCGGGCAGATCGGCATTGAAGGCCGGATCAAGCACGTGCAGAACCAGCGCGAAGGACACACCGGTATCATGGGGGGCCTCGACTTCTGGTCGCCCAACCTCAACATTTTCCGCGATCCGCGATGGGGCCGCGGGCAGGAGACGTACGGCGAAGACCCATTCCTTACCGGCCGCATGGGCGTGGCGTACGTCACCGGCCTGCAGGGCGATAACCCCAAATACTATCTCGCAATTGCCACACCGAAGCACTTCGCCGTGCACAGTGGACCGGAGCCAACCCGTCACTTCGCAGATGTCGACGTGAGCAAGCACGACGAAGTGGACACATACGAGCCCGCCTTCCGCGCCGCCGTGGTCGACGGCAAGGCGGGATCCGTGATGTGCGCCTACAACGCCATCAACGGCGAGCCTGCCTGCGCCAGCCAGTACCTGCTTCAGGATCAGCTTCGCGGCAAATGGGGCTTTCAGGGCTACGTTGTCTCCGATTGCGATGCGGTTCGCGACGTTGCGGCAAATCATCGCTATCGCCCCACGCAGGCCCAGGGCGCCGCAATCTCCGTCATCCGCGGCATGGACAACGAGTGCGTCACCTTCACCTCTCGTTTCGGGGAACCAGTCGAAAAGGCCTACACCGATGCCGTGCAGCAGGGATACCTGCCGGAGCACGTGCTCGACATCGCGCTCATTCGCCTCTTCACCGCGCGCATCAAGCTCGGCATGTTCGATCCCACTGACATGGCTCCGTACGCGAAGATCGATGAGAAGGATCTCGATAGCGAAGCACACCGGGCCCACGCACGCAAACTGGCGAACGAGTCCATGGTGCTGCTCAAGAATGACGGAGTTCTTCCGCTCAAACCTGACATCAAGAAGATTGCTGTCGTCGGTCCGCTGGCGGATCAGACTCGGCCACTGATCGGCAACTACGCTGGCCAGCCAACGCACATCGTCTCCGTTCTCGACGGCCTGCATGCTGAGTTCCCCAATGCGACGATCACTTTTATTCCGGGAACGCAGTTTCTGCGCACGGATGGAAAACCAGTGCCCGATGCGCTGTTGACCACTCTCGACGGCAAGCCCGGCCTCAAAGCCGAATACAGCGAAGGCCGCATGTCTCCCGGTTCGAAGACCACACCGATCCTAACGCGCACTGAAACGAACGTGAACCTGAACGAGAGCAACTTGCCCAAGGAAGTTGCCGGGAAGAAAGCGTATGGCGTGCAATGGACAGGAACGCTGACTCCCTCTGAATCCGGCGACTATCAACTCGGCGTTCGCTGCCATGGGTTCTGTCGGCTCACCGTAGACGACAAGCAGGTGGCAGCAGCATTCGGCGGGGGAGAAGAGATGTCCTCCGGTGTAGGCCGCGTTCACCTGGAGAAGGGCCATAAGGCGACGATCAGCGTGACTTATGGCTCGCAGAACAGCAAGCCGCATGCGGAGTTGATCTGGAACACGGCGCAGACCGGTGTCTCGCCCGAGGCAATCGCCGCAGCCAAGTCCGCCGATGCCGTTATCGCGGTTGTGGGCATCACCAGCCAGCTCGAAGGCGAGGAGATGCCTGTGAGCGAACCGGGCTTCCTCGGCGGAGACCGCACCAGCATCGACCTGCCGCAGCCTGAAGAAGACCTGGTGGAAGCAGTGGCGGCTACGGGCAAGCCGCTGGCAGTTGTTCTCATGAACGGCAGCGCGCTGGCCGTGAACTGGATCAACCAGCACGCCAACGCCATCGTGGAGGCATGGTATCCCGGCGAAGAGGGCGGAGCCGCCGTCGCCGAAACGCTGAGCGGCAAAAACAATCCTGCGGGAAGGCTCCCGGTCACCTTCTATAGGGGCGTGGATCAGTTGCCGAACTTCGAGGATTACGGCATGGCGAATCGTACGTATCGCTACTTCACAGGTAAGCCGCTTTATCCATTTGGGTACGGACTGAGCTATACGACGTTCAGTTACAGCGATCTCAGTGTCCCCACACAGGCCGTTGCTGCCGGACAGCCCGTTGGTGCGGATGTGACCGTGACGAACACGGGCAACCTGGATGGCGACGAGGTCGTTCAGCTCTATCTAAAGTTCCCAGATGTCAAGGGCGCGCCTCGGATCGCGCTTCGCGGATTCGAGCGCGTGCATCTCGATGCCGGCGCCAGTCAGAAGGTGCACTTTACCCTGAAGCCCCGAGACATTGGAATGGTCACGGAGGATGGGAATCCGATCATCGCACAAGGGGAGTACACGATCAGCATTGGCGGCGGGCAGCCAGATACGGGAGCGCCAGTTGCTACGGGCAAGTTCCACGTTGACGGGCAGTACGCGCTGCCGGAATAACGCGGATTGCGCTGCTGGGAGCGAGTCGCGCAATTTCGAAGCGATTGATTTTTTAAACATGAGAGGAGAAGCTGTTCATGGCGAAGTCGAAGGAGTCTGTTGTTCTCACGCGGCGTGAAGCGCTGCTGCTGTCCCCTACCGCAGGCTTGGGGGCGGTGCTGAGCAAGCCTGCCTTCGGCTCTGACAGCGTGAAGACAGGTGCCCACCAGGAGCCAGGGAATGTGTCGACGCCGCGAACCGCCGTGGCGAAGACGCAG
>Ga0074045_10003873_pt1 | contig 13408 bp, 11 predicted proteins | sample BogForMeECP23OM2_FD_94442 | JGI IMG/M metagenome (GOLD analysis project Ga0074045, IMG submission 94442) | Bog forest soil microbial communities from Calvert Island, British Columbia, Canada - Bog Forest MetaG ECP23OM2 | ecosystem: Environmental > Terrestrial > Soil > Wetlands ... | reverse complement strand
AATTGTTCCGGCACGTATGTCGTGATGTCATTCATTCACTATAGGTTCAACAAATATAGATGAGAAATAATTTCTCAAAAAAAGAGGAGCACCCTTTTCAAGTGCTCCTCTCCGTCCTTCGAAAAGCATTATTTCATTGAATCTGGGCTTCTTCAGTCTCTTCTCCGGTTTCCAACGCCGCCGCTTGCCCAACACAGTTTTTGATATACTGCCATCTCAATCTTGTCATTCTCCTTCGTTCTTTCGCTCGTCGCTGGGCGAAAGTGCCTTCATTGATGTAAGCTGCCTTCTTAGATCATCCCGGGCTTAGATGGAAGCAGCAACAGTAATCGGTCGGTCATTTCATGCGGCGCATTCTTCAACACAATCGCTACCAATCGCATGATGTCTGTCTGCTTATTATGGCTGGAAAGGAAGCCAGATTGACGCCTACACAGCAATCCCAAAAACCAGGATAACATTCCAGAAGTAATTATCGCAATCAATTCAAATACTTCTTGCAAGCTATCGCTTAATTGGCAGTAATATAACAGAATTTTTAGATTTGTCAAGAAAAAACTAAGTAATTCGCCATTCCTGGACGTTGGCACATGAATTAATTAAGATTTATCCGCCATAATGAAAAAATAGTCGGCAGCACACTATTTCATGATACAATCAGCAGATCTAAGACGCTAAATCGTGAAAAAAATCAAAGAGAATGCTATTGTTACATTGAAGAATGCTCAAAAAAGTTGGATTATATATGGATAGGCATTCAATGGGGTGCACGTGAAGACACTTGACTTGTCCCTCCCCTATTAGCTCGCCGCCTAATTGCGGTGGCCAAGGATTGTTGCAAGATTAGAATGTGGTACACTTACAAATGCAGCGTTATTGCCCGCTCCATGATTATGACGTATTTTGGACGATAAATTTCATCAAAGGAGATGACGATAAAGAAGCATAGCATTCATGAAAATCGCTACGCTCATTGAGAACAGAAATCTAAATATCGTGAGACACATAGGTTACGATGATAAACTAAAATATTTTCACTTGATTAAAAGTTTCTCGACGCAATCGTAGGTAGTGATCTATTTTTCATTCTTGCGAAAGGTGACGGACACCTTACTCCAAAAACCGCATTATGCCGAAATTTTTGGCAAGATAAATTGATAAGGTGTCCGTCACCGTGCCAAACTTGAGCACCACTCAATTGTAGTGGTATTTTTTTGTCAAGCACGCCTTGGCGACGTTATGTCTCTGGATCCTTCGAAGCAGTCCTTCCGACCAGTTTTTAAGAAATTCCCTTGAGACTTTCGCACAATTGACACCAAGATTGATGTTGAAGCACTGTCCTATATTCAAGCAGTTTGACTTGACACTCCAGGAGCAATTTTTTAAATTACTTTCGACCTGTGCAACGATGCCTCCCCTCATTGTTGCACCTTGAAAGGGTCGAACCCGGTGTTCCCCCCAACACCGGGTTTTTTATTCTTGATTCTTATCCCGCTTTCAGCTACTTTTTCTGCACAAAATAAACAAATCAACGACGAACTTTGAGGGGACTGCCGGTTCGCTGTCCGATGCGGCCACAACGAGGGATCTCCATGAAAAAAACATTTTTGCTTTTGACAGTATGCCTGATTCCGCTTTTCGCGTCCAGCAATGAAAAGCAGAAAATAATATTTGACTGCGATCTCGGTGGTGATATTGACGATGCTTTTGCCGTTGCGCTCGTTCTTAATAGCCCGGAGTTTGATGTCCTTGGCTTTGTGATGGACCATGGCAATACACCTCTTCGCGCAAGAACGACCCTGAAGTTGCTGTACGAGGCTGGCAGGGAAGATATCCCGGTCATCGTAGGCACACCTACACCTACAATTGTTGGTATCGACAAGGAGATTGCCGGCCATTCCAATCAATTTTATTGGTCAGAAGGCTTTGATAAAATAAAACCATCGACCGTTAATGCTGCGGATTTTATCATTAGTAATCTGAAAAAATATCCAAACGAAATAATAGTCTTTACCGTTGGCCCCGTCTGTAACATAAAAGAGGTAATGAAAAAGGATAAAGACGCATTAAAGCTCGCGAAAAAAGTTGTCTCAATGTTTGGCTCTTTTTATATGGGATACAATGGCGGCCCTGTTCCTGACGCAGAATGGAATGTGCGGGCTGATATCGAAGCATCAAAAATGTTTGCGGCAAGCGGCGCAAATATCGTCTATGCCGGTTTGGATGTGACAACTTTTGTAAAATTAAATGAAGCTAACCGCAATCGCCTTTTAATGCGTCAGTCGCCGTTAACGAATGCATTGTGCGGTTTGTATTCATTGTGGCTCTCTGAAAGTTATGCGAACCCCGATCCGACTCTGTATGATGTGGTCGCCGTTGGATATGTCCTTTGGCCTGAACTGTTCACCAGCCGAAAATCCAATATTCACGTCGATGATTTCGGCTATACGTTGATGGATGATTCAAAAGACCCAAATGCAGAAATCTTAATGACAATAAACAAAGAAGAATTCATTAAACGGATCATGGAACGCTATCTAAAACAAAATTTGGGGGCAACCAGATAACACAATTCAATGGGGTTTGCCAGGGTCATTGCGATATCGCCGGAGGGCGGGGAGAGGATGCGTCTAAAGGGTGCTTCACTAAAACAGAAAAGCCCCTCAGATCGTTTCGGTAACACCTCAACGCTCCCCCTTGATCTCGTTCACATCTTTTCTTGTTTGGGAAATATATCTGGATAGAGTTTATGCGCACAGTCAGGGCAAAGGCTGTGCGAGAACTTCGCCTCCGAATGCTGCAGAAGGTACGCTTCCAGCAAGTTCCAGTATCCCGTGTCATCCCGAATTTTTTTACAATTGGCACATATCGGGATCAAGCCGCCAAGCACTTTGATCTTCGCAAGTGAATCCTCGATTCTCTCTTTGAGAATTTTTTCTCTCTGGAGAAGCTGCCACACTCTTGCACGATAGATTGCGAAAATAAAACCGCAGAAGAAGATGGAGATCATCACATAGAACCACCTTGCCTGGTAGAAATGAGGGGCGAGTACGAATTCAAAGGAAGCACCGTCCAGATTCCATATCCCATCGTTGTTGCACGCAATTACTCTGAATGTGTACTGGCCCGGCGGAATATTAGTGTAGAGAGCCGTCCGCCGTGTTCCAACTTCTTTCCACGTATTGTCATACCCTTCGAGCATGTACTTGAATCTCACTTTTTCCGGAGCTATGTAGCTCAACCCTGCATACTGGAATTCCAGTTCACCCTTGCCAGCCGGGGCAAATGCAGATAATTTCGAAACGTACAATTTCCCATCTATCACTGACTCTTCAATAACCACTGGAGGCATAATCGAGTTTGTCCGCAAATCTTTCGGATCGATAACAACGACACCCTTCACCGTAGGAAAGATTAGCTTGCCATCACGCATTTTGCAACCCGCCGGTTGAGAATTGCCGTTGCATTCAGTCGTTATCATTCCATCTGAAATTCCATATGATGCACATGTAACAGATGCAATTTCGCCGTCTGCAAATTTATTCAATTCGTCTTTGTCGACGCGATAGATTCCCTTATTGCAACTCATCCAAAGAAAATGCTGCTCATCTTCCAGGATTTGAAAAACGACATCGTCGAAAAGCCCAACCTTGCTCGTAACGTGTGTAAACACACCGTTCTTCAAACGGTAGAGCCCTCCTGCATATGTACCAATCCACATCGTATTTTCATCGTCTTCATAAAAAGCGTATACCGGCTCGGTAGGGCTGCCGTCGGAAGGATTGAAGGCTGTGACTTCATGCTCGTTCCAACGAATCATTCCGCCGTTATGACCGATCCATATGTCTCCGCTTTTGTCGCGAAACATAGCGCGAATTACAGTATTTGATAAATTCAGGGTCTTGACATGCGTAATTTTTCCGTTACGATATTTATCAACGGTGCCCACTGTCGTGCCAATCAAAACTGAACCGTCAGGAAGCGCCAACAGTGTCCGTACATTATCGAACGATAATCCATTATTCATTGTGAATGTTCTAAGTTTGCCATTCTCGCATTGGACCACTCCCGATCGCGTCCCAAACCACATGGCACCGTTGACGTCTTGAGTTATAGTGTGAACTATGTTTGAAGGCATGCCATTAACCATGGTGAATTCTTTAGGCGAAGCGGAAGAAATGCAGGTCGCCCCTCCACTAACCGTCCCAATCCATAAACTGCCGTCCTTCGATTCATAGGTCGCGACAGGATTTTCATGGACAAACCCATTCTGGACATTGATGTGCGCAAAATTTCCTTCCCAAACACGGTTAATGCCATCGCTGGCAGTGCCAACCCAAATATTTCCTTCCCGATCTTCCATAAGTGAATAGATGAAATTACTCGATAGGCCGTCTTTAGAGTCAACCGATGTAAACCTGCCGGAAATCATACGATTAACTCCTCCAAATTCAGTGCCTACCCATACAACTCCTTTCCGATCTTCATAAATGCACTGGACGGACAAATCCGTGAGGCCATCACTTTTTCCGTATATCTTGAGTCTATCCCCTTTGATCTGCACCAAGCCTTTTTCAGTCCCAATCCAGATAGAACTGTCTAGCGCTACGCAGATACTTGTGACATCCTCGCTGGGTAAACTTTGCATCGATTTCAAAAATGTAAATTTGTTATTTTGCATCCGTATGACGCCGGCATTAGTCCCAATTAGCAGGCTTCCATTCTTGTCCTCAGCAATCGAAGAAATAAAGTTGCTGGAAAGTCCATCGTTTACAGTATAATGATGAAATTGGCCATCGCCGAAACTGAACATGCCGTCAGAAGCAGAACCCACCCAGACCAAGCCTCGTTGCCCCTTGAAAAGAGTCTGAATCCGCGTCTTCGCAAGATTTTGTGACGGTGAACTAAACAGACCATCTTTCAGTAGTGCAAGCCCTCCAAATGTCCCGATAAGTAGAGACCCATCTTCAAGTTCAAGAAGAGATGTAATATTGTTATGTGGAATGCCGGGCGTGTTCTTTTTGTCAAAAACAGCGAAGTGTGCCCCGTCATAGCGGACAAGACCCTCTTCGGTTCCGAACCAGATAAAACCGTCGCGTGTCTGGATGATTGAGCGAACGGTGCTTTGCGGCAAACCTTCCGCGATAGACCAAGAATGAATTGAGAACCGTGTAAGATATTTCTCTGGAATGCCTCCTTGTTTCACACTACCCACATCGTTCATGCCGGAAGAGAAAGACTCAACCCAAAACAACATCGCCAACATAATAATACAGCTCACATGGTTGAGCTTACTGATCGCTGCTACTGTTGAAAATGGGCGCATAGAGACCACTCTTTCTGGGAAAATCTGAACGGGCACACTATCAGCTTTTCTGGCTATTTATAACTCAAAATCTATGCCAGTCAAGGAAAAGGAAAAATCCGCTTTCAGCCGTTTGTAACCATTGCGCACTTTACCGTAGGGGATATCTCGCGTATCCAAGACAATACCCGGTACCTCGCTTAGTGTGATACATAATTTTGCTCCTTTCAGCAGAGTTTTCCTCAAGTGAGCACACCTGAATGCGCAGTTGCTGTTTTAGGAGAGTGCAACGATTGAGACAGTAATGAAAAAGCCCCAAATCTTTCAATTTGAGGCTTCTGGTGTGCACCCACCAGGACTCGAACCTGGAACCCACTGATTAAGAGTCAGTTGCTCTACCAATTGAGCCATGGGTGCGTAAAGCACCATCAGCTATTTTGGAGAGGAATTTGACGGCACAGGCTGACTTTGCGGAGGCAATTGCGCGGGGGGAACCGAGGTCTGCCCGCTCTGAATTACGCTTTCCTTTGAGGACGCACTCTTGCCTGGCAAGAAAAATAGATTTATCAGAAGCGCAAGGACAATAAAGGTTGTGGCTAAGATTGTTGTGGCGCGAGTAAGAAAGTCTGCTGTCCTCCGAACACCAAATACTGTTCCAAAATTGCCGCCACCAAATGCCCCAGCAAGGCCACCCCCCTTACTGTTTTGCATGAGGATTACCCCAATGAGAATGATACATACAATGATCTCTATCGCAACAAAAAATGTGTACATGAGTCTTGTTCCTCCAAAATAAAAAAGCCCTACGTATGGGCATTTGATCTGTGTTAAAAATAGCGAAAGCAAATCCGAAAATCAAGGATTATTTTCGCTCCCCTCATTGCACCTTCGTGGTTCTATTTACCCACAATATCCAAATAAATGACGTGTTGGATGCAGATGCTCATTAACGGCTTCACTCATTTCCTGCGGCGTTAATGTCCCATATGGTCTATTCGGACCTATCCTCATACCCGAACAAACATCATGTTTCCCGGCTCTACATGTTTAGGGAAATGTCAACTATGGAGAGGATTTTAATATGTTTTTTAGTATATTTCAGCTAGTGATAACAGCCAATTCCCCGAAACATAGCAGCCAATTATGAGCGGTACCCCTCTTTATTTTATCTTCAGAGTAGTATTTCCAGTCCTGATTTTTGCTTCTCAATGGTTTCTCTATAAGCAGGTTGTACGGTTCGTAAAAAGCCTCCCTTCATCCCCTTCCTGGGTAGCAGGGGGTTTACCATGGGTCTTTGGATTCTTCAATTTCTTTTTCCTACCGCTCTTATTTATTCACCCGTATTTCCGTAATTTTCCACGATGGATAATGTACTGCGCCGTTTACCCAATTTATGTCTGGGAGGCAGCAACATTTTTCGTTTTCATAGTGCTATCAATAATAAGGATCCTTCGGCTTCCATTCGAAGCTGTCTTTCACATCGGCAAAAGAATCTCTCCAATCAATGAGAAAATTATTGTAATGAAATCAACAGCCAATTTTGAGAGGTTTGATGATTCCCGCCGGGCTTTTTTGAAAACGGGAGCGGTTGCTCTTTCTGCCTATTCCTTCGTTGGTGCAACTAAGGGACTCATCGATCGAAACGATTACGATATCATTGAACGGACTGTCCATATCCAAAATTTGCCGGATGAGTTCAAGGGATTCACCATCGGTTTAATGAGCGATATCCATTCGAGCGTTTTTATGACAAAACCGGAAATGGATGATTACGTAGCCGCTCTCAATAATCTTAAAACTGATATTATCTTTGTGCCCGGAGATTTTGTCAATAGTCAAACCGAAGAGGTCTATCCATTCGTCGAAGCGTTTTCTTCCCTTAGGGCGCCGTACGGTGTGTATGGCTGTCTTGGTAATCATGATTACTATGCAGATGTCGACGTCGTCGCTAAAGAAGTAGACGGTTGCGGAATCAAGCTCCTCCGAAATGATGCAGTAAAAATTCTGAAAGGGAATTCATTTATCAATCTTGTCGGTGTCGACGATATCCCGATAAGCGGAAAACCAGACCCGTACCTCGAGCGAGCACTCTCATCCGTCCAGAACCCGAACCCGAGGATATTGCTTTGCCACAAGCCGTATTACCTTGAAACATTTGCCAGCCGCAATATCGATCTGACCCTGGCAGGACATACCCACGGAGGCCAGATTGTGTTCGCGAAGGTGGGAAACTTGATCGTGTGCCCTGCCGCTCTCTTTTCAAAATATGTTTGGGGATTGTACAAATTCGGAAATTCACAGATGTACGTCACACGCGGCATTGGAACTGTCGGCGTTCCATTTCGGATCAACTGCCCCCCTGAAATCACAAAAATTACGCTGCAATAATGATCCCCCGTTGACGACATTAGTTAAGATCGGAAGCAATTTCGTGAAATTGAAGCCCAAACTGCCCAGAGTCATGACATCATTTTTCAGCATGCGGCAACGCTGATTGATTCCTTGCTTTTCCATCCTCATTTTTTTATATTTTTTCCCACAGATCAGAGGCACTTTCACCAGACTATTCTCTCATTCATGGAAGACACACCTCAATCATCTCCGAAAAATACAGGATGGATCGAAGTCATTGCCGGATGCATGTTCAGCGGGAAAACGGAAGAATTGATACGGCGCATGCGGCGTGCGCAAATCGCCCGCCAAAAGGTGATGATCTTCAAGCCGCGAATCGATAATCGATACAGCTCAAGTCATATAGTCTCGCACAGCGAACAGTCGCTCGTTTCCACAGTCGTTGATACGTGTGATGAAATCCTTGCGCAATCAACCGACGCACAAGTCGTCGGTATTGATGAAGGGCAATTCTTCACTCCAAACATTGTCGATGTCTGCGAACAACTCGCGAACGCGGGAAAACGCGTGATCGTTGCCGGACTCGACCAAGACTATCGGGGCAAACCGTTTGAACCGATGCCTCAGCTTCTTGCAGTCGCCGAGTACATTACGAAGACCCTTGCGATATGTGTCGTTTGCGGAAATCCTGCCGACCGCACACAACGCACTTCCGACTCACACGAACGCGTTGTTGTGGGTGCCAAGGACGTGTATGAAGCACGATGCCGCCACTGTTTTGAGCCGCCCAAAGAGTGAGACACATCATTGCTGCAATGACACTAGTTTGTTGCGTTTGTCATCGCGCCAACCACGGCGACAATCGCCTATCATTATGAATAATGAGCTCGATGACCGAATTGCAGCCTCGGTTCAACACATCAAGTCCAACATTGATGTACATCCTACCGTTGGCGTCATTCTTGGTTCAGGCCTCGGGGATTTCGGGGAGATGCTTGTTGACAAAACATCTATCGATACAAAAGATATCCCGCATTATCCTGTTTCTTCGGTTGAAGGACACGCCGGAAGGCTTCTCTTCGGAAAAATTAAATCGGCCAATCAGTCGTCATCCGACCTGATGGTTTTTCAGGGAAGGATTCATTTCTATGAGAGTAATGACGCTAGGACTGTCGCCTACCCTATTGAAGTAGCGCACGGAATTGGCATCAAAAGAATAATCATCACTAACGCCGCCGGCGGAGTCAGCCGGCAATTGATGCCGGGCGACTTGATGTTCATCAAGGATTACATGAATTTGTCATTCGAGAACCCTCTCAATGGCTATGTTTCGGATGAAGTAAGAACGTGCCGCCCCGAATTCAGCCGGAAATTGCTCGCCAAAGCAAAAGCGATCGCGTTGGAAAACAAGATACCATTTAAGGAAGGCGTGTATTGCTGGACAAAAGGACCGTCGTACGAATCCGCCGCAGAAATTCGTATGATGCGAGCCTGGGGTGCTGACGCGGTGGGAATGTCGACTGTTCCTGAAGTGATCGCAGCTGCAAGCTATGGGATGGAGGTGCTGGGAATTTCCTGCATCACCAATTTTGCGACTGGCTTGACCTCAGAAAAATTAGCTCATGCTGAAGTAACGGAAGTCGCCAACAAAGTAAAGAACAATTTCACAGAGCTAGTGTCGAAAATAGTATTGCAGCTATAGCAAAAAAAGAGGCCGTCATTCTAAAAATAACGGCCTCACGTTTTTCGATCCAAAATCAAAACCTGCTTACTTCATCAACACCATCTTCTTCGTCACAGAATAATTTCCGGCATCAAGTCTGTAAAGGTATACGCCGCTCGCGACATTGGCTGCATTCCATGTTATGGAATACGTTGACGGCGACAGTTCCTGATGAACCAACGTCGCGACTTCTCTCCCGAGCATGTCGTATACTTTCAATGAAACAAAGCCCGCTTGCGGAACGGAGAACTGAATTTGTGTCGACGGGTTGAACGGGTTGGGATAATTCTGCTTGAGCGTAAAACTGTTGGGCAGCTGAGGCGCTGCTTTAACGAGGGTTGCAGGTGTTGAGCCTACGGTGATTAAAGTCGCTGAATGTACCAACACCGTCCCAGATGAGGGTGTGTCGACCTCCACTTCAAACTGGTTCCCTGATTCTGTAAGCCATGAAATCGTATAACTTGTAGTCGTATTGATCAGAGCGCCGCTAAGGTAGACTTTTGCTGCAGTCGTGGCAACTACCCGAAGTGCCCCGAGCGTACCAGTTGGAAGAGTTACTGTGCCAAATGCGTCGTACGTATTCGTCCCGGTGTTCACCTCAACGTCGGTTCCCAATGAGTAAATCGTGTCCGGTCCGTAGGCAGTGACATTCCCCAACTGTAACGGAAAAACGAAGCCAAGCTGGACCTTATGACTAATTATGCTCGTGTCAATTGCCACGCCGCTAACTAACCCTGACGTATGCTCGACGGATCCAAGAATAAGAAGCGAATCATTTGAGAGCGTGTAAAATGCATAATTCTGAAGTGTAACAGGGCCCTCGGAAATACTCTCTTCCTGCGCATACATCGCCCCGGGGAAGTCCGCGCTGTACGGGGTTGACGAAGGGAGAACATTATCCAGCCGGGATGTGTCCTGATAGGTCACAGAGGGAGCAGACCACGTCTGCGACGCCGTCGTAGAAGCGGAGCCCACATTCATCATCACAGTATCCGAAGAATGATATTGGAACCATGATTTTCCAGCACCAAAGTAATTGGTCAAATCACCGGTAGTAATCTGAATTTGGGAAAACGCTATGGATTGAGAAAGCATAGCAATTGCAACGTATGACAACAGGCAGAAAAATTTTTTCATTGAATACTCCTTACAGTTAAGAATGAAGAAAAAAAATCCGGAATTGCGAGGGACACTAAAGGTTCTTGAAGGGGGCTTTTCCCTATTAACAATCAAGAATAAAAATGCAAATTAATTCACAGTATTGCCGCACTTTCTCTTTGACCTTTATTTCATAAATCCAATTGTTACTTCAACAACAACATTTTCTTCAACCGTGTTCCCACCGACGTCGCCCGCTAAAAAATATCTCTGCTCACTCCTGAACTGACGGCACTAAATATTTCTTTGTCAGAATAACTTCTTACTAAAATCAATGGTATTGGCAAAATTTGAAGGAAGGAATGTTATTAAAATAGCATCGCTTTGGAAAAAAGTCAAGAGGAAAAGAAAAATGCGACCTTATAAATCATAGCCACTGCATGAAAGTGTAGAGAAATGCAACACCCGACGCCGGCGTTTCCTCCTAATTGTAAAAAGGCCTAACTATGAGGACCTCTTCAGAAGCAGCATCATCAAATCCACTAACACCGCAAACTTGAGGGAATGTATTTCACTATCTTATCTTTCGTTAAAGATGGTACAACATCATGTAGACAACAACGCCCGTTACTGAGACATACAACCAGACCGGCAATGTCCAACGTGCAAGTCTTCTATGTTTGTCGAAACGAGACGATAATCCCCGAACGAGCGTCACGATTGCCATTGGAACAATAACCACAGCGAGAATTGTATGCGAGATGAGAATTGTGAAATAGACGGGACGCACAATGCCGGTTCCTTTGAAAGGAACAGAGCCGACATGCGCGTGGTAATAAAGGTACGAGGTCAAAAATACGATCGAAGTCGCGAAGGCTGACAACATTATTTTTTTGTGGAGGGCGCGTTTTCTACGCAGAATAAGAACGTAACCGATGAGAAGGAGAACTGCGGTCAATCCATTAAGAAGGGCGTTTATGGTCGGAAAAATCGTCAAATCATCCATGACTTTAGTTCTTTTCCAAAGCAAGGATACGGGCGTCAGCAACGATGCGTTCGAGCGACTTGTCATCGCTCGAATCGTAGTAACCTCGAATCACTCCCTGCCTATCGACGAGAACAAACATCGTGCTATGGATAATCGGTTCGAGAGCTGAGCCCGATTCTTCGGCAACGGCAAGATGGAATCCTTCACGCGTCAAATAGTTGATCTTTTCCTTTTCAGCCGTAAGAAATAGCCACCGTGAAGCGGATGCTTTATAGAGGTCGGCATAATCCCCTAGAACTTCGGGAGTGTCCCGCACAGGATCAACAGTGAATGAAACAAGAAGAACATTGTCCACATTCTTCAGTTGCTCCTGAAAGCTAGCCATGGTGCTGGACATAATGGGACAACTACCGCCGCAATTTGTAAAGATGAAATCGGCAATCCAGACCTTCCCTTTCAAATCGGAAAGCGGAAGTTTCGCACCGCTCCGTTCCGTCAGCGTAATATCGGGAACGATGCTCAAACGCGGCAACGCGCTCTTCGCAGGAGTTTTAAATTCAGTGTACAGAAACGAAAAAACAACCGCGGCAATGACAAATCCTAAGAAGCCCCAAAGGAAAACCGATCGAAATGAAAAACTGCCTGGCTCTAGCTTCATGATTTTTTTCTCACGGAAAGCATCGATCCCCAAAAAACAACGGCGCAAAACACGAAAATGACAACAACCGACAATATAAAATCGGATTCCTGACTGTGAACACGGTGATATAACATCACGCGTGTTGCGGAGATCGAATACGTCAACGGGTTGACAGCCATGACATACCTCAGCCATGCCGGAGCGCCTTCCATCGGGAACAGCGACCCCGACAGCAGCCACAGCGGGATCAAAAATAAATTCATAATCGCATGAAATCCCTGGGTCGACTCCATCCCCCAGGCGATCAGAAATCCGAGCCCGGTTAAACCGAAACCGACGAAAATCAGCAATCCCACCAGCGAGACGAACTGAAAGAGAGTAAAAGAAAAACCGACCAGGGGTGCAAGCGCAAGGAAAATGATTGCTTGAATTACGGCGAGCGTCGTCCCGCCGAGAATTTTCCCAAGCACAATGCTCGCGCTTGAAACCGGTGCGACAAGGACTGATTGAAGGAAACCTTCATTTCTATCTTCGATGATCGAGATCGTGGAGAAAATTGCAGTGAAGAGCATGATCAGCAACAGCGTCCCTGGATAAAAATATTCGAGATAATTCCCTCCCCCGAGCGGGGATGTTGTCTTGAACGAGGTACCGAGACCTGAGCCGATGAAAAACCAAAAAAGGATTGGGGAGCCGATAACGCCGATCATCCTGGTCCGCTGTCGAAAAAAACGGATAAGCTCGCGCATCCATAACGAATATGCCGGGAAAACAATTTCGTTCATGATTTTCATGCGCCAGCCTCGTCTAAAGATTCGTTTCGCAGCCGATGGCCGGTCTTGTGGATGAAAACATCTTCAAGTGTTGGTGTACCAACGGAAACTGCACTGATTTTTCCCGGGAACGCCTCGACGATCTTAGGGACGAATTGATGAGCTTTCGCCTTTTCTACGCGTATGGTATCATCCAGCACACTGGACTTAAGTCTGAACTTTTTCTTCAGCAAACCTTGAAGCTCTTTCGGATCTTTTGTTACAATAGAAATTACTTCTCCGCCAACCTCGCGTTTCAATTTCTCCGGCGTTCCAAGGGCAACCAGAGTCCCCTTATCAAGAATCGCAAGCCGGTCGCAGTGTTCAGCTTCCTCGAGGATATGGGATGTGATTACAATAGTGATGCCTGTATCGGAGCGAAGTTGAAACAAATAAGCCCACAAATCTTGCCGGGCGCCGGGGTCAAGCCCCGTACTCGGTTCATCGAGAATTAGAACGTCGGGCCGATGGAGCAAGCCTTTGCCTATTT
>Ga0074045_10003870_pt1 | contig 13418 bp, 13 predicted proteins | sample BogForMeECP23OM2_FD_94442 | JGI IMG/M metagenome (GOLD analysis project Ga0074045, IMG submission 94442) | Bog forest soil microbial communities from Calvert Island, British Columbia, Canada - Bog Forest MetaG ECP23OM2 | ecosystem: Environmental > Terrestrial > Soil > Wetlands ... | reverse complement strand
ATGCACTGATGACATGCGATTCGCCCATTAACGAGTGCTCCTGGAATACTATAGACCATGATAGTAGACGACATGTTCTCCACCACAAATATACTGGTGGTGGAGGTTGCTACATAATGCCGCGCATTCGCCACGACGCGGACAAGGTTGGTCTGCTTGCGTAGCCGTCTCACATCAACGACAATTTCGACGCCGCTCCGCCGACGCAGTCGGCTTCGTTCAATCCGAGTCTCGGAAGAGTCGCGCCGACGGCCGCCCTGTTCTTGATCCAGTCCGTCGATTCTGGGGAACCCCGTTTTCGCAACGCCACGCGGCCGGGGGCGGAAGAAAAGTGGGATTTTCGTAGCGGCGTCGACGGCGACGCCGCGAGACCGACGGCCTTGATCCGGGTCCGCGCGCGCTGTGCGACAACGAAAGGTGAGGATGAGGCGACGTGAAGGGAAATTCGATAAAATTTCACCCGCGTCGGCCATCCTGAGCTTACTACGGCTGCCGAATAGCGCCCGGCCCAGAAGTAAAACGGCCGAGCAACCCGGCAATAGGAAGCTTTGAAACGAAGGCGGCGCCGATTGGTTCAGGCGTTCGAGGCGAAGTTGGCGGGGCGGTCGGACATTCGCCGACAGCGCATGCCCGCAAAGCCTTTGGAGGCTTACCATGACCTCGACGACAACAGGCACCACGACCACCACGACGAAATCCTCAAGCCCACCGTCCTGGATTTCCAGCCTCAGCGACGCTGATCTGAAAGCCGACTTCACCTCCTTTTCCAGCTCGGGCTCGATCACCGAAGCCGATATCGCCAAGGCGCTGAGCGACCTCGCGTCCGAACTGACCTCGTCGAAGACGACGCTTTCGGCGAGCCAGCTCAACGACCTCAAGTCGATCGCCGCCAACATCGGCTCGATGGGCGCCTCGGGCTATCTGCAGTTCATCACCAACGCGCTCGTCAACGGAAACGCCGCCAACGCGACATGGACCGGCGGCGGTTCGAGTTCCGTCGCGCTCGGCAATCTCGCGACAGGCTATACCGCGACGAAGCTCAATGAGCTGACCGGCAAGTGGTTTCTCGGAACCGACCTGTCGAGCAGCAGCGTCTCGATGAGCGGGTATACGACCTTCTCCGTTAGGTATTCGACCGTGACCGCCCCCCTGTACGGCGCCGCCGGCCCGACCATGTCCGACATCAACCAGGGCTACCTCGGCGACTGCTATCTGCTCAGCTCGCTCGCCGAGGTCGCGAACCAGGATCCTTCGGCGATCGAGTCGATGATCACCAATAACGGCAACGGCACATATGGCGTCCGGTTCTACGTCGACGACCAAGCGCGATATGTGACGGTCGACAGTCAGCTCGCCAACGGCGGAACGGAATTCAACAAGGCGTCGAACATCTGGGGAAGCCTCATCGAGCAAGCCTATGCCGAGGTCCAGGCCCAGGGAGTCATCACCGGCAACGGCGTCAATGACGGCAACTCGTTCTCGACCATCGGCAACGGCGGAGGGCCCGAATTCGCGCTCGAGGAAATCACCGGGGCTTCGACGATCACCGACTTCGACCCAGGCCGTTCGAGTTGGACGTCGTACGCCTACAATCAGTCGTTCACCAGCGCCACCACGACCTCCAACCTCAGCGCCAGCTCGGTTGATTCGACGCTCGCCGGCGATCTCCTCGTCGGCGACGACCTCGTGCTGTCCTCGAACACCTACGCCACGGATTCCAGCGGCCGCTATACGCTCATCGCCGATCACGCGATGTCGATCTACGGTTACGACGCCTCGACGGGCATGCTGGAGATCCGCAATCCGTGGGGCGTCGAAGCCGGCCAATCCTGGGACACGACCTTTGAGGTGAGCCTCAACACCCTCCTCTCTGACGGCGACACCATCACCGCCGACAACGCCGGGACGGCGAGTTCGGTCAGCGGCGCCTCGGTCGTCGCAGCGCCGGCCCTGCAGAAAATGACGCAGGTGACGAAGTTCTCGGTGACCGACACAGTGGCCAACGTCGACGCAGGCCTCTCCGGGCTCATCGGCGACACCAAGCTCGCCTCGTTAACCGTGAACGGGACGGCGGGCGCCGACTCGCGCACCCTGACCGGCCTCGGAGCCGCCACGACCGTCAACATGGGCGGCGATTCCGATAAGGCGACCATTGCAGGCTTTACCTCGACAGGCTCTGGCGCGGGCAAGGCGACGAGCCTCAACATCGGCAGCGGCTACGACGCGGTCGCGCTCGGCACGGGCAGCGCGACGATCGACTTCGCGCTGGGCGCGACGGGCGGGGTCGAAGACATCACCGCCTTCAACTCGGCCTACGATATGCTGTCGGTCGCGCTCAACGGCGGCAGCATCGATCAGACGCTGGTCGGCGGCGGCGACTGGATTTCGTCGTCGACCGATCTGACCCACGGCGTGTTCCTCGCCGGCGTGTCGAGCCTGCAAAAGTGCACCATCAGCAATGGGGTCGCGACCATCGCGTAAGCCGCGCGCTGCGGCCGCGGCTCCAAGAGTCGCGGCCGCCCGTGTTTGCGTGCGTTGGTCATTCTATATTGATCCATTGATTTGCGGCGACCCGCCGGCGCCCGCTGGGGAGTCTTCGCAATCGAACGTAGCGCCGTACCGATATCGGCGCCTTAGCCGATTTCCGCACAGGCGATCCGCGATCTCTACGATTGTTGTGCGCAAAAGCCTGGGGCATAACAGGCCCAGTAACTCTGAACGGAGGAAACGGGACATGATCGAGTATGGGCATTTCGTTGGCGGCAAGCATGTCGCTGGCGCGTCGGGTCGCACGGCCGAGGTCTTCCAGCCGATGGACGGCACGGTGCGCGCGCATGTGGCGCTCGCCTCCAAGGCCGAAGTCCGCGCCGCGGTCGAGAACGCCGCCGCCGCGCAGCTGAAGTGGGGCGCGGTCAATCCGCAGCGCCGCGCCCGGGTGCTGATGAAGTTCCTTGAGCTCATCGCCCGCGACAACGACGCGCTCGCCGACATTCTGGCGCGCGAGCACGGCAAGACGATCGCCGACGCCAAGGGCGATATTCAGCGCGGCGTCGAGGTGGTCGAGTTCGCCCTTGGCGTTCCGCACCTGATGAAGGGGGAGTACACCGACAGCGCCGGCCCCGGCATCGACATCTATTCGATGCGGCAGGCGCTCGGCGTCGTCGCAGGCATCACGCCGTTCAACTTCCCAGCCATGATCCCGCTCTGGAAGCTTGCCCCGGCGATCGCCTGCGGCAACGCCTTCATCCTGAAGCCCTCGGAGCGTGACCCCGGCGTGCCGATGAAGCTGGCGGAGCTTTTCATCGAGGCGGGCGGCCCTCCCGGAATCCTGAACGTGGTCAATGGCGACAAGGAGGCGGTCGACGCCATCCTCGATGACCCGGACGTCCAAGCGATCGGTTTCGTCGGCTCGACCCCGATCGCCCACTACATCTATTCGCGCGGCACGGCGAGCGGCAAGCGCGTGCAATGCTTCGGCGGCGCCAAGAACCATATGGTGGTCATGCCTGACGCCGACATGGACCAGGCGGTCGACGCCCTCATCGGCGCCGGCTACGGCTCAGCCGGCGAGCGCTGCATGGCCATCTCGGTCGCGGTTCCGGTCGGCCAGGAGACGGCCGACGAACTCGTCCGACGGGTGATTCCACGTGTCGAATCGCTGAAGATCGGCCCCTCAACCGACGCCTCCGCCGACTTTGGCCCGCTGGTCACCAAGGCTGCGCTCGAAAAGGTCCGCGGCTACGTCGACCTCGGCTTGCAGGAAGGCGCCAAGCTCGTCGTCGATGGCCGCAACTTCAAAATGCAGGGCTACGAGAACGGGTTCTACCTCGGCGGCTGCCTGTTCGATCACGTGACCAAGGACATGCGCATCTACAAGGAAGAGATCTTTGGGCCGGTCTTGTCGGTCGTACGGTCGCCCGACTATGCGGAGGCGCTCCGGCTCTGCAACGATCACGAATACGGCAACGGCGTCGCGATTTTCACCCGCGACGGCGACGCGGCGCGCGACTTCGCCAGCAAGGTCAAGGTCGGCATGATCGGCGTCAACGTGCCGATCCCGGTGCCGCTCGCCTACTACACCTTCGGCGGCTGGAAGCGCTCCGGCTTCGGCGACCTCAACCAACACGGGCCGGATTCGATCCGCTTCTACACCCGCACCAAGACGGTCACCGCCCGGTGGCCCTCAGGCATCAAGGACGGCGCGAGCTTCATCATCCCGACGATGCACTGAGGCGCGCGGTTCGGAATTCAGAAGAGCGGACGCGGGGACATTCTCGCGCCCGTCTTTTTTACCGCGGCGTGGGGCGCGTATAATGCGCTCATCCCCGGGTATCCGTCCGGACAGGAGCCATGGCGACAGCGCCAAAGCATTTGACGATCGAAGAGTTCCTCCTTTGGGCCGAAGGGCGCGAAGGCGGTTGGGAATTATTCGACGGCGTCCCGGTGAAGATGTCGCCGGAACGACTGGCCCACACTCGAGTCAAGAAATTCGCGGCGCGCGCTCTCGACGATGCGCTTGCGCAAGCCCGATTGCCTTGCGAGGCGGTCACCGATGGCCTCGCGATAAAGATCGACGCGCAAACCGCGTTCGAGCCCGATGCGTCGGTCATCTGCGGACCGTCCCGATCGGGTGACACGATCTCCGTCTCCGATCCGATCATCGTCGTCGAAGTCCTCTCTCCGAGCACAGCGGCGATCGACCACGGCCGCAAGCTCAGCGGCTATTTCTCGCTGCCGAGCGTCGAGCACTATCTCATCCTCGACCCCGAGCGGCGGGTGGTCATCCACCACAAGCGGGGACAGGGCGACGCGATCGAGACGCGGGTCTTGTCGGACGGCGCAGCGAAGCTCGATCCGCCGGGCTTCGAGGTCGCGGTCGAAGCGATGTTTCCCCCGGCTGCGGATTAGAACTGGAAGAGCGGCACGCCGGGGACGCCGTACCGATCGATCAGCCGCTCGCGTCCGCGATAGCCGGAGAACGTGCCCTGGATCGGCGACGGCTGGTCGAATGTGCTGGTCACGTAATTGTTGCCGCTGCCGACCGGCGCGTCGGCGCCAAGCGTCAGCCACGACGGCGTCGCATTTCCGCTCTTGTGGACGGTGATCTGCCGGCCCTCGGGCTGCTCGACGTGACGCCTATGGACGTGATGCTTCGCGCGGGCGTGAAGGGTCGGGGTGTGCGTCTCCTGCGTCGTCTGGGCCTCCGCCGAGGACACGAGCGCCACAGCGAACAGGGCGGCGCCAAGCAAACGAACCGAACAAGCCATGGCCCTGCCCTTTTTGCCCCGCGACGAGCGGCGCGACACGAAGGCGCCCGTTCCCGGGCGCGCGCCCCGCATTGCCCCGCCCGCCCCGGAAAAGCAAGCCCGCGTCAGTCGAGCGATTTCTGGAATCTGAGAACGCTGAGGCCCAGCAGCAAGACGCCGAGCGTAGCGAACGCCAGCATCTGAGGCCAGAGCACGTTCAGGCCCACGCCCTTCAGGAACGTCCCACGGATGACGACGAGGTAATAGGTCATCGGATTGATGTTCGACAGCCATTGCATGAAGACAGGCATGCTGGCGAGCGGGAAGCTGAAGCCGGACAATATGAAGGCCGGGTTGATGACAAAGAAGTTGGTCGCGAAAGCCTGCTGCTGGGTGCGGCAAACGGTCGATATCAAAAGGCCGATCCCGAGCACGCAAAGAAGGTAGAACGAGGTTCCGATGAGCAGGACGAACGGATTGCCGCGGAACGGGATCTGGAACCAGAGCGTGCCTACGCCGGCAATCACAATGGTCAGGGCGAGCCCGATCAGGAAATAAGGGATCGACTTGCCGAGGATGAATTCGAGCGGCCGGACCGGCGTCACCATGATCTGCTCGAGCGTGCCGACCTCGCGCTCGCGCACCACGGCGAACGACGTGAGGTTGACAATCATGATCAGCGTCAGCGTCGCAATCACGCCGGGAACGAAGAACCAGCGGCTGTTGAAGTCCACGTTGTACCAGGGCCGCTGCTCGAGCGTCACCGTCGGCGGCGCAGGCGCCGCCGCGTGCTGGCGGCGCTTGAGGTCCTGGCCCATGTCCTCGGCATAGGCCGCCACGATCTGGCCCACGTAGCCGAGCGCGATGAGGGCGGTGTTGGAATTTGTGCCGTCGACGACGACCTGCGCGGGCGCCGAAAGGCCCTTGCGGAGGTTCTCGGAGAAACCCGCGTCGATCACGATCGCGACCACCGCGTCGGCCCGGTCGATCGCCTGGCGGATTTCAGCGTGGTTCTGCGCCATCTCGACGATCTGGAACCGTCCGCTGCCGGCGAAGTGGGAAATCAGTTCCCGGCTCTCCTGGCTGTGGTCGAGGTCGAGCACGACGGTCGCGACATGGTAAACCTCGAAAGTCGCCGCATAGCCGAAGATGAACAGCTGGACGAGCGTCGGAATCAGGAGGCGGAATTTGGCCGCGCGGTCGCGGCGGAACTGCTGGAGCTCCTTCACGACGAGGTTGAAGACGCGGCCCCACATGGTCAGCCCAAGGTTTTGCGAAAGGCGCGGGCGGCCAGAAGCCCGATGATCGTGGCGTAGAGCGCCAGCAGCCCGATCGGTTCGAGGAGGTCGCCGAGCCCGCTGCCCTTGAGGAACACCGACTTCAGGATCGCGAAATAGTAGCGCGCCGGAACCAGATAGGTGAGCCACTGGATCGGCGTCGGCATCTGCTCGATCGGAAAGGCGAAGCCCGAGAGCAGCGTCGTCGGCAGCAGGGTCGCCACGAGCGCGATCTGGCTTGCGCCGACCTGGCTGCGGATGCTGGCCGAAATGAAATAGCCGAGCCCGAGCACGACGACGAGGAACAGGGAGGTCGTCAGGAACAGGGTCGAGACCGCGCCCCGGAACGGCGCCTCGAACCAGAAAACCGCAATGACGAGGCAGAACGCGGCGTCGATCAGGCCGATGAAGAAATAAGGCAGGATCTTCCCGGCCATCAGCTCCATGCGGGTGACCGGGGTTGACACCAGCACCTCCATGGTGCCGCGCTCCCATTCGCGCGAGATCGTGAGCGAGGTGAGTTGGGCGCCGACGAGCGCCATCACCAGCGCGACAACGCCGGGCATGATGTAGTTCCGGCTGACGAGGTCCTCGTTATACCAGACCCGGTATTCGGAGACCGCCGGGACGACGGGCGGCGGCTGACCCATGGTCTGGGTCCGCTCCAGTTGAACGGCGCCGGAATAGGCGGCGACGACCCCCTGAGCGTAGCCGAGCGCGATATTGGCGGTGTTGTCGTCGGTGGCGTCGAGGATCGCCTGCACCGAGGCCGCGTTGGCAAAGGCGAGGTTTTGCGAGAAATCGTGGGGAACGACGATCGCCATCTTGCAACGTCCGGCGTCGACCGCCCGTTTGACGCCGTCGTAGTCGCGTTCCGTCTCGACGATGGTGAAATACTGCGAGGCCTGGAACGCTTTCAACAGCGCCTGGCTCTGCTGGCTTCCTTCGCGGTCGAACACGCAGATCGGCACGTGCTTGATGTCCATGTTGACCCCGTAGCCGAGCAGGGCCATCTGCATCAGCGGCATCAGTAGCACCACCATGAGGCTGCGCGGATCGCGCAGGATCTGGATGACCTCCTTTTTGGCGACCGCCTTGATCCGTCGCGGGGTCATGGACCCGGCCTCCCGCCGCCCTCGCCGACGAGTTGCACGAACACGTCCTCGAGCGTCGCCTTGATCGGCTCGATCCGCGACCAGGAGAGGGAGCGCTCGGCGAGGCGCGCTTCGATCGCAGCCAGGTCCCGCGCCGCGTCGTCGACGACGATGTGCAGCGACGAGCCGAAGGGGGCGACGTCGCGCACGCCCGGAGCGCCCCGAAGCGCCTCCAGCATCGCGCCAGGGTCCCCGCCTTCGACGAGCAGGATCTCGCCGCGGATCGCTCCGCGCTTGAGCTCGGACGGGCTGCCGAGCGCCACGAGCCGCCCGCTGTTGATCAGCGCGATGCGATTGCAGTACTCGGCCTCGTCCATGTAGTGCGTGGTGATGACGACGCAGACGCCCTCGCCGGCAAGCGCATAGATGAGGTCCCAGAACCGGCGGCGCGAGGCGGGGTCGACGCCCGAAGTCGGTTCGTCGAGAAACAGAATCGCCGGCTCGTGGAGCACGGCGCAACCGAGCGCCAGGCGCTGTTTCCATCCGCCCGACAGGTCGCCCACGATCGCGTTTTCCCTCCCGTTCAGGCCCGCCATATCGACGGCGAACGCGAGCCGCTCCTTGAGCCGCGCGCCCCTCACCCCGTACACCCCGCCGAAAAAGCTGAGGTTCTCCATCACCGACAGGTCGTTGTAGAGCGAGAACTTCTGCGACATATAGCCGATCTTCGCGCGCACTCTTTCCGGATCGCGCGCGACGTCGAGGCCCGCCACTTCCGCCCGGCCGCCGCTCGGACGCAGGAGGCCGCAGAGGATGCGGATCGTCGTCGACTTCCCCGCGCCGTTCGGGCCGAGGAAGCCCATGATCTCGCCGCGCCGCGCCTCGAAGCTCACGTCGTTGACTGCGATGAAATCGCCGAAGCGCTTGACGAGCCGGTCGGCCCGGATCCGGATCTCGCCATTCGCACCGTTCATTCCGCCTCCTCCGTCAGGAGCGAGACGAACAGGTCCTCGATCGACGGCGCGATGCGCTCGATCTCGTCGACCGGCGTTCCAGCGGCTTCAAGCGCCGCCCGGAGCTCGCCGACGCGCCGGGCCGCGTCGTCGACGACGACATGCACGCTGTCGCCCATCAGGATTGCGCTCTTGACGCCCTCGCGCTCCGCGACGAGGCCGCGCACGGCGCGGGGAGCTGGCGAGGCGATCGCGAGGATCTCGCCCGGCATCAGCGTCTTCAGCGCGGCCGGCGTGTCGCAGTAGAGCATCCGGCCCTCGCGCAGAAGTCCGAGGCGCGTGCAGCGCTCGGCCTCGTCGAGATAGGAGGTGGCGACGACGATCGCCACGCCCTCCCCGCGCAGGCCGTACAAGATGCGCCAGAAGTCGCGCCGCGACACCGGATCGACGCCCGCGGTCGGCTCGTCGAGCAGCAGCAGGCGCGGCGTGTGGATGAGCGAGCAGGTGAGGCCGAGCTTCTGCTTCATGCCGCCGGAGAGCTGGCCCGCGCGGCGCCTGCGGAACGGGGTCATGCCCGATGCGGCGAGCAGGCGCGCGGCGCGTTCCTCGCGGTCCTTGCGGGACATGCCGAAAAGCTCGGCGAAGAACTCGACGTTCTCGTCGACTGTGAGGTCCTCATAGAGGCCGAACCGCTGCGGCATGTAGCTCACATGCGAGCGAACGCGCTCGGGTTCGGCGACGGCGTCCACGCCTTCGATGAGGATCGAGCCTTCGTCCGGCGCCATTACCGCGGCGATGAGGCGCATGATGGTCGTCTTGCCGGCGCCGTCGGGGCCGACGAAGCCGAACACCTCGCCAGGCGCGCAATCGATGCTGAGGTTATCGACGGCGATGGCGGCGCCGAACCGCTTCGTGAGTCCGCGGACCTCGATGGCGGGTCGCGACAGCGCGGCGTTCATGATTGCCCGGGCGCCCTGACGGCGATCCTGGCGTCGGCGGGGAGGCCGGGGACGAGCTCGTGAGTCGGATTGTCGATGTCGATACGGATGCGATAGACGAGCGTCACGCGCTCGGCGTGGGTCTCCACGCTTTTCGGCGTGAACTCGGCCGCTTCTGAGATGAACGAGATGCGGCCCGGATAGTCCTTGCCGGGCCACGAGTCGGTGGTGACGGTCGCCGCCTGGCCCAGGCGCACCTTGCCGACGTCGGTCTCGTTGATATAGGCGCGCAGCCATACGTGATCGATGTCGGCGAGGGTCACGATCGCCGCGCCGGGCGATATGACCTCGCCGAGCTCGGCCTGCCGCACCAGAATGACGCCGTCGAACGGCGCGTTCAGCGTCGTGTAGCCGAGCGTGATCTTGGTGAGTTCCAGGTTGGCGCGCGCGGTCTCGATGGCGGCGATGGAGAGCGCGACGCTCCTGTCGGCCGACGCCTCGAGCGCCTTGTCGCGTTCGAGCGCCGCTCGCGCCTGCTTCAGCGCGGTCTCGGCGACGTCGCGCGCGTCGATCGTGCCGGCGCCCTTGGCCACCAGCGTCTGGGCGCGGTCGAACTCGAGCTCCCTCAGGGACACTTCCGCTTGATCGCTGATGACGGTCCGGCGCGTCGCGTCGACGTTCTGCTCGGCGACGTCGAGCTGGCGCATCCGTTCGTCCAGGGTCGCCTGGGCGATGACCGCCAGCTGCTTGTAATCGGCGTCGTCGACCCGTGCGATCACCGTCCCGGCCTTGACCGTCTGCCCCTCGTCGAACGGAAGTTCGACGATGCGGGACTGCACCGACTTGAAGCTGAGGATGCTCTCATGCGCCTCGATGTTGCCGGAGACGACGATCGTGTCGCTGTCGGCCTTCCCTTCGATCCAGGGAAGGACGGTGGCCCGCCACCACGGAATGACAACGTCCTGGTCATGATAGGCGGCGAGACCGCCGAGACCCAATGCCGCAACCACAAGGAGAAGGAGAAAGAATCGCCGCACCGCCAAGAACCCATGCCCCTTGCCTCGCCCTTTTTGGGCTTATCATTGCGCCCGGGCCCAAGGTGTCTTAGCGAAGAAGCCTTGCCCGGGGTTTGACCCAGGTCAAGGATGACCCATCGTCGCATGCGGCGTTGTCGAGAGCGCGTTGCGCTGGTCCGTCCGGAGCGCTATCAATTCTGAATTCAGCCGGTTCCGGACGCATTTTCCTGCCGGCCGCGGGCGGAATCGCATGGCGCAGAATGGTGTCCCCAACCTCCCCGACAGACTGATCGAAGGGCTCCGCGAACGCTCCGAGGCGGGTGGACGCTCCCCACAGAGCGCATCCTGCGACGCCCTCGAAAAGGCGCCGCCCTATTCGCCTGAGGAGCGTCTTGCGGCGGCGCTCGGCTTTCAAGCCCGTACCCCGCCGGATTCGCGCACCTCTCCGGCCGAACTTATCAGGGAAGATCGGGACCGTTGAGCGAAGTCGTCGTTCACCACGTGGTCCTCGCCGACTGAGAGTAGGTTTGCTTCCCATGTTCATCCTCACCTCCGACCACGAAGCCGTCCGAGACATGGCGAAGGCCTTTGCGGACGAACGCATCGCACCGCACGCGGTCGAGTGGGATGAGACCGAGCATTTCCCGATCGAGATCATGCGCGAAGCCGCCGCCCTCGGCATGGGGGCGATTTATGTGCGAGAGGAGAACGGCGGCAGCGGCCTGACGCGGCTGGACAGCGCGCTGATCTTCGAGGCCCTCGCGACCGGCTGCCCCTGCGTGGCGTCCTTCCTGTCGATCCACAACATGGTCGCCTGGGTCGTCGACCGCTTCGCATCCCGCGAGCTCCAGCACCGCTACCTGCCGAAGCTCGCCACCATGGACTCCGTCGCCAGCTACTGCCTGACGGAGCCCGGCGCCGGCTCGGACGCGGCGGCGCTGACGACGCGGGCGCGCCGCGACGGCGACGACTATGTACTCGACGGAGTCAAGCAGTTCATCTCGGGCGCCGGGGCGAGCGACGTCTATCTCGTCATGGCGCGCACCGGTGAGGGCGGCCCGCGCGGGATCTCGGCCTTCCTCATCGACAACGGAACGGCGGGCCTGAGCTTCGGCGCCAACGAGAAGAAGATGGGCTGGAAGGCGCAGCCGACCCGGCAAGTCATCCTGGAAGGCGTGCGCGTCCCGGCTGCTCAACGCGTCGGCGCCGAGGGCGACGGCTTCAAGATCGCCATGGCGGGGCTCGACGGCGGGCGTCTCAACATCGGCGCCTCATCGATCGGCGGCGGACAGGCCGCGCTCGACAAGGCGCTCGGCTACATGCGCGAGCGCAAGGCGTTCGGCCGGCGCATCGCGGATTTCCAGGCGCTGCAGTTCCGCGTCGCCGACATCGACGCGTCGCTCGAGGCGGCGCGATCGCTGCTGTGGCGCGCCGCGAGCGCGCTCGACGACAAGGCGCCCGACGCGACCCGGCTCTGCGCGATCGCCAAGCGGGTCGCCACTGACGCGGGTTTCAATGCGGCCAACGACGCGCTGCAACTCTTCGGCGGATATGGCTATCTCGCCGACTACGGCGTCGAGAAGATCGTGCGCGACCTGCGCGTGCACCAGATTCTGGAAGGGACCAACGAGATCATGCGCGTCATCGTCGCGCGCGGTTTGATCGAGAACTGAACCCGGCGAGACGCGAGAAATCGGAGAGAGGAATGGCCAACATCGCATTTCTGGGTCTGGGCAACATGGGCGGACCCATGGCCGCCAATCTGGTCAAGGCGGGCCACTGGGTCGCCGGCTACGACCTCGTCGAGGCGCAAAAGATGACGGCGGCCGAGATGGGCGTGTCGGTCATGGGCAGCGCCCGCGAGGCCGTCGCCGGGGCCGAGATCATCGTCACCATGCTTCCGGCCGGGAGGCATGTGCTGGCGGCCTGGGCCGAGTTCCTGCCGGCGGCGCCGAAGGGCGCGCTCGTCATCGACAGTTCGACCATCGACGTCGACAGCGCCAAGAGGGCGCACGAGGCGGGCCGGGCCGAGGGCGTGCTGACTCTCGACGCGCCGGTGTCGGGCGGCGTCGGAGGCGCGGCCGGCGGCACGCTGACTTTCATGTGCGGCGGCTCGGCGGAGGCGTTTGCAAAGGCGAAGCCGGTGCTCGAGGCGATGGGCAAGCGCATTGTCCATTGCGGCCGCCCCGGCGCCGGGCAGGCGGCCAAGATCTGTAACAACATGATTCTCGGCGCCACGATGATCGCGACCTGCGAAGCCTTCGTGCTGGCGGAGAAGCTGGGCCTCTCGGCCCAGGCGCTGTTCGACGTCGCCTCGACTTCATCCGGCCAGTCGTGGTCGCTGACGACTTATTGCCCTGTCCCCGGACCGGTCCCGACCTCGCCCGCCAACCGCGACTACAAGCCGGGCTTCGCCACGAGCCTTATGCTGAAGGACATGCGGCTCGCCCAGGAGGCTGCGGCAAGCGCCGGCGTCGCCACGCCGCTCGGAGCGGCGGCGACGCAGCTCTACGCCCTGTTCGCGGCGGCGGGGCACGGCGGGGACGATTTCTCGGGCGTGATCAATTTTCTGCGGGGAACGCAGGCGTCCGGCTAGAATTTCGGCGTATTGTTCATACGTGTCTGTCGAATAGCGGCCGCGCGAGGCGGATGGCGTGTGGCGACACCCCGGCGGCCGAGAGGGAGGTTTCCAATGTTAAGCTTCTCGAAGAGGACATTGGTCGCCGGAATCGCCGCGATCGGCCTGGCGACGGCGGCCTTGGCGCCCGCTCAGGCGGCCACATGGCATGGCGGCGGCGGCTGGGGCGGCGGCTAGCATGGCGCCGGCTGGGGCGGAGGTTGGCGTGGCGGCGGCTGGGGCGGAGGTTGGCGTGGCGGAGGTTGGGGCGGAGGCT
>Ga0074045_10003869_pt1 | contig 13419 bp, 5 predicted proteins | sample BogForMeECP23OM2_FD_94442 | JGI IMG/M metagenome (GOLD analysis project Ga0074045, IMG submission 94442) | Bog forest soil microbial communities from Calvert Island, British Columbia, Canada - Bog Forest MetaG ECP23OM2 | ecosystem: Environmental > Terrestrial > Soil > Wetlands ... | reverse complement strand
TGCTTCGGCCAGTCAGTCTCCGGCATTCCGCATTTGCAAAAGCAGGGTGTCGCCACGCAGTTGATCGTGGATGGAAAACCGTTTCTGGCGTTATCGGGTGAACTTGGTAACAACACAGCGACCAGTCTTGAGAACATGCAGCCCATATGGCCCAAGCTGGTCTTGGGCAATCTGAACTGCGTGCTCGTGGCTCTTTCCTGGGCTCAGTTGGAACCCACCGAGGGCAAGTTCGACTTTACCCTGGTCGATGGTCTCATCCAGCAGGCCCGGCTGAACCGTCTGAAGATTGTCTTTCTCTGGTTTGGCAGTTGGAAGAACGGCCTCTCCAGCTACGCGCCGTATTGGGCCAAGCAGGACTATCACCGCTTCCCGCGCATCCAACTCCAGAATGGCAAGAGCATGGAACTGCTCAGCACCTTCTCCACAGCCACGCGTGATGCGGACGCACGCGCCTACCGCGCCCTGATGCGCCACATCAAGGAAGTGGACGACGCCCAGCATACGGTGATCATGATGCAGGTGGAAAACGAAGTCGGCGTGCTGCGTGACTCCCGCGATCGATCTGCGCCCGCGAACCAGGCCTTTTCCGGACCCGTGCCCAAAGAACTGATGGACTATCTACAAGCGCACAAGGATACATTAAGCCCGGAGTTTCGTGAGGCCTGGGCCTCGCAAGGTTTCAAGACCTCGGGAACCTGGGAACAAGTCTTCGGGCCGGGGAAGCCCGCCGACATCCAGATGCCCATCCAGACTAAGAGCCCACCCTTGAGCCCCGAGGAGTACCAGACTGGATGGCGGAAGTTGCACTGGCCAGTGGATGAAATCTTCATGGCCTGGAACTATGCGCGCTTCGTCAACACGGTGGTGGAAGAGGGCAAGAAGGAATACGACATTCCAATGTTTGTGAACGCCTGGCTGCAGCAGCCAAACATGGCTTGGCCGGGAACCTACCCGAGCGGCGGCCCGCTGCCCCAGGTTCACGACGTCTGGAGGGCCGGCGCGCCTTCCATCGACCTCCTCGCGCCCGACCTCTACTTGCAGTACTTCGACGAAGTCTGCGAACGGTTCGGCCGCAACGGAAACCCGTTGTTCATTCCGGAAACGAGCGCCAACGCCGCCAATGTGCTCGCGGCCTTCGGCAAGTTCAATGCGATTGGATTCTCGCCGTTTTTCATCGAGCGATCGGTGGGGCCCGACACGGATCTCGCCGCAGCTTATCGCGTCGTTTATCAATTGGAGCCGGCCATCCTGGCGCAGCAGGGAAAGGGAACTATCACCGCCGTTCGTCTGACTCAGGGCGATGCTCCCCTCAACGTCAAGCTTGGGGACTATACGTTGACGGTTACCTACGTCGGCAACCGTTTCTCGATCGCTCCGGAGCCGCCCGCCGCTGCGCGAGCCGCGGGGCAGGCCGCACCGTCGGCGGTGCCTCCAACCCCAGCAGCGGAACCGTCAGTCCCGCCACCGGCGCAAGCGACCGCGATCCTCATCTCAACGGGACCGAATGAGTTCTATTTCGGAGCGGTTGGTGGAGGAGTACGAATCGCGTTTGCGCCCACCACGCCAGGGCCGCAGATCGTCGGTTTAGGCGATGTACAACAGGGCAAGTTTGTGGATGGCCAATGGAAGGTTATCGGCCAGTTAGGCGGCGATGATACCGGCCAGGGCGAGATACTGACGGTCCGCCCGAACACCGCGCTGCGTGTGACGGTCTATCGATACGAGTAGCGATTAGCGCCGAAAGAATCTGAACTTACAAGAAGCCCAGCGGGTAGGTACTTGTGCCGAAGTTGGCCAGGTTCGGGAACACGCCGACCAGGTCCGAGACACCAAACCAGTTGGCGAGCGTTGCTCCGTATTGGTCGAGCGAAGTTGTCGGAATCCAGTTGCCCCGGCTTTCAAAATCGCTGTCGCCACCCAGCACCAGACTGGGGAATGTTCCGTACAGGCCGCCCTTTACCGCACTTCCCGCAATCAGGTGATGTCCACCCCAGGCGTGGTCCGTGCCGCCATTCGAATTGGGTTGGAAGGTCCGGCTGAACTCCGATTCGGTAAACAGAGTCACCTTGTCGGCGGCGGCGATCGTCGAATCGGCCAAGGCGGTGTAGAAGGCGGAAATGGCGTCACTAAGCTGAAGCAACAGGGCAGCCTGTCCAGCCAATTCGTCGGTGTGCGTATCAAACCCGCCCAGCGATGTGAAGAAAATCTGCCGCGATGCGCCGAGTTGCGTGCGGGCACGAATCAATTGAGCAACCTGCGCCAGTTGCTGCCCGATACCGGTTTGAGGGAACACGATGGGCAAGGGAGTGGCACCCACCGCATTTTGCAGTAATGCCGCCACCTCAACAGCCCCTTGCAGCACAGTGCTGGCCGCTTGAACCAGCGTAACGCCGCTATCCAACTTGAAAAGCTGCTGAAGCGCGGCGTCCCTCGCTCCGGCGGCACTCGAGCCATCCTCGCCGGGCAGCGAAAAGCTGGCGCCACCGATGCTCGCCGGCTGCGCCGTTGCACCGTTCAAGAAGGTGCTGTTCCCGGCGACAGACACGCCGGTGGGGAAGCCCAGAGCATTGGCGCCCGAGTTCGCGTAGAGATCCGCGATGCGTCCTCCCCAGCCGTTGGTCAGATTCTCCAGCGGTGCGGCCGTTTGCCACTCCTGTTGCTGGTCCGCATGGGAGAAGAGGTTGGCGGGCACCTTCACCGTTCCCGCCGCGTAAGCAGCTTTTGTGGTTTTCGGTGATACCAAGGTGCCCACGTTGCACAGGACAGCCAATTGGTTGGCGGCGAAGAGCTTCGCCAGGCCGCCCATGTTTGGATGTATGCCGTATCCGGTGCTTCCCAGAGCTAGCGGGTTCTGGACGGCCAGGCTACCGCGCACGGAAGTATAGTTCGTGGCGTTCGCTCCGGTCATGGGAATGATCATGTTGTTCGCGTCATTTCCTCCAAACAGAAAAACGCACACCAAAGCCTTGTAATCGGAGGCGGTCTGTGCCTGAGCGGAGATGCGGCCGAGGTGACCAAGCGAGGCGGCTGCGCCGAGGGTCGTCGCCATACGGAGACCGGAACGCAGTAACTCGCGCCGGGTGGGAAGAACGGGGATGGTCATGAATGTGATCCTCTCTAACGCTGCACTTGGTACTGAGATGAAACGGCAACCAGATACACCGCGGTCATCACGCGAGTTCCGGCATTCTGGGTTACGACCAGAGCGGGCATGATCGCGTTCAGCATGTCGGTGGACATGGGAGCGCCCAGCAAGGCCCGGCTCACGGCGTTCAGTAAGTTGGTGAGGCTTGCCGTCTGGGTGGCCGGGTTTGTGTCCGAAGCGAGGTCTTCCCAGTTACTCCAATCGATGAAGATGAATTGGCTGATCTGGTTGTGACTTGCCCGGTAGGCAAAACTTGCGCGGGCAAAGGCCGCCGTCTGGCTGAGTATTTGAAACTCGGGAGCCACCGTGGGTGTCCCGGGAAGATGATAGAACGGCGAGTAGTAATTGAACACGCTGGGAGCGTTAAACAGATCCTGGCCCATGTTGGTTGTGCTGGGGTCGAGTGACGCGCCATAAACGTAACTGGCGTTGAGCGCGCGGAGCAGCGCGAGAGAGTACAGCACCGGCTCGCGCAAGTGTCCCTGGTTCGCGGGCAGCGCCGCTCCGCCATTTCCAAAGCCCGCTTCAGGGTGGGTGAGAATTGCCTTGACCACCGCCTGAAGACTGCCATCTGTACTCGCGAAAACCGCCGCCACGTCGGTAACGTAGCCTGGGCTTGGGTTGCTGGTCACGAGGTGTTGTATCAGCCGCAGTGCAACGAAGGGCGCGACGTTCGGTAGAGCGCCTGGCTTACTGTACGACTCGATAGCAGCTAGCGCTGCGTCGAGGTCTCCCTCCGCGCTTCCCGCGTTGATGGTGGCTCCGAGAAAAACCTTCGCTGCATTGTCATGATGCTCCTCGAAGGCGGTCATGGGCGCATTGAAACAGGGCGAATTAGGCCACTTCGATGCTCCCAAACAGTCGGGATATGTCCAGCCCGTAAATACTCGCGCCAGCGCCCGAACGTCGTCCTCGCTATAGGTTGGAACCGGCGGACTGTCCGTTGAACCGTCGCTATTGAGATGCGCCAGCCCAATGCTGAATAACTGCATTAACTCGCGGGCATAGTTCTCATCGGGAGACGTGGTTGGGGTTGCCTTACTGTTGTTGACCATATCCAGGTAATGACCCATGGACGGGCTCAGCGTAACATCCTTGAGGAAAGCGTGGTAGGTTTCGAATGCGTCATTGAGAAGCAGTTGTTGATACGGTTGCATCTGGCAATACTTGGGCAGCTTCACGCCGGACACAACCGCGATTTGCCCCAGTGCGAAGGCGACCCGCTGGCGAAGCTGGTCGGCGCCTGTCAGGGCGTTATTGAAGAACTGCAGCTGGAGCTGTCCCAAACCTGTCGTACAATCGAGCGGCTGCGCATACTGCGAAACAGGCGTTAGCGCCGGGTTGAACTGCTCGGCCAGCCAAGCGTCAACGCCAATGTCTTGCAGGTGGGCAATGCCGGCCGGCGTTGGCCCCCAAGTGGCCTGCTCCAGAAAGCGCTTCGCCGCCGCATAGCTCAGCCGGGACCCAGGATTGTTAACGGTTACGGGATAGACTTGCGACGTGAGCCCGCCGGGATCGGGATTGATCACCTTAACCGCCACTATTCCCCCGGCTGTCGGAGCGATATTCCCAACGGCCGTCAAACCGGTTGTGCTCGTCCATGTCACCGCTAGCGACGTTCCGGCAGCCATCACCTTCGCCGATGGGGCGAAGCCCGAGCCTCCGATCGTCAAGGCAACAGCGGGCCCAGCAGTCACCGGAGAAGTAACTGAGGTAATGACGGGAACAGGATTCAACAAGGTCAAGGTCGCAGAAGCCGACTTACTCGGATCAGCCGCGCTGGTAGCGGTGACGGTGACGGTGGGAGCCGTCCCAAGTACCGCCGGTGCGGTGTAAACACCTGCGGAAGTTATCGACCCCAGATGTGCCGCGTCGGCCCCGCTCAGCGACCAAGTTACGGTGGTAACGGGATTATTCGACACCTTGGCCACAAGCGTCAGACTGCTGCCCGCACGCAGCGACTTTGCAGTGGGAGAGACCGTCACCGCAACCGGAGAAACCACGTTGATCGTCCTGGGTGATGAAGTGCTCGAACCGGAGCCTGGATTCGTTACCGTGAGGTGAATTTGTTTGCCTGCGGCGGTCTGCGTGGTTCCCGCCACCGTGATGAGGGTCGCCGTTTGCGACTTAATCGAGAGCGCCGTTCCGTCGTCCAGCGCGACAGTGGCAGTAGGCAGGAACGAGCTTCCGGTTACCGACAGAACAAAGGGAAGTTGGGTGTTGATTTGAGTCACGCTAAGTGACGAAATGACCGGGATCGGGTTTAAAAGCGTGACCGTCGCCACGCCGGTCTTGGTTGCGTCGGCCTTGCTGGCAGCTGAGACCGTCACCACGTTCGGTGTGGGAACCGCGGTTGGGGTTTGGTACTTGCCGGTTCCATCGACGATTCCAACCGTTCCGTTTCCGCCCGCAATGCCGTTCACAAACCAGGCCACACCCTTATTGGTTGTGTTCGAAACAGCAGCCGAGAAGCTCTTAGCATCTCCCAGGCGCAGCGTGACCGACGACGGATTCACAGCGACCGTCACACTACCTGCGGACACGGCCGCAGTTACTGCCGCGGCGGAAAGTATGGTAGCGAACACTACACGAGGTAACAGATAACGGTGGTAAGCCATGTGGCGGACCGGCCTTTCACGTGAGGAATCTCACATACAAGACAATCGCTGAAATCGGAGGAACACTTGGAGCGTAACAGGAGCTTTACTTGCGATCAAGCTCGATGCCTCCCATTTTGTTGAAAGCCGAAATAAATTGACAACTGAGATACCTTATCGGTTCAGCAGAGGAGTTATTTGAGCCGGACCAACGCCCTATGTCTTGAGGGGAGACGGAGGCGATCCGTTTGCGGCACGAGCCACCGCACCTAACCCGCTCGAGGCCGCGCTCTAAGGGTTGATAATGCGCCCCTATTCCCGAGGCCGTCGCGCGCTGATTCACGAGACATAGTGGGATGAGATGGCGGGAATTCTCAGATCAGCTGGACCGGACGAGGTCACGGCTCCGAAAGCACCTGCTGGCACGAAAGCTGTGAAGACTTCAAATTATGGCTTCGGATGAACGCCGATGAACGTGGATTGTTTGGTTCATCGAGCGAGGCAAGCGCTTACTCAAGGTCGCGCCTCAGTTTCGGCATCCGGCATCCGCTTGCTCACGCGCGCGGTTCTGTGCTGGAGTCTTCATTCTGGACACGGCTGAGACCGGTGCTGGAGTTTTCACAAGGAGGCGCTGTCTAGACCGGTCGCTTATTTCGTCTTCATCACCCAGACCCCCGACCAGTCTTTGCCCGGGGGGGTCTCGATCAGATACTGGCAGCGTTCGATGTACATGGGCGGGAGCTTGTCGTCAGCATTGATGGCGGCGGCTTCGCGGAAGGCTCGAATCGCGCGTTCCCAGTCGCCGTGACGGTAGTAGCCCAAACCGCTGTTCCAGTAATTGACCGCTTCCATGAGATTCGGGAAAGTCTCCGGAGTGTGGTAGTCGAGCACTTCATAAATGGCCACAGGTTGCCGCTTGCCCTTCACCAGGACCGAGTCGATCTCGCGTACGCGGTAGGTGCCGCGCAGTCGCTTGTAGGTGTTCTCACTCATGAGAATGCGGGCCGCATACTCCTTGCAGGCACTCTCCAGACGCGAGGCCAGGTTCACGCCGTCGCCGATGATGGTGTAATCCATGCGGCGGGGCGAACCGATGTTGCCGGACACCACGTCGTCGGTGTTGAGGCCAATGCCAATATTCACCGCCGCCTTACCCTCCGCCGCGCGTTGGGTGTTCCACTCGGTTAATGCGTTGACCATGCCGATGGCAGCCCGCACGGCGCGATCCTCATCATCGTCGTGAGCCACCGGCAAGCCGAAAGCGGCCATGATGGCGTCCCCGATGAACTTATCCAGCATGCCGCCTTGTTTGGTGATCACCTCGACCATGATCGAGAAGTACTCGTTCAGAAGACTCACGGTCCGGCTGGGACCGAGTTCCTCGCTAAGGGTAGTGAAGCCGCGTATATCGCAGAACAGCACGGTGGCCGTGACGCTCTTGCCTCCCAGGGCGTCCTCCCCGCCGGCCATCAACTGGGCCGCCACGCGCGGGTCCATGTAGCGCGACATGGTCGACTTCATTCGTTTTTCCGAGCTGATGTCTTCAATCATCAGCAGGGTTCCCAGCCGCTTGCGGACTCCGCCGTCCTCCTGGCTCATGAGCGGGAGCACGGTCAGGTTCACGGATACCTTTTCACCTGCCACTATCATTTCGGCGTCCATCAAGGTGTCGCTCTGCAGCGTCTCATCGACGACATTGATGCGGTCGAGAACCCAGGGATTCGCGTCGCCGAAGAACTGCGCGGCGGTTTGCGCAAGGATCGCGTCCGGCTGAACGCGGAAGATCCGCAAGCCGGCCTGGTTGCAAGTAGCGATGCGGCCCTCTTCATTCAGCGTTACGACACCGTTGGACATGCTCTGCAGCATGCTCTCGTTGTAATTCTTGACGTTCTGAACGTCGTCAAAAAGCCGCGCGTTTTCCAGACTGATCGCCAACTGAGCGGTGAAGGCGCGCAGCCGGGCCTCGTCTTCGTCTGTAAACGGACCAGAGCGCTTATTCAGAACCTGCGTAACGCCGATGATGCGCCCGGCCTCATTGACGATCGGCACGCACAGGATGGACCGCGTGAAGTACCCGGTCCTCTTATCGAAGGCGGGGTTGAAGCGAAGGTCCGCGTAGGCATGAGGAATGTTGACGCTTTTCCCTGAGGTGAACACCGCGCCGGCAATTCCCACGTGATTGGGCATGCGGATCTCCCCGATGGCCGCTCCTGTGGCGACCCGGGAGAAGAGCTCTTTTCGCTTGTCGTCATGGAGGAACAGCGTGGCACGGTCGGCAGACAGAATACGGGCGGCTTCGCCAACAATCTTAACCAGCATGGCCCCTAAATCAAGCTCCCGCGTGACGTCGCTCACCAGGTTAAGGAAGCGCATCTCCTGTTCGCGCGCATCCTTCATGCGCTCCACCAGCTGCATGCTTCCCAGCGTTGCCGCCGTCTGCATGGTGAGGGATTCCAGCAGATGCAGGTCGACGCTCGTGAACTTTCCCTTTTTGGAATTGATCATCTCCAGAACACCGATGATGGTGCCACGCACGCGAATGGGAGTGGCCATCAGGTTCCGGGTGAGGTAGCCCGTTTCCTTATCGACCGCGGTGTTGAAGCGCGCATCATGGTAGGGGTCGTTGATGATCAACGGCTGGCCCGTCGAGAAGACATAACCTGCAATGCCCTCCTGATTCAGAAGCCGGATTTCGCGCTGGCGGGCGCCTTGGGCAACGCGCGAGTAGAGTTCGCCCGTACGATCGTCATTCAGGAAGAGCGTGCCGCGGTCGGACTGAGTTTCGGCAGCCGCGGTAGCGACGATGGTCCGCAAGACTTCGTCCAGGTTGTCGGCTTCCGCCACTTTGCGGGATAGCTCCAGCAGCAGTTCCATTTCCCGAAGCTTTTTGAGCAGGCCGGGGGCCGCGGGCGTCTTAGGAGTGGCCACGCCGGGCCTCCAGTTCTTGGTGAAGAGCGGCGATGGTCTGTTCGAGCAGGCGATGTTGGTCGCTCGCTTCGCGGCGCAGTTGTTGTACTGTCGCGCTGTGCACTTCGATCATCGACTCCATTTCCTGGCGCTGAGCGCGGATGGTAGCGATGTACCCTTGAGCGTCGTTGTGCGCGTCGGCGGCAGCCTGCTGGAGGGCCTGCCGCTTTTCATGTTCGAGGTTTTCAAGCTGCTCGCGCATGGCGGAGACGGTATCGCGCAGATGCGCCACCTCGCGTGCCGCCAGTTGAGCCGTGTTTTGGACGGCCTGCTGCTTCTCCGACTCCAAGGCCTCGAGAGCGGCGCGCATTTCGACAATGGTCGTGCGCAGCTGCCGATTCTCTTCCTGCGCCTGCAGGAGCGGATCAAGTTGAGTGTCGGGCGGCATGACGGGGGCTAAGATGCCTGGGATTCAGACTTGGCCGGATGAAGCAGTGGCGCATCCAACTCAGCATACTCGATCGTCGTAGCCGGTCAACGTGAAGAATTCAAGTTATGGCCGCTGATAAACGCCGATGAACACGGATTGTTTGATTCATCGAGCCCCAGGCGGGCGCTCCTCTGAAAACGCTGCCCGGTCCGCTCGCTTTACGCTCGCGGTTCTGTGCCTGAGACGGGAATTCGCGTCTTCATCCGATTTGGCGGCCAGTTAAGGGAACCAAAGCCGAGATGAATCTCGGCTCAGCAGGCTAAAGCCTGCGCCACGTTGGTCGGCATCCGCTTGCCGCTTCTACTGCGGCGCCGAGGGGGGTGGAGTGGTCTTGATCGATACCGCCGGAACGTCCTGTGCCTTCACAAACTTGTTGAAGGCCGTAACCTGCTCGGTCAGGATCGTGTCCAGTTTCTTGAGCTGAGCGTTGATGCCGGTTGTGATGTCTTCGAAGACCTGCTGTTCCTGCGAGGTCGGCGGCGCATCGGCACTCTGGATGGATTCCAACAGCGACGCCAGCTTGTTGTTCAGGCGGATGGGAAAGTTGAGCGGATCCTCGTTGGCCTTGTTCTTGGTTTGATAGAGCGCTTCTTCCACCGAGGTGAGCTCGGCATTGAGCGCCTTCGCGCGGGCGGCTACTTCCTTGTTGTCGACGCGCGCGGCGAGGTCATCGATCTGGCGGCGGATGGAGCGAATGTTGAGGATCGCTTCGTGAGTCTTATTCAGCTTGTCGCGAATCTGCAGCTCCAGCTCCAACTGGCTCAGGTATTGCTCCGTGGTGGTGCTGAGGCGCGGATCCTTCACCACATCGAAGGTCTGCGATTCGGTCTTGCCGTCGTAGGTGAGCTTCACGGTGTATGTGCCCGGCACGATCAGGGGACCACGCAGGCTGGCATCCCAAAGGACCATGCCTGGGACCTTCATGACATCCGGATAGCGCAGATTCCAGACGAAGCGATTCATGCCGGCGTCAGCGGGTATAACGGTGGGACCAGCCAGACGGGCGCTGAAGTCCTCTTCTTCCTCAGCCGACTCCGCCGGCTTTTCTTCCTTGGGCTCTTCGTGGTTGGTCAACTTGCGAATCAGTTTGCCCTGCGCATCGAGGAACTCCAGGCTGGCGTCTTTGGCTTTGGCGGGCAGGTTGTAGTAGATGACTGCGCCGCTGGCTGGATTGGTGCCCATGTTTCCGCCACCGCGCATGCCACCGAAACCACCTCGCGGGGTGATGCGGTAGGCCAGCTTCGGCTTATAGAGCACCAGGCCTGAGGGGTTGGAGGACAGCTGATGCAGCAGTTGCATGTCGTCAAAGATCCAGAACGCGCGACCCTGGGTGGCCACCACCATTTCCTGGTCGCGCTTCTGGATCGCGATGTCGGTGACTGGGGTGATGGGGAGGTTCAGCTGCAGCGATTTCCAGTTGGCGCCATCGTCGAATGAGACGTAAAGGCCCGTTTCCGTGCCGGCGAACAGCAGTCCTTTCTGATTGGGGTCTTCGCGAATCACGCGCGTGAAGGCGTCGGCCGGGATGCCGTTGTTGATTGAGATCCAGGTCTTGCCGTAGTCGTTGGTTTTATACAGGTAGGGGCGGTAGTCGTCGGATTTGTACATGGTGCCGGCGAAGTAGGCGGTGGCTGGATCGAAGGGCGAGGCTTCGATGGAGTTAATCTGCATCCACTCGGGCATGCCCTTGGGTGTGACGTTAGACCAGTGAGCGCCGGCGTCCAGGGTGACGTGGACCAACCCGTCATCGGAGCCAGCCCAGATGACACCCTTCTTCACCGGCGACTCGGCCAAGGCGAAGATGGTGTCGTAATACTCGACCGCGCTGTTGTCCTTGGTGATGGGGCCGCCGGAAGGACCTTGCTTCGATTTATCGTTGCGGGTGAGATCGGGCGAGATCGCCTTCCAACTCTGGCCCTGATCGGTGCTGGTGAAAAGCACATTGCCGGCCGCGTAGAGCAAGTCCGGATCGTGTGGCGAGAAGAGTATCGGGAAGTCCCACTGGAAGCGGTACTTCATGTCTTCGACGCCATGACCCATCGGGTTGTCGGGCCAGACGGTGACGTCGCGGGTCTGGCCGGTGCGGTGGTCGTAGCGGGTGATCAGGCCGTCGTAATTGCCGGCGAAGACGATCTCGGGATCTTTCGGATAAGCCGCAATCCAGCCTGACTCGCCGCCGCCGACCGGATACCAGTTGGCCTCGCCGATGCCGCTCGAGGAAGTACGGGAGACAATCTTGACGGTGGTGTTGTCCTGCTGCGCGCCGTAGATCCAGTAAGGAAATTGATCGTCCAGTGCGACGCGGTAGAACTGCGCGGTGGGCTGGTTCATAATGCTCGACCAAGTCTTTCCGCCATTGAGACTGATGTTGGCGCCGCCATCGTTGCCCTCAATCATCCGGTTCGGATCGGACGGCGCGATCCACAGCTCGTGGTTATCGCCGTGGGGCGGGTGGAGGGTCACCGTGAAGGTCTTGCCGCCATCCAGCGACTTGAAGAATCCTACGTTCACGCCGTAGACAATGTCCTCATTCTTGGGGTCGCAGAAGAAGCGGTTGTAATACCAGGCGCGTTGGCGCAGCTTGCGCTCGTCGTTGACCTTGGCCCACTTCTTGCCGCCGTCGTCGCTGCGGAAGAGGCCCCCGTCTTCGGCTTCGATGCCTGCGAAGATGCGGTCGGGATTCACCGGCGATACGGCAACTCCGACCGTTCCGATGATGCCTTTGGGAAGGCCAGGGGCGCGGGTTAGATCGGCCCAGGTTTCACCGCCGTCGGTGGACTTAAAAAGACCACTGCCGGGGCCGCCTGATTCGAGCGTCCAGGGCTTGCGATACACCTCCCAGAAGCCGGCCCAAATGACGTTGGGGTTGCTGGGATCGAGTTCCAGATCGACGCAGCCGGCCTTCGGTCCGCGCGTGTAGATCTGCTTCCACGTTTTGCCGCCGTCGGTGGTTTTGTAGATGCCGCGCTCTTCGTTAGGAGCCCAGACGTGGCCCAGTGCGCAGGCATAAACGATGTCGGGGTTCTTGGGGTGGATGCGCACGCGGCCGATCTGACGCGTTGCATCCAGGCCGACGTGCTTCCACGTCTTGCCGGCGTCGGTGGATTTATACACGCCGTCCCCATGGGAGACATTGCCGCGAATGGGAGTTTCCCCCATGCCCACATAAATGACGTTGGGATCGGAATCGGCGACGGCAATGGCTCCGACGTCCCCGGTGCCGAAGGGCTGGCCATCGGAGATGGACTCCCAGGTGCCGCCCGCGTCTGTGGTCTTGAAGAGGCCGCCGCCCGTCCCGCCGAAGTAATACGTGGAAGGCTGTGAATCGACACCGGTAACGGCGACCACCCGGCCGCCGCGGAAGGGCCCGATCTGACGGTATTTAACGGTTTTGAGTGGGCTTAGATCCTGGGAGAAGGCGGAGCAAAACAACAAGAGCGACGATGCCAAGAGCGGAACGGTGGTGCGCATGGATTTGCGCAAATCTTAACACGGCGCTGAATCCTAGTGGGAATCGAGACAGCTGGATCGCCAGCGGTTGACAGCACGGTGCGAAGCTTTTGCTTCCTCGGTAACAATCTCCATCGGCGCTGGCGTCTTATCTCCGGGTGGGGCGAAGTGCTGTGCGTGGGTGTCCGCGAACCAGTCTCTCAACCTCGCGGCCGATTGGAAACGATCAAACACTCCCGCATGCTTGTTTGCAAAAGATTCTTGGCGGTTCTTTGCTTTTGGCTGGTCCTCAGCGCGCCGGTCGCTCTTGCGCAAACTGCAAGCCTGAGTGGGCGAGTTACGGATGAGTCCGGCGGAGTCGTGCCGGGGGCCAAGGTGGCGCTCAGAGGACCCGGAGGTATAGGCAAAACTGCTACAGCGGCGGGCGATGGGTCCTACTCGTTTAAGGCGCTGCCCCCGGGCGAGTACACACTCTCTGCGTCCGCACCTTCTCTTGCCATGGGGCAGCCCGTGCTTGTCAATCTGCAATCTGCTTCGCAAACGATCAATCTGCTAATGAAGGTCGTGGGCGTTGAGCAGCGGGTGACGGTTCAGGAGAACGCCGGAGCAACCGTCAACACGGATCCTGCGAATAATGCCGGGGCTCTTGTCATCCGCGGCGCCGACCTGCAGGCACTCTCGGACGATCCGGAGGATCTCCAGTCCGATTTGCAGGGACTTGCCGGGCCATCCGCCGGGCCCAGCGGCGGAACCATTTTCATCGATGGATTCAGCGGCGGAGAACTTCCGCCAAAAGAGGCCATCCGCGAGATTCGCATCAACCAGAACCC
>Ga0074045_10003867_pt1 | contig 13426 bp, 8 predicted proteins | sample BogForMeECP23OM2_FD_94442 | JGI IMG/M metagenome (GOLD analysis project Ga0074045, IMG submission 94442) | Bog forest soil microbial communities from Calvert Island, British Columbia, Canada - Bog Forest MetaG ECP23OM2 | ecosystem: Environmental > Terrestrial > Soil > Wetlands ... | reverse complement strand
CAGTTCTCAGTTCTCAGTTCTCAGTTCTCAGAAAGGCTGGCACATCTACATGGCAGCGCGTCAAGTGCCACGTTCGGCACCGCTGAGTAAACGAAGTCAAAGGCGATTGGTTTTTACTGAGAACTGGGAACTGAGAACTGAGAACTGGGAGAGGAGAACTGCCTCGTGTTAGCCTATCTTCGGCAGGGGCGGAGCCGCTTTGGGTAGTCCTGCACCTATGCCCAAAGTAACCTTCATGCCGGACGAAATCAGGCCCCCTCGACCCGCCGCATCCGCCTCATCCACGGGGACTTCAGGGGCTTCCGCCGGCCAACAAAAAGGACAACTTTCCGCTCCCAGCCGGGTTTCCACTAGTGTGAGCACCGCCGCCATGGATCGGGGCGTTCTGATGGCCGCTGTGGAGCCTCGTTTGCCCGGCCCGTTGCAGCCCGCGGTAGCCGGTGTCGAAGGCTACACCGACGCCGAGATCATGCTGCGCGTGAAGGCGGGAGATGAGTCCGCCTTCGATTACCTGGTGCAGAAGTATCGGCGGCCGCTGGTGAGTTTTATGTACCGCATGGCGCGCAACACCTCGGCGGCGGAGGATCTGGCGCAGGAGGTTTTTCTGCGGGTCTACCGCTCGCGGCAAACCTACGAAGCCAGCGCCAAGTTCACCACGTGGCTGTATCGCATCGCCACCAACCTGGCGGTGAACCACGCTCGCGACACCCGGCACGAGCGCCCCGAGGTCACGGTCAGCCTGGATGAGCCGAATGAGGAATCGGGCACCACGCTGGACGTGCCGGACAGTAACATCAGCGCCGAGGAAAATCTGGTGCGGCGCGAAAGGATGCAGGCGATTCGCGCCAAGGTAGAGGCCCTGCCGGAGCGGCAGAGGCTGGCCGTGGTCATGCACAAATATCAGCAGATGGATTACAAGCAAATCGCCGATGTGTTGAAGTTGAGCGAGTCGGCGACGAAATCTTTGTTGTTCAGGGCATATCAGACATTGCGCGAACAGTTAAAAGAATTCCTCTGAAGTTCAGGCGAAGAGTCAGAGGGGCACGAACGAAGCGAAGTGACAGGGCGAAGGAAATTGAGGGGAGTTGGTTATGAAGTGCGAAGAAATTCGAGAAATCATGCCGGATCTAGTCTCCGGTGGGACGGCAATGACACCGCCGATCGGCGAACATCTGGCCGGCTGCGCGGCCTGCGCCGGTGAGATGGAAGAGTTTCGCAAGACGATGGCGCTGTTGGATGAGTGGCAGGTCCCGGAGCCGTCGCCGTATTTTGACGTGCGGCTGCAGGCCCGTCTGCGCGAAGAAATGGCCCGGCCGCAGCCCGGCTGGATGGCGTGGTTCCGGCGTCCGGCGCTGGCAGCGGCTCTTACCGTCCTCATGGCGATCGGGGTTGGCTTGTTCTTCAGTCAGCACGAGGGAATTTACAACTCCGGACGTGACGTGGTTGCGGTGATTGATGCGCCGACCACGGCAGCGGAACCGGGCACGGCGGTCAGCGATCTGCAGTCTCTGGAAAAGAATCACGATCTGTATTCCGACTTCGATTTGCTCGACGACCTCGAAGTGCAGCATGATGTGACCGCAAATCCGTAATTTGGCAAAGCTTTAAGTCGTCTACGGAAATGCGAGAGCAGGAAGAGTGGGACGGGGAGAATGCGTTTCGACAATTTGCATGTGAGATGGATCGCGACGGCGGTGCTTGCGATTGCGACCCTGAAGGCATCCCCCTGCCTTGCTCAGTACACCAACGCTCCTAATAATCGCGCCCAGAACAACCTTCAGCGGGCGCAGGCGCACCCCCAGCCTCACCCGGGGCAGGGACACGCCGGAGACTGGCTGCGCCGCTACCAGGGCCTTTCGCCGAGCGAGCGCGAACACGCCCTGCAGAACGATCCTGGCTTCCGCCGCTTGTCTCCCGAACGCCAGCAGTTGTTGCGGCAGCGCCTGGAACGTTTCTACAGCCTCCCGCGAGAGCAGCAGCAGCGCATGCTCAACCGCATGGAAACCTGGGAGCATTTGACCCCGGGTCAGAAACAGCAGGTGCGTGATTTATTCGGCCGGATGCAACAACTTCCTCCCGATCGCCGCCGCATGGTGACGACCGCCATCCGTGACCTGCGCGCCATGCCTCCGGGCGAGCGCGAGCGCATCATCGACTCCGCCCGCTTCAAAACTGTGTTTTCGCCCCAGGAGCGCGAAATCATGCGCGGCGCCGCCAGACTGCCGCTGGCTCCGCCAGATGGCAGGGCAGAAGAACCGCCGGAGTGAAAAGAAAGCGGCAAAGCAGCGCGGCTTCAGCCGCGCTGCAGGTGTCTCAGTGAAATCAATATACGAGGATTCGGGAAGGGCAGGGTTCGGGAAGGGCAGGGTTCGGGAAGGGCACGACGTTCAGTCGTGCCGTTAAGGCGTAGCGGATGACCGCGCTTCAGCGCCTGAGGTGCGCTTTCTGCGTGCGCCTTGATTGAATTCGAATCTCCGCCCAATCCAACTCAATGAAAATCATGCGACACCGTCTCCGCCTTCGTCACAAACAACGGCTGCACGCGCTCCGCTTTCACTGAAATCACATTGTCCTGATTCTGCAGAATCCCTTCAATCGCCAGAAACCGCTCCGATGCCAGCAGCAGCCGGTTGCGATGAAATAAATCTGGCGTGATGATCGCATTCGCCACGCCCGTTTCATCTTCCAGACTCAAAAACACAAACCCTTTCGCGGTTCCCGGACGCTGCCGTACGATCACGCAGCCTCCAATACGCAACCGCTTGCCGCTGGGAATATCGCGCAGTTCGCTGGCCCGCCGAATTCCCATGGCATTCAACCACTCCCGGCGGTAGGCCATGGGATGAGGCCCCACGGTCAAGCCCGTACCATGGAAATCAGCGACCAGGCGCTCTTCATGATTCATAGGCTGAAGCGGCGAAGGCGAATCGGCCTCGGACAATTTTTCCAGCAGCGGCCCAGAGCCGCGAACCGCGCGCTCCACCTGCCAGAGTGCATCGCGGCGATGGAGCTTCGAGTCCCGAGTCGCGAGTTCCGAGTCGCGAGTAAAACAGTTGCCAGTACCCAATTGCCGGTTGTCAGTGAGTTTCGAGCTCCGAATTGCGAGTTGCGAGTGGAATGGTTGAAAGGCCGAAGAGGCCGGAATGATAGGGGCTTTACTCGGGACTCGGGACTCAGGACTTGTCACTCCAATTGCATTCAACGCCCCAATTTCCGCCAGCGTAGTAAGTTCATCCTTGCGCAGTTCGGGCACGCGCCGGACAAGATCCTGAATAGAAGTAAAGGGAGCAAGCGAACGTTGGCGCACCAGTGCCCGGCCAGCGTCTTCGCGCAACCCGCGCACAGAACGCAGACCAAGGCGCAATGCCGGAGGGAGTTGCGAGTACCGAGTACCGAGTTGCGAGTGAGACCGAGATTCCTCCGCCCCTCGCGTTCGCTCGGGGGTCGGAATGACAAAGGTTTTACTGGGTACTGGGTACTGGGTACCAGCAACTCCACTCGGGACTCGGGACTCGGGACTCAAAGCTGTTTCTAAACTGCACATCCACTCCGATCTCATCACATCCACCGGCAGCATTTTCAATCCATGCCGCTGGGCGTCTTTCGTAATCGTTGCCGGAGAATAAAATCCCATGGGCTGGTTGTTGAGCAGCGCGGCAGTAAACGCGGCGAGGTAGTGGCACTTCAAATACGCGCTGGCATAAGCGATCAGCGCGAAGCTGGCGGCATGCGACTCGGGAAAACCGTAGAGCGCGAAAGAAGTGATAGAAAGAATAATTTCTTCCTGCGCCTTCGGAGAAATTCCGTTGCGAGTCATGCCCGCGCGCAGCTTGGTTTCAATCTCCCGCATGCGTGCCTGCGAGCGCTTGAAGCCCATGGCGCGCCGCAGATCTTCCGCTTCGCCGCCGGTAAAATTGGCCGCGATCATGGCAATGCGCAGCAGTTGCTCCTGAAACAACGGCACGCCCAGCGTACGGCTGAGCACCGGCTCGAGCGAAGGATGCGGATACGTAACCTCTTCCCTCCCCTGGCGGCGTTGTAAAAAAGGATTCACCATCTGCCCCACGATTGGCCCCGGACGGATGATCGCAACCTGCACCACAATGTCATAAAAGCGCTTCGGCCGCAGGCGCGGCAGGCACGCCATTTGCGCCCGGCTCTCCACTTGAAACATGCCTACCGTATCGGCCTGCTGCAGCGTCGAATAAACCGCTGGATCATCCGCTGGAAGATGCGCCAGATCAACTTCTTCGCGATAATGCTCGCGAATGAGTTCGATCGAATCTTTCAGCACCGCCATCATTCCCAACCCAAGCAGATCGACTTTGATGATGCCCATGTCGGCGCAATCTTCTTTATCCCACTGCACCACCACGCGCCCGGGCATGGACGCGGGTTCGAGCGGCACCACAGAATCGAGTTGACCCTGACAAATCACCATGCCGCCGGAGTGCTGGCCGAGATGGCGCGGCATATCCTGCACGGCAAGGCACAGCTCGTAATACTTGCGCAGGCGGGGATGATTCAGATCGAGGCCGGCATCGCGGAAGCGGCGGTCGAGCGCGTCGTTTTCATCGCGGAATTCCCAGGTGGCTACGGCGGCAGAAATTTTGCCCAGCGTTTCGGCATCGAATCCCAGCACCTTACCCATTTCCCGCGCCGCCATGCGATTGCGATAGGTAATCACGTTCGCGGTCATGGCTGCGCCGCGTTCGCCATAACGCCGGTAAACATGCTGAATCACTTTTTCGCGCTCATCGCCGCTGGGCAGGTCGAGATCGATGTCGGGCCATTCGCCGCGCTCCTCCGATAGAAAGCGCTCGAAGAGAAGCTCCATGCTGATGGGATCGACTGCCGTGATACCCAGCGAATAACAGACCGCGCTGTTGGCGGCCGAGCCGCGTCCCTGCACCAGGATATTTTGCTCGCAGCAGAAACGAACCAGATCCCAGACAATGAGAAAATATCCGGCCAGCTTGAGTTTTTCGATCAGCGCCAGCTCGCGCTCAATCTGGCGCCGGGCGCGGGCTTGCACGTCATGAGCAGCGCGGCCATAACGCCGCCGAAAGCCTTCCCAGGCTCGATCCCGCAAAAAAGAGTTCATGGTTTCGCCTTCCGGCACGGGATAGCGCGGGAATTCGTAGCCAAGATCGTTCAGCGTAAATTCGAGGCGCGATGAAAGTTCGAGCGTGTTGGTGATAGCTTCAGGCAGATCGGCGAAGAGTTGCTGCATCTCCTGCGGCGATTTCAAATGGCGCTCGGAGTTGCGCGCCAGCAAACGCCCGGCCGTCGACAAGGTGCGGTGATGACGAATCGCGGTGAATGCGTCGCAAAGTTCGCGACCTTTCGCGGCGGCGTAGCAAACCCCATTCGTCGCCAGCAACGGAAGATTCAGCGAGCGCGCAATTGCGATTGCGGCGCGGTTGAGATTTTCTTCTTCGCGACGGAAATGGCGCTGCAACTCCACGTAAACATTTCCGCGGCCAAACAGTCCTGCCAGAAGCTCAACTTGCTTGCCGGCTTCTTCGATGCCACCGTACTGCAATGCGGCGGCTAACGGCCCGTCGGCGCCGCCGGTCAGGCAAATCAGGCCGTCGGCGTGCTCTTCCAGTTCTTCCTTCCGAACCGCGCCCTCTCCTTTCTTCGCGCGCAACTTCATTTTGGTGATCAGTCGGCAGAGGTTTTGATAACCCGCGCGGGTAGAGACTAGGAGAGGAATACGGAATGATTTTTCGCTTTGGCTTACCTTGTCATTCCGAGAGGAGCGAGGAATCCCCATTCCCTGCACGGCATGCCGAGGTTCGCACGTGACTTCTGCGCCGATGTGCGATTTGATCTTAAGTTTCTTCGCGGCCATGTGAAAACGTGGTGCACCATAGACCCCATCCGTGTCGAGTAAACCCATGGCAGGCATGTTGAGCTGGGCGCAGCCCCCTGCCAGATCCTCAGGCAAGGAAGATCCTTCGAGGAAGCTGAAAGCAGAACGGGCATGAAGCTCAATGTACATCGGTTTCTCAGTTCTCAGTTCTCAGTTCTCAGTTCTCGGTTAGAACCTTTCGGACTCTGCAGCTTGAAGGTTTTAACTGAGAACTGAGAACTGGGAACTGAGAACTGTTTTTTCAGTCATATGTACCTTCCACGAACCAGCCTCCGCCGAGCAGATCGTGCACCAGTCGGCAGAGAACGACAGCATCTGCGCTTTGCAGAGCGATGTCCCATTCATCGCGCGCCCAGGCTTCGCGCTCCCACCAGTCGCCGGAGTTACGCCAGGGGCCGGCTTTCCAGAGCACACTGCCCTGCACTTCTTTTTTCTTCGGACAAAGCACGCGCACCAGTTCCCCGTTCTCTAAAGTTACATTCGCTCGGAGCGGCGGACGGAACATGCGCAGAGCAGCGACCGCGGATTTATCTTTTTCAGGCTCAGGCTTTTTTGGTGGGCGGTTTTCTGGCATGGTCGTGGCTACAAAACGCTTCATGCGGAAGCCTTCCGTGCGATGCGTATCCTGCAGTTCCAGTGCCCCTACGCAGGCCTCGCCGACCAGCCCGGCAATTCGGGCCAGAGTGAGTTCGAGCTTTTCCGGCTCCGGCGACGGAGGCAAAAACAATCCGCCTTGCGCCGACCGCGGCCGCGCCGCTTCCGCGGCAAGGTGAATCCTCACAATCGGCGCGCCCGGAGGATGCGCATTCAAATCCAGTTGCAGCAGCTTAAGAAAAAGTTTGGCGTCGAGCATGGGAAGCGGAAGACGAAGCGTGCGGCAGAATTTGTTTTGCCGGCTGGAAACAAAAGCGTCGTTGGTCGTTCGTCGTTCGTCGTTAGAAAAAGCGCCGAACGCCGGCAAAGGCTGCGCATGGCCAACGACCAACGACGAACGACGATTTTGCGTTTCATCGCTCTCGCTGGGAATCCCGGCAAAGTCGAGTTGCGGATCAACTCCCGCCAAATTCTGCAATTCCAGCGTAAGCCGCAATTCCTGCGCATTCAGCGCCCGCGAGGCCAAACGAGCGCAAATTTGCTCAAGCAGACGATTCAGCAGAAAAGCCAGCGGCTCCAGCAACACAATGGGATATTCCAACTCGACGGCTTCTTCAAACACCGCCGGCGCCTCCACCGGAACCAATGTGCGCGAAGCCGCGCCCCGCGCCAGTTTCTGCAGACGCAATCCATCCTGCCCCAGGCGCTCGCTCAAAGCGATTTCCGGCAACGCCGCCAGCGCCCGCAGATTCCGCACTCCCCAGCGATCCAGAGTTTCGATAAGACGAGTTTCAAGCAAACGCGCCGATTCTTCCTGCCTCTCGTTTTCCTTCTTCCTCGCTTCACTCGATTTATTTTCACCGGCGAACAAAACATCCACGGGCAGAGATCCCAAAACATCGCTTTCTTTCCCAGATGGAATCACCGTCACGCCAGAAAATCCTCGAGACGCAAGCACAGCAGCATCCGGATTTGATGCCACGGCGACGTTTGCATCCAGCCCAAGATCGGCGGCGCGGCGAAAAAGACTTTGAGCAATCTCCGGCAGCGCCCCAAAAAGAGATTCCATGCCCGCCAGATCGAGAATCGCGGTATCGGCCACCGCATCTTCCACGCAGGGCGAAAATGATTGCGCGCAATCGAGCAGAGCGGCATGGGTTGCGTTCTCCTGCAGCGGAGACCGCGGACACAGCGTCAACTCGGAACACAGCTCCGCTTGAGCCTTCGTCATGCCGGGCATGATGCCGATGCAGCCTGCGCTCTCGCTCACGGCAAAAACTTTTTCCAGCGGAGGTTTGCCTTCAAAGATGGCTACGGCCCGCGCCCGCAACTCCGGCTGCGCGCGCAAGACCGCGGCCACAGGGAAATTCGGAACGAAGATGCAGGCAAACGGCATAAGAACATTTGGTAATTGGGTAATTTAGTAATTGAGTAATTTGAAAACCTCCCCGTGATTGCGCAATTGGTTTTAAATTACCCAATTACTCAATTCCCTCATCCCGCCCAGGCGGTTTTGCTGGCAAATGTAATCTCGGCGGAACGAACTGGTTTACCCTCCAGCCGCGAGCGTGCTACTTCCGCCGTGATTTCGATTTCGGTCAGCAATTGCGCGTGCGCAGGCACCGGAAAATGAGAATCGCCGGGTTGCTTGATGCGATGTTCTTGTGCCTTCAACTGTATTAATAAGGAGGAACAGCTTCCGGCAATGAACTGCCGCTCCACTGCCAGTAGCACCGTAGATGTGTGTTCCACCGCTCGGCGGAAGCGGAACCAGGTGGTGAGCGGAATGCGGCGTGCCATCTGTGGCGGCAGATCGCCAAGATCGAGAACGATCATGCCGAAGCCTCCGCTTTCGAGCAGCAGATCAGTGGCGCGTAGCAGTTGCTCCAGAGGCTGATCGGCCAGTCGCCCTTTTTTTGGCGATGAATTCTCCCGGGATGAATTTTCTCCGCAGCGAACCCACAGGAACCGGTCTAACGCAACGCCCGCAGCCGCGATCGATTGCGGATCGAGAGCGTCATTGCAATCCACCACGGCACAGAATTCCCCGCGCTGCGTGGCCGCAGCCAAAGCCGCCAGCAATAGCGTGGTGCGGCCAGAAGAGGCAGGTCCGCAAATTTCAGTCAGGCAACCGCGCGGCAGGCCGCCGGTCAGCGCATTGATCGCAGCCAATCCGCTCGAAACCATTTCCGGCACAGGCCGCACTGCCAACCGCGAAGCGGGAGTAATGCCCGCCAGTCTCTTATCTTCCGTGGAAAAGCCGGCATCTTTGGGAAGAATTCGTTGCGGCGGGCGCGGCTCGGCGACGAGCTCCGTGCCGAGTGGCGGGCAAACTTCGTCAGCCTGCTCGTCATCAAAAAAAAGGCGGCGCTCGGCCGCCGCAGTGGAAACTACTGCGGAAGACATAAACTCCTCGGGAAAACTCAAGGATTTTTCAGAGAACGCAGGGCGGCAGAAGCTTTGATCGTTTTCGCTTTTTATTCGCCTATTACGATTCTGCGCCCGCCCCCTGCAATTGTCAAGCTGAGACGAAAAAATCTTTTCCTTGGCGGGGTAACTACAGCGTGCTTACCTTGGCTCGGCCTATTCGTCTAAGCCAAACAGCCGGACGATCAGTCGCAAGTTGCTCAATTGCAAAAGCTTATTCCCGACTCTCGGAATCAGAGCTGGCGGCTGAACCGGCTGTTTATTCTTCACTGAACAAAAAAGAAGAGGAGTCTCCCATGCAAAAAGTCCGTCTTCGCCTGCTTGTTCTGCTCTCCTGCCTCCTGCCCGCAGCCCACTTTTGCCAGGCCCAGGGAATCATGCTCGATCTGCCCCGCCAGAGCCAGCATGCCGTGGTCGAGCAGCGCATTGGCATTACCGACATCACCATCAACTACCACCGGCCACTGGCCAATGGCCGCCAGATTTGGGGCAAAGTTGTTCCCTACGGACAAGTCTGGCGCGCCGGAGCCAACGAAAATACCACCGTTACCTTCACCGATCCGGTCACCATCGAAGGCCAGCCGCTCGACAAAGGAACCTATGGCCTTCACATGATCCCCGGCGAGAATCAGTGGACGGTGATCTTCTCAAAAACCGCCTCGGCGTGGGGAAGTTTCACCTACAAGCAGGACGAAGATGCGCTGCGCGTCACCGTGAAGCCGCAGTCCGCCGATCTCCACGACGCGCTCACCTACGACTTCGACGACGTCAAGCCAGACTCCACCGTAGTGACGATGCGCTGGGAGAAAGTCGCCGTGCCCTTCAAAGTGCAGGTTAAGGTCGACGACATCGTCGAAGCCAGCATTCCCCGGCAAATTCGAGGGCTCAATCAATATTACTGGGAGGGTTGGGACGAAGCGGCAAATTACTTCCTTACCAGCAAGACGCATCTCGACGAAGCTTTGAAAGATGAAGACCAGTCGATCAAATTGGAAGCGCGCTTCGACAATCTCATGACCAAGTCGCAGATTCTCGAAGCCCTGGGCCGTAAAGACGAAGCCACCGTCGCCCGCAATCAGGCTCTGGACAAGGCGTCCGCGGTCCAGCTTTACTTCTATGGCCGCCAGCTCCAGGGACAGAAGAAACCCGAAGAAGCTTTCGCTCTGTATCGCTCCAACGCCAAGAAATATCCCGACTTTTGGACCTCACATGTTGGTCTGGCCCGCGTCTACAGTAGCGAAGGCAATTTCGACCAGGCGGTGAAGGAGATGCAGGCCGCTCTCCCCGACGTGCCGGACGACGCCAACCGCTCCAACCTGCAAAACTACATCAAGCGTTTGCAATCGAAGGAGGATATCAATCGGTAAGAACAGTACTCAGTTGCCAGTACCCAGTTGCCAGTTTCTCGGGCAACTAGGTACTGGATACTGACTGCTAACCGGTGTTATGCAGTCCTGCGGCGATGCCGTTGATGGTGGCGCCGAGGGGATACTCAAGCTCGGCCAAGTCTTGTCCTTGCTGCTTGCGCCGCAAGAGTTCCACCTGGATCAGGCTCATCGGATCAACATACGGATTGCGCAGATTGATCGAGCGCGCCAGCACGCGGTTGCGGGCCAGCAACTCGCGTTGCCCCGTGATGCTCAAGATCATTTGCCGCGAACGGAGAAACTCCTCCTCCAGCGTGGCGAAGACACGAGCGCGCATTGCCGTATTCTTTACCAGTCCGGAATACACCCGCGCAATATGCAGGTCGGCTTTCGCCATGCCGAGTTCGACGTTCCGCACCAGCTCTGAGAACACACCAAAGTGTTTCGCCATTTCGCGCAACAGCCGCTCACGGCTTCTTCCCTTAGCGGCAAAGCTCTGCAGGCCGAGCCCCACGCCATACCAGGCCGGCACTGCAAAACGACTCTGCATCCATCCAAACACCCAGGGAATGGCGCGCAGGTCTTCTAATTTGCGGCCGCGCGCGCGGCGCGAGGGTCGCGAGCCAATTCGCGCCGCATCCAATTCATGCACCGGCGTGGCCTGCTCAAAATATTCCAGCACATCGGCGTTCTCCGCGATGTCGCGGCGATAGGCGCGGTACGCTTCGCGCGACATTTCCTCCATCGCCTCTTCCCACAGCCCCTGATCTTTATTCTTCGAGCTGGGACGAGTGAGCGCTTCCAGGCTGGCGGCGATCATCAATTCCAGATTCCACTCGGCGAGCACCGCGTCCGCATACTTCCAGTTGAGAACTTCGCCCTGCTCCGTGATGCGGATCCGTCCCGAAAAGCAGCCTTCGGGCTGAGCCAGGATCGCCGCATGAGTTGGCCCGCCTCCGCGCCCCACCGTTCCCCCGCGGCCATGAAAGAGCCGCAGCTTCACCCCGCTCTCCCGCGCGGCCTGATGCAGATCGCGGTGCGCTTTGTAAAGCTCCCAGGTGCTGGTCAACATGCCTCCGTCTTTATTGGAATCGGAGTAGCCGAGCATCACCTCCTGCCAGCGTCCCCAGGAATCGACCAGGGATTGATACTCCGGATGCTGCCACAAGCGGCGCATCACTCCGCCGGCTGCGCGCAAAGAGTCGATCGACTCAAACAGCGGCACGGGCATCAGCCCGGAGTCGCGGTGGGCATCGTTCACACTTGGATCTTCTCCGTAACCAGCCAGATTCACCCCGCAGGCCTTGGCCAGTCGGACCACGTTGAGCACATCTTCTTCCGATTCGGCTCCGCTGATAACGTACTGGCGGATCGACTGCGCCGGATAAGTCTGCTTGAGCTGCCGGATGCGTCGGAAGGTCTCGATCAACTCTTCGGCCTGAGGGGAAATCTCGCTGCTCGCCGCCACAGCTGCGCCTGCAGTTAACGCCGGGCTGGTATTTCTTAACTCGTTCTTTCTTATTTTGTTCTTGCTTGTTTCAGAATTTCTCAGTTCGGCGTGGTTCACGAGTTTGCCCAGCGCGCTCGGGCTCACGTCGATCTTTTTGGCAGCCATCTCTTCCAGAACTTCCGCGTGCACCCGGGCGTGCTGGCGAATATCAACAACCTGAAGATGGAAGCCGAAGGTCCGGAGCTGGAGCAACAGCGGATCGACAAAGGCCTCTGCCAGCCGCCGCCCGCGATTCGCCATCAGGCTCGCCCGCAGCATCTCGAGGTCGGATTCAAACTCCGCCGCATCGTCATACGAGTCCTGCACCCTCGCGCCCTCGCGGCTGCGCTGCAGCCGGTACACCACATAAGAAAGAAAACGGCGGTAAAGCTCCACCGTGTTGCCGGGTCCCCAAAGCATGGCGGCCTTGGCCATCGACCCCTTATACTGCGCCAGCCGCGCGAGAATTTCTGCGGACGCGCCCACCTGCCGCGACGAAGAACTAAGAGTGTCGCTTAAGAATTCCACGTTGCGGATGTACTCCCGAAGAATCAAGTTTCGCGCCTGCTCCAGCGCGTCCTGCACGCATTCGGGCTTGACCAGCGGGTTGCCGTCGCGATCGCCACCGATCCAGGAACCAAAAGTGATCAGCTGCGGCAACTCGGCCGCTTCCGGAACCGTGCCATACACTTCGCGAATCGTCTCCGCCACTTCGGCATAAATGCGAGGCAAAGTTTCAAACAGCGAGAGCCGGAAGTAGCGCAGCCCCATGCGAATCTCATCGCTCACGGTGGGCTTGGTCTGCCGGACTTCATCGCTCTGCCACAGCGCAACAATCTCGGCGTGGATGACCTGCTCGCAGCGCAACGCTTCCCCCGCGGTAAGCGGAAGCCGGTCCAGCCGCTCCAGTTGTTCGGCAATCCGCCGCCGCTTCAGCAGCACCGTCTGCCGCGCCACCTCCGTGGGATGCGCAGTGAATACTGGGGTCACCGTCACCTGCCGCAGAGCCGCAAGCGCCGCGTCGAAGGAAATGCCGGCTTCCTTCATGCGCAACAACGTTCCGTGGAATGATCCCGGCAGGGGCGAGCGCTGCCGGTTCAATTGGCCGGCGCGGCGCCGGCGCTTGCGATGGTTGGTCTCGGCCAGATTGGCCAGCTCGAAATAAATTGCGAACGCCTTCGTGATCTGGTAGGCGCGGGTCAAATCCATCTCTGAAATCATGGCCTGAGCTTTTGCCATGAGTTCGCCGCGCGCCGCCGCCGCTGGACTATGCCCCACCCGCTCGCGATGGCGGATCATCAGCCGCCGCAACTCTTCCACGGTGTCGAACAGCTCCGGGCCGGCCTGCTCCACCAGCACTCGTCCCAGCAAAGCGCCCAACGAGCGCACATCCCGCCGCAACGCCCGATCCTTCGCGGAATCATCCGACTGCGCCGTCAGTTCCGACAGACGATCCTTCTGATCATCAGCTTTCCACAGTGCTTTGGGCCGGGACATTTTTCAGTGAGCAGGATGAGAAGACAGGATAAATCAAAAGGCAGTTAAAACCAGTTCTCAGTTCTCAGTTCTCAGTTCTCAGTTCTCAGTTCTCAGTTCTCAGTTCTCAGTTCTCAGTTCTCAGTTCTCAGTTCTCAGTTCTCAGTTCTCAGTTCTCAGTTCTCAGTTCTCAGT
>Ga0074045_10003865_pt1 | contig 13429 bp, 12 predicted proteins | sample BogForMeECP23OM2_FD_94442 | JGI IMG/M metagenome (GOLD analysis project Ga0074045, IMG submission 94442) | Bog forest soil microbial communities from Calvert Island, British Columbia, Canada - Bog Forest MetaG ECP23OM2 | ecosystem: Environmental > Terrestrial > Soil > Wetlands ... | reverse complement strand
TGCAGGCGGCTGCGATTTTGGCTGGCACTCATGAACAAGGATTCCTTCGAAGCAGTGAAACAAGTGAGATCGATAGAGTCGAGAGGAACCGGGCCAGCAAAATTCCGTATTTCCTCTTCAGCTTTCTCGATCGACTGTGACAGCTCACGTTGTTGCTCCTGCAATCCACGCTTGAACTGCAAGAGGAGGTGCTTATCCATTGGGAGATTCTGCGTGTTCATGGGTGTGCCTCTCTATCACTCAGCCCACATCGATGGTGGTTCCGCTTTGGCCATTCGTCGGACCGACTGGTTGACGGTGCTTAGTTGACTGCTCTGAGCTGTGGAACGGATCGATAGCCTTCTTGCAACATGGCTAGCGCAAGAGAGCTTAGGTCTGGATCGTCGCACTCGGCGGCCCGCTTCAGTTCACTGCCCGCGTCTTCTTGTCCGTAGCCGCACCACATCACCCCACATAGAAATACGTAATCACTGTCCATGTTCGCCTCCTGCTCGATTGGGGATAGAGCACGAGCGTTGCCAAAGCGAAGGAACGGTGGAAATCGGTCAACTTTGTTTACTGGCCCCAAGTGCCGCAACCTACTGCGATGGTGGTACCGTGCGTAGGCACGTTTCCCGAAGGCCTGTATACATCTAAGCAAATGTCAATTGCGCAAATGTCGAACCGCTGACATTTGATCCGAACCCATACCCGAGCATCTCAATGATTCACTGTTTCCGGATGTCTCGACCCAGGCTGCTCCGCGAGTTCGCTAGTTGAGTAAGAGGAAGTGCCAGGCCGCGAATTGGTTCGTCTCTGGTCCGCCTGCTCAACGAGCCGCGTCACTATGGCAAACAGGAAGCTCGCGGAGAGTCCGCACATCAGCACGCCGGTCACGCTCTCTACCGGGCCCATCGTTCGCCACATTTGTTTGAGAAGAAGATCGCTTGCGCCGACTGTGGAATAGCTGGCCGCCGAAAAATAGAAAGCTGCTTCCCACGTGGCAAAACTTTTCCAGCGATAAAACGATGCCCACAACAGAATCTCTAGCATGTGCAAGCAGACAAGCAGACTTGTGAATCGCACCACGAGCATGATGGAGCGGAAAAGACCCAGATGCCGAATGCCGTGAGGAAACTGAGCCCTTATCCACTCGATGAGAAGGGCCATGCCCACGCTTTGCAGCAGAAGAGTGAGTGTTACGAGAATGATCGTTACATAGCCTTCGCGGACGAGGATCATAGGTAATCAGTTCACCGGCTTCACAATTCGACTCGGGCGTACGCGCGCTGGCGACCTTTCTCCACCATCCCGACAAGCCGTGAGGTCCCAAGACTAATCTGAGGATCCAAATAGCGTGGTCCTCGATTTATATCTGGACTTAAAGCCCGTCCCCCAAGCCCTTGTTCACTAGAATCTTCACATCGACACGGCGGTTAAGTTCGCGCCCTTCGGCGTCAGTGTTGCTGGCAAGCCGATGAGTAGTGCTGTAGCCAACGGGCATCAGGATGCGTCGCATCGGAATGTTCTGGACCTCGTAGAAATAGTGAGCAACCGCGGCGGCGCGCTCCTCACTGAGTTTCTGATAGTCGATCTTTTTGCTTTGCGTATTCGCAGCGTATCCCGAGATCTCGATCATGTAGCCATCGAGCGACTTCGCGGTTCTGGCAAGATCGGCAAGCGCCGGTTTGGCTTCATCTTTCAGTACTGCTGAATCTGCGTCAAAGAAGATATCGTTCTCCGCTTCAACTTTGTAATGGTCCAAATCCGACACTCGCTGATTGACCATCCCTTCGGCGGTGGCATCTACGACTCCCAGAGCGCCGGCGGCTTGCGCCTGCTGACTGGCCTCATCGGCCGATTGCTGGGCCTGCCCGGCCGAACTCTGGGCTACGGTCGCGGCAGCCACTCCTTGATTCGCTGTGGATTGGGCATTTTGAGCAGCTGCCTGACTGGCCTGAACCTGCTGCTCCTCGGCCACTTCGATTGCGAATTCATCGGGAGTGAAGGAAATCTTTCTGGCCTCGAGTTGGCCTTTCGAATTGCCCACGCCTTCAGCCGCGATCGTCAAACCGGGCACCATTGCCGTGACATCCATGTCGGTGTGCCGGAAGAACAGCGCTTTGCTCTTGTTTCGCTCAATCTTGGTATTGTCCGTGATGTTGACGACGACGACGGCGCCCGACGTTTTTTCACGGATGCGAACCAGGTCTCCATTGCGAGATAGGATTAGACCTTTGACTTCGGCCTTGCTCCCAGCTGCGATCTGATTTGTTTGGCTCGCAGCTCCCGCGAAGGTGAGATTGGCGAGTAGGATGGTTGCGATTACCTGGGCCAGCACATTCGACTTCCAGTTGCGAATAGTAGCTTTCACTGTGATTCCTCCAAATTGGTGGTACGGCTCGTCCGAAGATTCGCCCGATGTTCACGGGCGTGTTTTTGCATATCGCTTGAAGTGCACGGCTCAAACCAACAGTGAGACTGCAAGAGTCATGCCAAATAACCGCTTTCTGCGAGCTGCGTGGGTGGTTTAGATAAAAGGAATTACAGCTCCATTTGGAAGATCAATAACGGGGCAGGTGTCACGAGCCAAACGCGCGTCAGCCCACAGTCAGTCGAAGAGTTGGGATTCTGTCAAATCGTGTACAAAGCGTCGCAAGCGTCCGCTATCGGAGTGTGACCCTCAGAACCAACAGGAGTGGAAGATAAACAATAGAAGCTGCGAGAAGTCGACGTGCGGCTCCCCTCGATCTCTGAAGCACGAATTTGGCTCCGAAGTAGAAGAAGCTCAGACCGAGCAGTAATCCCGCCCAATAGAAGGTGGCTGTGTGCAGCGCCGGAAGTCTTGCGATGCTAGTCGGGATCAAAGCGAGCAGTGGCAACATGGTTTGCACAATCACAACAGCCACTCTGGCGTCTCCACCGGGTAACATCAGGTAGCCAGCGCGGTCATAGTCTTCGCGGTACATCCATGCGATGGCCATGAAGTGTGGAAACTGCCACAGAAAGAGGATGGCGTACAGCAGCCACGCCTCGCTACTCAATCCTCCCGACGCGGCCGCCCAGCCAATCAACGGAGGCATTGCACCAGGGAAGGCACCGACGAGAACGCAGAGAGGCGTCTCACGTTTCAGCGGAGTGTACAGGAACAGATAAGACAGTAACGTGAGGAGTGCCAACAGGCTCGCGAGCCCACCGACAGCCACCGCGAGATAGATGGTCCCGGCCACAGCCAGCACGATTCCAAAGGCCAGGACAGCATGGGGTTCAAGGCGGCCGGCAGCGGCGGGGCGCCGGGCGGTCCTGCGCATGTGTGCATCAAAGCTGCGTTCGATGTACTGGTTCAGTGTGGCCGTCCCGCTTGCAACGAGCAACGTCCCAAGCAAAGTTTTGAACAATGCGACGAATGAAAACTTTTGTCCCACGCTTGCACAACCCAGGTAGAAACCCACAAAAGTTGTGATCAAAATCAGGAAATTGACTTCTGGCTTGGTTAGCGCCCAGTAATCAGAGAGCAGGGCGGATGCTGTGACACGGCGGCCTTTCATTGGGGGCGCTTTGAGCACGGGAATGAGAGGCTTGGCGGACATCTAGAGAACCTCCATACGCTGCGGGGTCGTATGCGACCCCGCGCTGAGTTGCGCGTCTGATATCGGAAACGAGTATGGGTGCGAATTCTGGGGTGAGAGCAGCCGCGCTGCGATAATCGTTCCGGCGACCAGGTAAACGATAGTAACGCAGGTCCACATCAATGCGCCGGCACACTGCTGGTCCTCAAGGGCAGAAAACGCAAGCCGGTGCGGTGCCGAGAAATAAATTGGGTAGACGACGCGCTCGCAAAAGACAAGAAATCCCGAAAGAATATCGCACGGCAAGGTGGCGAGAAAAAGATACAAAAGGATCGACCACTCCGACCCGTCCGAAGCGCTCGGCCCAAGCCGGATGACGGGCCACCAGAAAAGAACTCCAGATATCAGAAACGAGGTCTGCTCGATTCCATGCCACAGTTCCGATCGCATTCCGAGCGCAAAGAAAAAAGGAATATGCCATCCAATCAGAGTGGTAGCGGCGGCAAGCCAGCAAACTGTGGGGTTTGCCAGCGACTTCTCAAGTCGCTTCATTAACGCCCAATGAGGAATTGGCGCGAGGAACGCTTCGATGAATCGGGGGGATGAACCTTGTGCCAGCGGCGTTATTGGCGCGCCAAGCCATATGAAAGGAGGGGCCAGAGTCATGAGCAGCAAATGCTGAACCATGTGGACTGTCAGCAGTTGGTGGTCAAGGGCAGCTACCGGTGAAGCTACTGCAATCAAGATGAGGAACAGTCCCAGGAAAAAACTCGCGGCGCGCCCGCCGCCGACTCTGTCCCGTTCAAGCCTGCGAATGCGAATCCATCCCCGCACGTAGATTAGCGCTGCGAGAATCAAGACCGCAGAAGCCCAGAATGATTCGACGGCGGCGTGATGAGTGTGTTGCATCGCTGGATCCTATTGCTGTGTGCCGGGAGATTTCTGACTGCTTTCGCCAAGTGCCAGGTCACGGGACGCGTCGCGCGCGGGAGCTTGCCCGGCGGGATGCAACGTTTCCAGAAATGCAACGAGCGCCGTAGTCTCCGCTGGACTCAAGTTTTTCCCATACGCAGGCATGTTGCCGCCGCCCTGAATCACCTGCCGGATGAGCTGGTCCTGTGTCAGTCGAACGGCGACAGCGTCCAGGGACGGGCCCCTCTTTCCACCGGTTTCGCCAAGCGAGTGGCAGTTGCGGCACTGCTTCACTTGAAACACTAGCGCGCCCTGGCGCTCCAGTGCAGTGGTGCCATGCACGAAGCGGTCCGGGACAGGATCACCGCTCCACGCATTCATTTGTGGACTCCACGGCGCGAACTGCGCGAGCCGGGTGAAAGTTCCCAGGGTGATCGCAATCAGCATCACCGTGAGGACCGCAATGGGCCGGCGCTTCCAGCTCTTTTCTCCTTCGCCGGAGAGAAACGGCAGGAGAATCAACGCCAGGATCGCCACCACAGGGCCGATGAGTAGAAATGGCGTCTCCATCGAGGGAGGAAGGAGCGAGAGCAAAGCATAAAGCCATAGAAAAAAGTAATCCGGCTTGGGAGCGGTCTGAATGATCGTCGGATCGGGCTGGCCGGTCGGTCCAAACGGACCGAAGTAGAAAGCGCACGCGGCGATAGCCAAAATAATAAACGCGGCGAAGAACAAATCCTTCCAGATCGCATAGGGCACGAAAGGCGCGCCGTCTTGCTTCGTCAACGCGTGATATTCGCGTTCATAGGTGGTTCGCTTTACAACGCGTCCCGGCATCGGCCATTCGTTGATGCCCAGCTTCAGTACCATCAGAACGTGAAGGCCTACGAACGCGATAAGCATTCCGGGAATTACGAACACATGCAGCGCAAAAAATCGGGAGAGGGTTGCGCCGGCGATGATTGGCCCACCCAGCATCAGCTTTACCACGAACGGACCGATGATCGGAACGCGGCTGGCAATGGAAGCGCCGATTCCCAGCCCCCAGTAAGCGTCCTGGTCGAAGCGCAGCACTTGTCCGCTAAAGGCCATGCCCAAAGTCATCAGCAGAAGAAAAACGCCAATAACCCAGGTGAGTTCACGCGGAAACTTGTGCGCCCCGAACAGGAAGACCTGCACCATGTGAATCAGAACAATGGCGACCATGAAGTTGGAGCCCCATCCGTGCATGGCGCGAATGAACCAGCCGAGCGCCACCTGATGGTTCAAAGCCTGGAGACTGCTCCATGCCTCGCCGGCTGAGGGCACGTAGATCAATGCCAGCAGAATTCCCGTCACAAGCTGGAGAAGGAAGACTGTGAGCGCCGCGCTGCCAAACACGTACAACCAACTGGCCGTGTTCCGGGGCACGGGATGCTCGGCGGCCTCACGAATCGGCGCCGCAAGCTGCAGGCGATGGTCGAACCATTCCCCAACCTTTCCAATCAGGATGCGCATGGCGGCTTCTCCCCGGTGAGAGATGCGATCGCCGCTCCCGGCGTGGGCAACTCACCAGCCTGAATGGTGACCAGGCCGTTCTCAACTTTGTAGGGATATTCGAACAGGCCTCGTTCCGGTGGCCCCGACGCGCGCGATCCATCACGGTAGTACGCTCCGCCATGACAAGGGCACATAAATAAACCGGATTGCTGAAACCAGCGGACCGGGCAGCCGAGATGTGCGCAGTTGATGGCAAAGACCTGGAACTGATCGCCACCAATACGCCGGACCCAGCAGGCAGTGTCCACCGTCTTGCCATCTGTGGGCATCACGTATGGATTCCGAAAAGTAGCCAGCCGCGTTTCGCCTTCAGGGAAGTCGTTTACATGGCCGAGCGGCACCCACGAGAGATAGCCGCTGGCGCGACCGCGCGTAACCGAGGAAAGCAGAAATCCAACCACCGGCACCGCCACTACCATAGCCGCGAATCCGTTGAAGAGAATTCCCAGTTTCATGAAAAACCCGCGGCGCGAAATAGTGGAGCCAGTCGACGGAGCAACAACAGGTTTGGTGGACATAATCTGAACTCCTAATGCTGCGAGTAATTCGAAGCCGAATAAGGCTGCCCGGGGTTCTGCACGCGGCGTGACGCAAGCCAGGCAACTACATCCGTAATTTCCTGGTTCGCCATTGGTTTTCCAGGTACGTTGGCGCGCCAGTCTGGCGCGCCTAATTCCGGCCGGCCCGCGATCACGATCGTGCGCAGTCCCTGATCGCTGACGAGGGCCAAGAATGAATCATTGGTGACGGCGCTGCCCTTGCGCGTGCCCTGGCCTTCAGGACCATGGCACGAAGCGCAGTACCTTCCGTAAACCAGTTCACCACTAGTGGCATTTCCCGTGGTAGTTGCCGCATACGAAGGCGGATTGCTTCCGTCGAGAACTTCGTTGTGTGCCCAACGTGACAACATGCCGCTCGTGATCGCATCGATCTGTTTGTCCGTCAGCATTCCGCCTGCGCTCTGAGCGAAGGCGGGCATCGAGGTCCCATGTACGCCGTTGGCAATCACTTTGCGCATGGACGCTTCATTCACAATGGCGAGGTAAACTGGATCCGCCAGCGCGATCGCTGCCCCTCCGCGTCCTTGTGCGCCATGGCAGCCAGCGCAGTTCTGTGAGTAGAGAGTGGCGAATTCCAAAATCTGGTCGGGCGCTACTGCTTCCGAATCCTTCTGGGGCTGACCATGAGGAGAGCTACTACATCCCGAGAGCAGCATGCTTAGCACCGCTAACCCACATAGATAGCGATATCGGTTCATGGGCGCTTCTCTCCTTCTCGTGGCGGAGTGATTCCCGGAGCTTCGATCCCTGCTCGTATAGCGAATGACAGATTCTCCCGCGTCGTCATCGGCGACTCCCGCATCACGACTAAACCTGCCACGATTCCGAAGGCCACCTGCGAAGCAATAAACCACGGCCAGTCGATGTGGCTGGCAAGCAGTGGATTGAGCAGGCCCAACATGGTGTAGAGGAGCCCCGACCATAGGACAGGGCCGATCAACCCTCCGAGCACGATCGGGCGGTGCGCGAACATAGGAAGCATCGCGCCGTAGAGCAAACCGACCAGCGCAGATACAACGATGTGTAGAACCAAAGCAATCGCGAAGCTGTCAGCGTGAAATGAATTTAACTGTCCAGGCCCGAGCTTCAGCGATTCGGCATACACGACCGCAGCCAGAAGGTTGATCGGGTACCAGATGCTTCCCGCCTTTAGCACGCCGTAGACACAGGCCAGTACCGCCATCGCGACGCTCCCAGCCAGTCCGCCCTTCACGCCCGCCGATACTGGATAGGTTTTTACCGGCAACCAGGCCCGCACATGATGTCCAATCGGAAGTAACTCGACCACCCGGCGTTCGGTGGCTATACGGATGTCTTCCGGAACCACGGGCACAACTTCTTCGTGCTCGTAAGGCAAGACTTCGCGAAACCAGCCGATGCAGCCCGCGAGCGAAAGAATGGCGCCTAGGACGGTAACCGATAAGCTTGTGACCAGGCCCGCAAACATCAAGGCGAAGCCGAAAGCCAGAACAAAGGGCCAGGATGTCGGCGCGGGCACTTCAATCTCGCGTGGAGCCCAGGGGCTTTCGCTCATTTGCTCGGTTGTCAGCAACGTTGCCATTTCATTCCCTCAACGTCCCAGAACGTAAACCACGGTAAAAACGACCACCCACACGGCATCGACAAAGTGCCAATACATCGCAAGCACTTCCACCCGGCGCGACTGCTCTGCTCGCACGCGTCCGGCCAAAGCGAAGATCGCCACAATGAGCAGCATGATCAGACCTGCGGTGACGTGAAAGCCGTGCAGGCCGACCAGGGAGTAGTAGGTTGTTCCGAACAAGTTCGTCGAGATCGTGAGCCCATGTTCGTAGATCAGCCGGTGCCACTCCTGCGCCGTGCCATACAAAAACAAGCCTCCCAAGGCGATGGTGAGCAGCCATAGGCAGACAAAGGCCCCCACTCTTTCCCGTGCGAGCGACTTCGCGGCAAAGTGAATGGTCAGGCTGCTCGATAAGAGGCAAATGGTGTAGAAGATCGGCGTCTCGAGCACTTCGCGCGGGGTCGGGCCGCTGAGGCTTTTCCCCACATAGAAGAGATAAGCAACCACAAAGATCGTGAAGATCGCGGACTCGGCGATAATGAGGCCGGCCATCGCGACCTTGCCACGATCGGGAAGCCGCCAGGTTGCCTGCGGGTACGAGTTTGCCATCGCGCTCATTGCATTCTTCCTTTATTCGTACCGACTGTCTGGATCTTCGGGATGCTTCAGGTCCCACAACGGCCGGCGGCTCGCGACCACAGGAATGGAAGCGAAGTTATACGCGGGTGGCGGCGAGCTGATGGACCATTCCAGCGTCCAGGCATCCCAGGGATCATTGCCCGCCCTATCACCTTTGAAATAGGAAATAACGAGGTTCGCCAGAAACAGCAGGATGGCCAGGACCTGAACGAACGTGCCAACGGTGATCAGCAGGTTCAACGTATCCCAGCCGCGGCCGGGCTCATAGGTGTAGATTCGGCGCGGCATCCCGAGTATTCCCGGAATATGCATCAGATCGAAAGTCAGGTGGAAGCCGATGAGGAAAAGCCAGAAATGCCACTTGCCGAGGCGTTCGCTCAACATTCGGCCGGTCATTTTCGGGTACCAGTAGTACACCGCGGCAAAGAGGGCAAACAGAATCCCGCCCACAATCACATAGTGGAAGTGGGCTACAACAAAATAGGAGAGGCCGAGCTGCCAATCGAAGGGCGAAGATGCCAACATAATTCCGGTAAGGCCGGCAATCAGGAATTGGAAGAGAAATCCGATACTGAACAACATGGGAACTTTGAACAGAATCTTTCCACCCCACATCGTCCCCAGCCAGTTAAAGATCTTGATTCCTGTGGGAACACCTACAGCCATGGTGGTGATAGTGAAAAAGCTGTTTGCATAGGAGTTCATTCCAACTGTGAACATATGGTGCGCCCACACGCTCATGCTCACGAACGCGATACAGACGGTCGCCGCGACCATAACCGGATATCCAAAGATCGGCTTCCGGGAAAAAACCGGAATGATTTCCGACAGGAATGCGAAGCAGGGGATGATCAGGATGTAGACTTCCGGATGACCGAATATCCAGAAGAAATGCATCCAAAGTACGGCTGATCCTCCAGCTTGCGCATCGAAGAAATGACCTCCCAAATATCGATCCACGAGCAGCATGATCTGTGCCGCCGACAGAGGCGTAACGGCGATCAGGACCATTGCCGACATTACCAAATTGAGCCATGCCAGCAGGGGCATGCGACCAAGCCTCATTCCGGGGCATCGCATGCAGAGGATAGTGGCAATGATGTTAATTCCGGTGCCGATGCTTCCAAATCCGGAAACCAGGAGCGCAACCGTCCAATAATCTGAGCTATGCCCCGGAGAAAACGCCCGCGCGGTCAAAGGTGCATACGCCCACCATCCAACATCTGGCGCATTGCCAGCGCCGTACAGCCCGCTCCCGCCCAGGAAACTAAAATAAAGTAGCAATCCACCAAATGCGGTCAGCCAGAAACTGAAGGCATTCAGCCGCGGAAACGCCATGTCCCGAGCGCCAATCATTAAGGGCACGAGATAGTTTGCAAATCCAAACAGGACCGGCATGGCCACGAAGAAAATCATGGTGGTGCCATGCATGGTGAACATGCGATTGAATACTTCTGGCGACACGAAGTCGTTGTGCGAATGCATCAGCTGGATACGAATGATGAGGGCCTCAACTCCACCGAGTACAACGAACACGAGCGCCGTAAGCATGTAGAGAATGCCCAATCGCTTGTGATCCACCGTGGTCACCCACTCGTGAAGCGTGTCGACCCAAGGCTTCTCATCAATCTGGACGCCGGGAACAGTGATCGCATTCGATGACATAGGTCTTCAAATCCTCTAACGCAGCGTCTCCATATAACTCACGACTGCGTCCAAGTCTGCATCGCTCAACTGCATGGCTGGCATCAGCGCGCCGGGCTTTATTTTGTTCGGGTCCTGAATCCAAATCCGAAGCTTTTCCGGTGTATTTGGAGCTGCACCAGAAGCGATGGTGGTTCGGCTCATTAAGTGGGTGAGGTCTGGACCGAAACGCCCATTGGCATTCGTTCCTGCCACCGCATGACAGTTGATGCAGGCGGTAGTCTCGAAAACTCGCTGGCCGGCCGCTACGTTTGCGTCCTGAACGGCGGGTTGCTGCTGGCTGTGCACCCAGGCAGCGAAGGCCTCGGGAGTATCCACCGAGACACGTAACAGCATCTTGGCATGCTGAACCCCGCAGTACTGCGCGCACTGGCCAAGAAAGATTCCGGTGCGGTGCGGATCCAACCACATCCTGTTTGGATGGTTGGGAACCAGATCGGTCTTCCCCGCGAGTTCCGGAATCCAAAAACTGTGGTCGGTGTCGGCAGAAAACAAGTTCAAAAATGTAGGAGTCGAATTCTCGGATTCGCTCACCGGGATGTGCAACTCATTCGCGGTAACGATCCCCAGCTTCGGATAGCGGAACTCCCACCAATATTGGTGCCCGATGGCGGTTACCTGCACAGTGCCCGCCGGTTCGGAAGCATCCTGAATGGCGTGGATCACTCGCGCTGTTGCCAAATACAAAACCACAACGATAAGGACCGGAATGATGGTCCAGGCCAGCTCGATCTGTGTGCTCCCGTAGACCTGCGCCGGTTCGCGGCCCTCATCCGATGCTCGCTTGCGGAACTTGATAATCGAGTAAACCAGCAAGGTAAACACGACGACGAAAATGATCCCGGTTATGACGAGGACAAATACAGACAGGTGAGCGATCGATTTTGCCGGCGTCGATGCCGGCGCGAAAATGTTTGTGCCGTTCGCGGGCTCGCTCACGGCAAACGCAGCAGTGGACAGGAAAGCGAGGACTATCCCTTGCCAAATGCTCCGTAACTCCGCAAATCTCATTTGCCGCATCAACATTTCTCTTCTTCCTGATTTGGCCTGAGGCGCTGTTCTTCGAAAACGTGATCGCCGGTACGTTTCAGAATTCCGCGCTACAACGACTGAAAGCAAGCGAAATACCAAACAAACGACTCCTGTTCCTTTTCACCACTGGGACAATCCGCAGAGATTTCACTGCCTTCCTCGGTCCTCGGCAGAAAAACTGAGACATAAGACTGACAGCGTCAGCTATTGAACTCTTTTTGGTCGAATCTTAATCACGAGTCGCTCGCCAGCTTCGGAGGGGTTCGTTTGAGTCCGTAGTCATGAGTGTTATTAGGACTCGATGGTTCGGGTAGAGGAACTTGGAGGGTCGAATTAATGGAACAGCAATTGCATAGTCCCGTGGTGCAGCGTACATGTGCCGCCGAATGACCTGTGATTGGCCAATGACGAAGCGAGCGTAGTCAAGCCATCACAAGGTGACGAGAGGGACTCAGACATGGCAAAGCGAGTAGCGGACCTGCTTGTAGATGTTTTGGCGGAGGCAGGAGTACAGCGGGTTTACGGCGTCAGCGGGGATTCGCTCAACGGAATCACGGATTCGATTCGCACGCGCGAGGGGATCCAATGGGTTCACACACGCCATGAAGAGGTCGCGGCGTTCGCGGCAGGCGCCGAAGCGCATCTCACGGGGAAACTGGCGGTCTGCGCCGGCAGCTGCGGCCCCGGTAACCTGCACCTTATCAACGGCCTCTACGACTGTCATCGCAGCCGCGTCCCCGTCCTTGCCATTGCCGCCCAGATTCCGAGTAACGAAATCGGCAGCGGATACTTTCAGGAGACTCATCCCGAGCATCTCTTCGCGCAATGCAGTCATTACTGTGAACTGGTCTCGCAACCGGAGCAGATGCCGAGGGTACTCGAGATTGCGATGCAGACTGCAATCTCAAGGCGCGGCGTCGCAGTCGTTGCCATCCCAGGAGACGTGGCCATGCGAGATGCCGTCGAGCAATCGACGCGGCTGCATTTTTCCGACGCAAGGCCTTCCGTGTGTCCTTCCGACGACGAACTCAACATCCTCGCGGACCTGCTGAATCGGTCGCAAAAAATAACCATCCTTGGGGGAGCAGGCTGTGCCGGAGCACACGACGAGCTGATTACGGTCGCAGCCAAGCTGCAAGCTCCCATTGTCCACGCGATGCGGGGAAAAGAGTTCATCGAATACGACAACCCGTTCGACGTGGGCATGACAGGTCTGCTCGGGTTCTCTTCCGGCTATCACGCCATGCTGAATTGCGAAGTGCTGCTGATGATTGGCACAGACTTCCCATATCAGCAGTTCTTTCCTAAAGACGCCACCATCGTGCAGATCGATGTTCGCGGGGAACAAATCGGACGCCGCAGCAAGGTGGACTTCGGCTTTGTGGGGGACACAAAAACCACGCTCCGGGCTCTGCTGCTGAAGCTGGACCAAAACCAGTACGAAACGCACCTAGAGGAATCCGTAGAGCACTATCGCAAAGCGCGCAAGAGCCTGGACGACCTGGCCGTACCCAGTTCCATTAACAAGCCGATCCATCCTCAATATGTCGCGCGCCTGCTCGATCAACTCGCAACCGAGGATGCAGTGTTTACCTGCGACGTGGGGACGCCGACGATCTGGGCTGCACGATATCTAACGATGAACGGCAAACGAAGGATCATCGGTTCGTTTACTCACGGGTCGATGGCCAATGCTCTGCCGCAAGCGATCGGCGCACAGGCCAGCTATCCAGGCCGGCAGGTGATTTCGATGTCGGGTGATGGCGGTTTCGCCATGCTCATGGGCGACCTGCTCACGCTTGGCCAACATCAATTGCCGGTGAAGATCGTCGTATTCAAAAACGATTCGCTCGCCTTCGTCGAATTGGAGATGAAAGCCGCCGGGATCCTCGATTTCACCACCGACTTGCGCAATCCTGACTTCGCAAAAATCGCGGAGGGCGCTGGCCTAC
>Ga0074045_10003864_pt1 | contig 13434 bp, 12 predicted proteins | sample BogForMeECP23OM2_FD_94442 | JGI IMG/M metagenome (GOLD analysis project Ga0074045, IMG submission 94442) | Bog forest soil microbial communities from Calvert Island, British Columbia, Canada - Bog Forest MetaG ECP23OM2 | ecosystem: Environmental > Terrestrial > Soil > Wetlands ... | reverse complement strand
GTCGATGGTGGCGGCAACCACGCGGCGCAGACCGGCGGCGATAAGCGCCTCGGTGCAGGGGCCGGTGCGGCCGGTGTGGTTGCAGGGCTCCAGGGTGACGTAGGCCGTTGCCCCGCGCGTGGTTTCGCCGCGCGCGCGCGCGGCGTCGATGGCCACGACCTCCGCGTGCGGGCCGCCCGCCCGCTCATGCCACCCCTCGCCGATGGTCCGTTCGTCGCGCACGAGAACGCAGCCGACACGCGGATTGGGCGTTGTCGTAAACAGGCCCCGCGCGGCGAGTTCGAGCGCACGCTGCATGTGCTCGCGGTCGCGGTCGTCGAATCCCGTCATGCCAGTCACCGCGCAACGCCGTTCAACGCGGCTTGCGCCGCGGCGACGCAGGCTCCACTTCCTTCAGTGCATCGCGAAAATCGGCCGCGTCCTGGAAGCTGCGATACACCGATGCAAAGCGGATGTAGCCGACCTTGTCGAGCTTGTAGAGCTCCTGCATGACCATCTCGCCGACCTGGCGCGATGGAATCTCGCGTTCCCCCAGGCCGAGGACCTGCTGCACGATGCGCTCGACGGCCTGGTCGACGTATTCGGTTGGAACGGGCCGCTTATGCAGCGCGCGCTGAAAGCCGTTGCGAATCCGGTCTACATCGAAATCCGCGCGCGTGCCGTTCTGCTTGACGATCTGCGGCAGGCGCAGCTCGGCATTCTCGTAGGTCGTGAAACGCTTGTGGCAGGCCACGCAGCGGCGGCGGCGGCGGATCGAATCGCCGCCCTCGGACACGCGCGAATCGACCACCTGGGTGTCGGGACTGCCGCAGAAAGGACACTTCATCGCTACGGTTGCGGCGCATAAACGGGGAACCTTGCCGTCAGCGCCTTCGCCGCGCCCGAGGTGCGCGCGATCGTGGCGGCATCGTTCGGCGCTTCCAGGACGTCAGCGACGAGATGTCCCAGCTCTTCGCATTCGATTTCGGTGAAACCGCGGGTGGTGATGGCCGGGCTGCCGAGGCGAATGCCGCTGGTCACCGTCGGCTTCTCCGGGTCGTTGGGGATGGCGTTCTTGTTCACCGTGATCTGCGCCCTGCCGAGCGCCGCCTCGGCGTCCTTGCCGGTGATCTTCTTCGGACGCAAGTCGACCAGGAACATGTGCGAGTCGGTGCCCCCGGAAACGATGCGCAGGCCGCGATCCTGGAGCACCGTGGCGAGCACGCGCGCATTCTCCAGCACGTGCTCCTGGTACACCCTGAACTCGCGCGTGAGGGCTTCCTTGAAGGCGACCGCTTTGGCCGCGATGACGTGCATGAGCGGTCCGCCCTGGATGCCCGGAAAAACCGCGGAGTTGATCAACTTCGCATGTTCGGCACCGGCAAGGATGAGCCCGCCGCGCGGGCCGCGCAGCGTCTTGTGCGTCGTACTGGTCACAAAATGCCCCACGCCGACGGGGCTCGGATAGAGACCGGCCGCAATCAGCCCCGCGTAGTGCGCCATGTCGACCATCAGGTAGGCGCCGATATCATCGGCGATAGCGCGAAAGCGCGCCCAGTCGATCACGCGCGAGTAGGCCGAAGCGCCCGCGATGATGAGCTTCGGCTTGTGCTCGCGCGCCAGCTTCTCGGCGGCGTCGTAATCGATCTGCTCGGTGGCCGGGTCGAGACCGTAGGCGACGACGTGAAACCATTTACCCGAGACGTTCACCGGCGAGCCATGCGTCAGGTGTCCGCCGTGCGGCAGCGACAGCCCCAGGATGGTATCGCCCGGCTTGAGCACGGCGAAGAAGACTGCCTGATTCGCCTGCGCGCCCGAATGCGGCTGGACATTGGCGAATTCGGCGTCGAAGAGTTTCTTGGCGCGATCGATCGCCAGCTCCTCGGCGATGTCGACGAACTCGCAGCCACCGTAATAGCGCTTGTGCGGATACCCTTCGGCGTACTTGTTGGTGAGCTGCGAGCCCTGTGCCTGCATCACCGCGATGCTGGCGTAGTTTTCCGAGGCGATGAGCTCGATATGCTGTTCCTGGCGCAGGTCTTCACCGGCGATCGCCGCCGCCAGTTCGGGGTCGGTTTGGGCAAGGCTCAGAAGACGATGGGGCATGGCGCGGCGCAGAAGTAAACGCTTATCTTACCATCGCTGTCGCACCCGGCCGGGTGGACGATCGCCAGGGCCCGTGCCCTTCCTTGCCGGCTGGATATGAGCTGCCCGGCTGTTACTTCTTGCCCGCGGCGGCGCTCTGCATGGCGGCAAGGACCATGAACTGGTCGAAGCCCTCCTCGGCGACGCGAAACCAGAGGATTTCCTCGTCGCGGAACTTCTTCCACGGCTCGTAGATCTTCTTGAACCTCGCGTTCTTGGCCGCGATCTCGTCGTAAACCTCAAGCGCAGCCTTGTACGACGCCTGCATGATCTCGCGCGAGAACGCGTGCAGTTGCACGCCGGCGGCAAGCAGCCGTTTCAGCGCAGCCGGATTGCGCGCGTCATACTTTGCCAGCATGTCGATATTCGCCTCGGCGCACGCAGCCTGCAGAATCGCCTGGTAATCCTTCGGCAGCTCGGCCCAGGCCTTGCTGTTGACGAAGAGGTCGATCTCCGGACCGCCTTCCCACCAGCCGGGGTAGTAGTAGTGCTTGGCGATCTTGTAGAGCCCGAGGCGCTCATCGTCGTACGGGCCGACCCACTCCGCGGCGTCGATGCTGCCGTTTTCCAGCGCCGGGTAGATGTCGCCGCCGGCAAGCTGCAGCGGCACCAGGCCAAGCTTCTGCATCACGACGCCGGCCGAGCCGCCGATGCGCATTTTGAGCCCTTTGAAGTCGCCCACGGTGCGCACCTCTTTGCGGAAAAATCCGCCCATTTGCGCCCCCGTATTTCCGGCCGGAATGTTGTAGACGTTGTAATCGCGCATGAACTCGCGCATCAGTTCGAGGCCGCCGCCGTGGTACATCCACGCGTTCTGCTGGCGCGCGTTCAAGCCGAACGGAACCGCGCAGGCAAAGGCGAAGGTCGGATCCTTGTCGAAGAAGTAGTACGGCGCGGTGTGGGCGCACTGCACCGTCGCGTTCTGCACCGCGTCGAGCACTTCCAGGCCGGGAACGATTTCGCCGGCGGCGAACACCTGGATCCGGAACCTGCCATTGGTCGCGGCCGCGCAACGCTGGGCGATGAGATCGGCAGCACCATAGAGCGTATCCAGGCTCTTGGGGAAGCTCGACGCCAGTCGCCACTTGACCTCGGGCTGGGTACCTTGTGCGATCGCCGGTGCGGCCAGCGCGCCGGCGGCAAGGCCGCCAGCCGAACGCGTCAGGAACGAGCGACGTTCCATCGAATGCCATCCTCCGTTAGTTGCACATCCGGTGCAATCGTTGCGGGCATCGTGCTCTCCGGGCCCGGAGCCGGTTGGCGGGCGATTCTAACTCGGCTGGTCCTGGGTTCTAGGCCGAGAGCTTGCGTACCGCGTTGAACAGGGCCCAGGCCCAACCGGCCTGCCGCTCCAGCGTCTGCGTGAAGCGAATGAGATAGCGGGCATTGCCGGTGTCGAGCTCGACCATGCCGCCGGGCAGGAAGCGATCGTCCGGTCCAATCAGGCTGCGTTGCGCCGACTGGCGATTGTCCGCGTGCCCCGGGAGATAGATGCCGAAGAAGGGTCGGTCGACGCCGGCGCGCTGGGCGTCGAGCGGCGCGACCCAGCTTCGCAACAGCACGCGCACCATTCTTCGCGCGATGATCTCAACGCCACATATGACTTCCTCGACCTGCTCGCGCTGCATGCGTCGCACCACGGCGAGCTCCCAGCGGTCGTTTTCCTTGATGGCGATAATCTCGCCGAGCTTGGTTGGCGCGTCCTTGGCAGGCGCGATCATGCGCACGCCGCTTTCGCTGCGATTGACCATCTTCCATTGCGCACCACGAACGCGTCGCGCAATGGATTCCGGGTTGGCGTTGGGGCTCACCAGCTGGGTTATTTCGTCGTAGCTGTGCATGGCACCGGAGGTCTTGGCTTCCGGCGCGAGGTGCTCCACCTCGGCCACCGCACGCGTGAGGGCCTGCAGGCCGACCACCACGCGCACCTCCATGTCGCTCGCCTTGCGCGGCGCGCGCGGCGAAAAGGCGAGCGCATCCGGGCCGAACAGGGCGGCCAGGCGCATCAAGAGCAGCTTCTGCTCGCGCGGCGGCAAGGAGCCGGGCAGTCGCGGATCGGTGTCCTGTTCCGGCAGCAATCGCATGCGTTCGACCACCCGGGCGTACACCGCCGTGGCGTCGAGGAACATCAGACGCCCGCCCGGACGCGCCTTGTCCTGGCGCTTGAGGCCCTGGGTACCGGACAGATCGACGTAGAAGTTCGCCCCGGTGCCCGGCGGCGGCATCAACGTCAGCGAGGGCGTCCAATCCTCAAGCGAGCGCGCCACCCACTCGACCTGATCGGGGGTGAAATTGCCGCTGTCGAGGCGCATGAGCAACAGTGACTGGATGTATTCCTGTTCGAGCGAGCGTTCCGGCTGGCTGAACGCGCCGGCGCCAAACGACAACGGCTCGCGCTGCCAGCCGCGCATGCGCGCGAATTCGTAGAGCTCGTGCAGCTCGCGCCATTGTGCCGGGATCCAGTGTCCGTAGCGAAACAGGCGAAACTTGCCGTCGATCGCCTTGTAGTGCGCGAGCCTGACGAGCACGCGCGGCAGCACGGTCTTCCATTTCTTCTGCTCGCCCGCTGCGTAGCCGGCCTTGAGCGTTGCCTGGTATGCTGCAGTGAACGCCTTGACCAGGTCGAATACGCCGTGCCACAGGCGCGTCTCCACGCTGCTCGAACGCTGGTAATTGGTCGAGTACTGGGCGGTGAGCTGGGCGATGATCGGCTCGCAGCGCGCATCGATGCGTAGCAAAGCCTCAGCCTGTGCCGGTCCGATGCGCCGGCGACCTCCCGGAAAGGACGCGATGACGTCGAGCGCCTCGTGCTGCAGCTGCAGCGGATCGCCGGTGGGCAGCGAGGCGACCCAGCGTCCCGCAGCGCTGCCGCCGCGGAGCGGGTCCTGCAGGGAGCGCTGCCAGGAGCGCAATCGTTCGCGCAGAGGCCGCTTGGGGACCATGGCGCCGGCCCGACGGCTAATTTCCCGCCACCGTCATGGCACCAATGAGAATCGAGCCGCAGTGGCGTGAGCCGCGGCGATCCACGTCGTTGCCGACGGCAACGATGTCGCGATACATGCGGCGCAGGTTGCCCGCGATGGTAATTTCCTCGATCGGGTAGGCAATCGCGCCGTCCTCCACCCAGTAGCCCGCCGCGCCACGCGAGTAGTCGCCGGTGACCGGGTTGACGCCCTGGCCGAGCAACTCGGTGACGAGGATCCCGCGTCCCATGCGCCGTAGCAGCGCCGGCAAGTCGTCGTCGCCGTGTGTGACGACCAGGTTGTGGTTGCCTCCCGCGTTGCCCGTCGACACGAGCCCGAGCTTGCGCGCCGAGTAGCTGCCAAGAAAGTAGCCCTGCACGACCCCGTCGCGAACGATATCGCGGGCGCGCGTTGCGACACCCTCGTCGTCGAATGGTGCCGACGCCGGTCCGCGGCGCAGGTGTGGCTCCTCGCGAATGCCGATCTGCGGCGCGAATACGCGCTCGCCGAGGCTGTCGAGAAGAAAGGAGGATTTGCGATACAGGCTGCCGCCACTGGTCGCATTGACATAGTGGCCGATCAGGCCGGTTGCGACGGGCGCTTCGAACAACACGGGGCATTCGCACGTCGCCAACTGCCGCGCGCCCAACCGTCGCACCGTGCGTTCGCCGGCGAGGCGACCGACATGCGCCGCCGGCTCGAGCTCGCCGGCCGAGCGCGCCGACGTGTACCAGTCGTCGCGCTGCATCGATGCGCCGTCGTCGCCGATCACGGCGCAATAGATGCCATGGCGAGAACTCGCATAGCCGGCGCAGAAGCCGAGGCTGTTCGCATAGGCGAACTCGCCCTCATGCACCGAGACCGTTGCCCCTTCCGAATTGGTCAGGCGCGGGTCGACAGCGAGCGCCGCCGCCTCGCACTCGCTGCCCAAGGCAATGGCGTCTTCGACCGCAAGGTCCCAGGGGTGATAGAGGTCGAGGTCAGGCCAGCTGCGGGCGAGCAAGGCGGGATCGGCGAGGCCCGCGCAGGGATCGTCCGCCGTATAGCGAGCGATCGTCAACGCCTTGTTGACCGTGTCCTCGATCGCCGCAGCGGAAAAATCGGCCGTGCTGGCATGCCCGCGCCGTGCCCCCACGTATACCGTGACGCCGATGCCTTTGTCGCGGTTATAGGCGATGGTTTCGACCTCGCCCTTGCGCACGGTCACCGACAGGCCGAATGCCTGTGAGACTTCGGCCTCCGCTGCGGTGGCGCCGCGCGCCCGCGCCGCCGTGAGCACCTGGTTTGCGAGGTCGGCGAGCGCGTCGGCCGCGAGCGGAAAACGGGTCGCGGGGGCAGCGAGCGAGGTGGCGGCGGTATCGGTCATCGACGGACTCTAAGGCGGTCGCCGCGAGGGCGATCGGCTATGATAGCAAACGCCCCTGCCCCCGACCGTCCGCGATGCGTCCACCCGACGAAACACCCCTGCCGACCGTACAGGTGGCTGAGCGCCAATCCAAGACCCGGCGCAAGGAGGAGATGACCGAGCTCCAGTCCCTGGGTGAGGCGCTGCTGCGCGTGGGCCCCGCACGGCGCGCCGAGCTTGCGTTGCCGGAGCGCCTGAAGGAGGCGCTCGATGCGGCACAGCGGATCACCCAACGCGAGGCGAGGCGGCGGCAGCTGCAGTTCATCGGCCGGCTGATGCGCGAGGTCGATGCGGCGCCGATCCGGGCCCGCCTGGCGCAGTGGGCCGATGCCCCCAACGCCGAGAAGGCGCGCCTGCACGCGGTCGAGCGATGGCGTACGCGCCTGTTGTCCGAGAGCGGTTCGCTGGAGGCCCTTTGCGCCGAGCAGTCCGGGGCCGATCGGACGCGATTGGCGGCGCTGGTCGCGAGCGTTCACGCGGAGCGCGCCCATGCGCAGCCGCCGCGCGCGTACCGCGAGCTGTTTCGCGCCCTGAACACGCTTCTTCGGTCCGACGACCGCTAGGGAATCTGGCGACCACCCATGAACGCCCCACAACCGCTCTTGATCGGCTTGGTCTCGATCAGTGACCGCGCCTCGGCCGGCGTGTACGAGGACAAGGGCATTCCCGGACTTGTGCAATGGTTCACCGTCGCCTTGAAGACGCCCTGGCTTGTGGAAACCCGGCTCATTCCCGACGAGCAAGACCAGATCGAGCGCACGCTCATCGAGCTGGTCGACCGCGTCGGCTGCAATCTGGTGCTCACCACCGGTGGCACGGGACCGGCGGCACGCGACGTAACCCCCGAGGCAACCCTGGCCGTCGCCGACAAGGTGCTGCCCGGGTTCGGCGAGCAGATGCGGCAAGTGAGCCTGCGCTATGTGCCCACCGCGATCCTCTCGCGCCAGGTCGGGGTCGTTCGTGGTCGGGCCCTTATTCTCAACCTGCCCGGCCAGCCCAAGGCGATCCGGGAAACGCTCGACGGGGTGTTCGCCGCGGTGCCCTATTGCCTCGACCTGATCGGCGCACCCTACGTTGAAACGCACGAGGCGGTGTGCAAGGTGTTCCGGCCGAAATCCGCGCTCAAGGCTTGACCCGAGCCGGGTCGATGCACTGCGCGCGCCGATCGAGCTAGTAGAATCGTCGCGTGAACAACGCCGACGCCAATCAGCCGCCCGCGTTCGAGGGCCGCAACCTGTTCACCATCGACGCGGCGCTGCAGGCGGCCGTGGCGCGCGAGGGCGCCCCCTGGGCGCGCGACCGGTTGACTGCCTGGGGCGAGCGGCTGGGGAGCAGCGAGACCTTCGCGCTCGCCAGCCGCGCCAACCGTTTCGCGCCCGAACTGCACACGCATGATCGCGTCGGCAACCGCATCGACGAAATCGCTTTCGATCCCGCATGGCACGAGTTGATGACCCTTGCCATGCGCGAAGGCGAGCACTGTGCGCCATGGCAGGAATCGCGCGCCGGAGCGCAGGTCGCGCGCGCCGCGGCTTACCTGCTGCACGCCGAGGTTGAAAACGGAACGCAGTGCCCGTTGACGATGACCTTTGCCGCGGTGCCGGTGCTAAGGCGCCACGCCCGCGCGTTCGCCGCGCTGACCGAGACCTGGTTGCCGCGCAGCCTCAGCCGTGACTACGACGCGCGATCGCTGCCCATTGCCGCCAAAAGGTCGGCGCTGTTCGGCATGGGCATGACCGAACGCCAGGGTGGCTCGGACGTGCGGGCGAACCTGACGCGCGCCGAACGCGCGGCTGATGGCAGCTACCGATTGACCGGCCACAAGTGGTTTTTTTCCGCGCCAATGTCCGATGCGCATCTGGTGCTCGCGCAGGCTGCGGGCGGGCTGTCGTGTTTTTTTCTGCCACGGCTGCTGCCGGACGGGGTGCGCAACGCCGTGCGCATCGAGCGACTGAAGGACAAGCTCGGCAACCGCTCCAACGCCTCCGCTGAAGTCGTTTTCGAAGGCGCTTTCGCGTGGCTTCTCGGCGATGAGGGGCGCGGTGTGCCGGTCATCATCGAGATGGTGCAGCAGACGCGGCTCGACTGTGCGATCGGCAGCGCCGGCTTGATCCGCGGCGCGCTGGCGCAGGCGCTGCATCATGCGACCTACCGCCGCGCCTTTGGCCGACCCCTCGTCGAGCAACCGCTGATGCAGAACGTGCTCGCCGACCTGGTGCTCGAATCGGAGGCGGCGACGGCGCTGGTCCTGCGGCTCGCGCGCGCCTTTGAAGCCGACGCGACGGAGCGCGATACCGCGTTTGCCCGCCTCGCCACGCCCGCGGTGAAGTACTGGGTGTGCAAGCGCGCACCCGCGATGCTGGCCGAGGCGCTGGAAGTGTTCGGCGGCAACGGCTACGTCGAGGAATCGGCGCTGCCCCGGATGTACCGCGAGGCGCCGCTCAATTCCATCTGGGAAGGTGCAGGCAACGTGATGTGCCTGGATGTGCTGCGGGCGGCGCGGCGCGAACCGGCGGCAGTCGAAGCCTTGTTATCCGAACTTGGCACTGCCCGGGGCGCCAATGCAGGGCTCGACGCCCACGTGGCGGCACTCGCCGCGGCATTGCGCGACCCAAAGCTTGGCGAGAGCGACGGCCGCCGCATCAGCGCCCGCATCGCCACTGCGCTGGCGGCCGCGCTACTGGTCCAACATGCTCCGCCCGCCATCGGCGAAGCCTACTGCGCCTCACGACTGGACCCTGCCTACGCGGGCGCCTTCGGCGCGTTGTCGGCTGGGGCAGGCGAGGCGACGCTGCGCGCCCGCGGGCGGGCGGCCTGAATCGACCGCGTCGGGTTCCTGACGCGGAGCGCGTCGCCGGCCCGCGTCAGTTCGTGGGAATGCCGAGAATCTTTTCAGCCTTGGCCAGCGTGTCGAGCGATTCCTGGTGCTTGCCGGCCTTGTGCAGCGCTTCGCCGTCGGCGCGATACTTTTTCACGTCCGCCAATTGCGCTGCGGTGAGCGGCGGGTTCTTGGCAAGCGCGTCGTCGATTTTCTTCATCTCCATCGGACAGTGAAACGCGAACGCGCTGCCGGCAAAGAGCAGCGTAACGGCGAACAGGGCGGCACGAAAGTTCATGGTCTCTCCCTCTCCTCGAGCGTGGTCTGCGAACCGGCTGCCGAATCAGCCGGCGCCCGCAAGCATATCGCAGCCTGCTCCTTTTGCAACCCCTGCAACGCCGCAGAAATTCATGGCTCGAGCAGCAACTCGGTGCGACTGCCCGGATCCTGGCGATAGAACTGCGCAAGCTGCCGGTACAGCGCCGGGTATTCCATTTGCAGCAGCGTCGGTTCGGCGAAAAAGACCTCCGAGAGCACGGCGAAGAATTCGGCCGGACTCTCTGCCGCATACGGATCGATTTCGGTTTCCTCGCCTTTTTCCACGCGCTCGCGAAAATGCGCATAGGCGGCGGCCATCGTCTTCTGCCAGGTACGCCGAGGCATATCCGGGTGCAGGGGCGGACAGCCGTTGGCCTCGCCGCCGTGCATATCGATCTTGTGCGCAAATTCGTGGATGACAAGATTCATCCCGGCGCTCGACCAGTCGGCACTGGCCTCGACGTCGGGCCACGACAGGATGACGGGGCCCCCGGGAATCGCTTCGCCGGCGAGCGGCTCATCGCGCCGGTGCACGACACCGGCCTCGTCTTCGTATTCGAGCCCGGTAACGAATTCGTCGGGATAGACGACGACGTTCTCCCAGCCATCGTAGTAGTGCGAACCCAGATTGAGCGTCAGCACACAGGCCTGAATGGCGATCATCACGCGCATCAGGGGCGTCACCTGGAAGTCGCGGGCGGCGACAATGCTCTTCGCCGACAGGAACAGCACAACATGCTGGCGCAAGCGCGCGAGTTCCGCTTCGGTGTAGATGGCGAGAAACGGCAACGCTTCCAGCGCCTCGCGCCAGAGCGGTTCCGGTATCGCCGAGGTGGCGAGGATGCGTTGCTGCTTCCATCGGCGAAGGGTTTCGAACACGGGAGAGATGGCCGCTCGAGGCGCGGTAATCGGCGCGTCAGCGCTGCCCGTCATCGAGCGCTGGCGGCTCGATTCCGAGCTCCGAGTCGTAGACCATGCCCTCGCCGGTCAGCAATCGGTCCGCTTCCGCTTCCGGCATCGCCTCGACGTCGCGCAGCTTGCGTACGATGGTCGAACTCTTCCTCCCAGCCTCGTCGAGCGTCTTGCCCACCGCGTCGAGCCGGTCCTTGGTTTTCTGCAGAAGCTCGCCGAACCTGCCGAATTCGGTCTTGACCGCACCGAGCACGCGCCATACTTCGGTCGAGCGCTGTTCGATCGCCAACGTGCGGAATCCCAATTGCAGGCTGTTGAGAAAGGCATGCAGGTTCGAAGGGCCTGCCAGCATGACGCGGCAATCCCGCTGCAGCGAGTCCGCCAGCCCGGGCCGCGCGAGTGCTTCGGCGTACAGCCCCTCGGTCGGCACGAAGAGGATCGCGAAATCGGTCGTGTGCGGCGGTTCGATGTACTTGTCGCGGATTTTCCGCGCTTCGGATTTGAAAAATTCCTCAAGCGACCTGCGGCTTAATTCCACCGCCGCGGTGTCGGCGCGATCGATCCCTTCCTGAAGCCGCTGAAAATCCTCGAGCGGAAACTTGGCATCGACGGGCAGCCAGCAAGGCGTCCCGTCCTCGCCACGGCCCGGAAACTTGATTGCATATTCCACCCGCTCCGACGAACCGGGCCGGGTCGCGACATTCTTCGCGTACTGGCCCGGGGAGAGCACTTCCGCGAGCAGCGCGCCCAGCTGCACCTCGCCCCAGCCGCCGCGTGACTTGACGTTGGTCAGAACCCGCTTGAGGTCGCCCACGCCGGTGGCCAGGGTTTGCATCTCGCCCAGTCCCTTGTGCACCTGCTCCAGCCGATCCGAGACCAGCTTGAACGATTCGCCTAGGCGATGCTCGAGCGCCGCGTGCAGCTTCTCATCGACCGTCGCGCGCATTTGCTCGAGTTTCTGCGCATTGTCGCTACGCAGCAGATCCAGGCGCTGCTCGACGGTCGCGCGCACCGCCTCCAGCCGTTGTTCGTTCGTTTGCGTGAGCATCGCGAGTTGCTGATGCAGAGTACGCGCGAAATCTCCCAGGTTGCCGGTGAGTTCCTCGCGCGCGCTCTTGGCGACCTGCGCCGATTCGATTCTTGATTGCGCGAGTTCGGCGCGAAGTTCGCGTTCGAGCCGCTCGATTTGCATGCCCACGGCCTCCAGCCTGGATCGGAGCGTATCCTGCAGCTCGCTGCCGCGCAGCAGCGTCGTCAACTTCGCCAGCACCATCGCGAGCAATGCAGCAAGCAGTGCGAGCGCGGCGGCAAATACCGCGACGAGCCAGGGGGATTCCACGCGGGCGAGTTTACGTCGTCAGTGCGAGGACGGCAAAGGTCGCGAGCCAATGCGTGCCGACGTAGTCACCGCTCTCGAGCGCAGGGAGCCCGGCGCGCAGATGCGTCTCGGCGGCACCGCGCGCGATCGCCCGTCGCGGGTCTGCCCCGGGCAGTCCTGCGGCGATGTCGCGCCAGCACCACGCGCGCGCAAGGTTGAGACCGTCGAGATGGACCAGGTAGGGATCGCCGCGGTCGCAGACGGTCGCCGGACGGAACAGCGAAGGCGGCTGCCCGCGTTCGATATCGGGCAGAAACGCGGCCAGCCAGGCGCCAAATTGTTCCGCATCGAGAATCCTGCGCATGAGCGCGGCTTCGGTCAGCGCAGGCGACAGAAAATCCGCGCCAGAGGGCTCCCACGCCGCGGGTGCGTCGCGGTCGGCCAGGTACCATTCGCGCGCCTTGATCGCCACCACCTCGCGCAGCGTCTCCGCCCCGCAGCGCGTGGCGTAATCGAATGCGAATGCGAGCGCGAAGGCGGTGTTCGCATGCACGCCGTGACGGATCGGATAGGTCGCGACGCGCAGCCAGTCCGGATAGCGATCGGCAATAGCCTTGGCAAGGGGTGCGAGCGCGTCGGCCCACAACGGCGCGTGCGCGTCGCAGCAGCGGGCGATCTCTTCGGCGAGCTTGAGCAGCCACGCCCAGCCGTAGCTCCTTTCGAAGGCGCGGCTTGCCGGTCGCCGCAGGTAGGCGAGTTCAGCGGCGATCTTCTCCGCGTCCAGGTGGGCGTCGAGCGCCGCCCGGATCTGCGCTGCTTCCGGGATTTCGTTCTTCATGGCGAGAAGGCGAACAAGCAGCCAATGCGCGTGCACGCAGGAGTGCCAGTCGAAGCTGCCGAAGAACGCCGGATGAAGCGTTCGCGGGGCCGCGGCGTCGTCCGGGCCGGCGAGGACATGGTTGAGCTTGTTCGGGTATTCGCGCTCGACATTCGCAAGCGCCAGACGGGCGAACGATGACGCCTGCACCGGTGTCAGAAGGACCGTGTTCGACATCGCATGCGGCAAAGGAATACGCCGGGAGAGAAGCGCCGCCGGCCGGATCTAGGCTGCTTCGCGACTCGCCTTCTTGCGTTCGTGCGCGACCAGGTGGCGCTTGCGGATGCGGATCGACCCAGGGGTGATTTCCGCCAGTTCGTCCTCGGCGATGAATTCCACCGCGTATTCGAGCGTCAGCGGGATCGGCGGCGTGAGCAGAATCGCCTCGTCCTTGCCGGCCGCGCGAATATTGGTGAGCTGCTTGGTCTTGATCGGGTTGACGATCAGATCGTTGTCGCGGCTGTGGATGCCGATCACCATGCCCTCATACACCCGCTCGCCGGGGCTCACGAACATGCGGCCACGCTCCTGCAGCTTCCACAGTGCATAGGCGACGGCCTCGCCGTCCTCGGCGGAAATGAGCACACCGTTGCGTCGCTCCGGGATGTCGCCCTTGACCGGCGCGTAGCCGTCAAACACGTGCGAGAACAGGCCCGAACCTCGGGTCAGATTCATGAACTCGCCCTGGAAGCCGATCAG
>Ga0074045_10003863_pt1 | contig 13437 bp, 10 predicted proteins | sample BogForMeECP23OM2_FD_94442 | JGI IMG/M metagenome (GOLD analysis project Ga0074045, IMG submission 94442) | Bog forest soil microbial communities from Calvert Island, British Columbia, Canada - Bog Forest MetaG ECP23OM2 | ecosystem: Environmental > Terrestrial > Soil > Wetlands ... | reverse complement strand
TAGGCGTCGAGGTAACGGACAGTCCGTACGTGGTGGCGAACATGCGCATCATGGCGCGCATCGGTAAAGTAGCTACCGACCGTCTGGGCAATTCCACGGATTTTGTGCCCGGGCTGCACTCACTGGGCGATCTGGACCCGTTGCGCCGCTACATTGCGCATTTTCCGGAAGAGCGGCTGATCTGGAGCGTGGGCTCCGGCTACGGCGGCAATGCGCTGCTGGGGAAAAAATGTTTCGCTCTACGCATCGCCAGCTACATGGCACGGCACCAGGGCTGGTTTGCGGAGCACATGCTCATCCTGGGACTGGAATCGCCGGGCGGAAAAGTCACCTACATGGCTGCGGCGTTTCCCAGTGCCTGCGGGAAAACGAACCTGGCCATGATGGTTTCCGCGTTGGAGGACCAGGGCTACAAAGTCTGGACAATCGGCGACGACATTGCGTGGATGCAAATCGGCGCGGATGGCCGTCTGCACGCCATCAATCCGGAGGCGGGATTCTTTGGCGTGGCTCCGGGCACGGGGATGAATACAAATCCCAACGTGATGAGCGCGCTGAACCGCAACACCATTTTCACCAATGTGGGCGTGACGTTGAATGATGAACCGTGGTGGGAAGGCATCGGCGGCGGTCCGCCGGAAGGACTGGTGACGTGGCGCGGCGAGAAGTGGGACCTCTCCAAGGGGCCCGCGGCCCACCCGAACGCTCGCTATACTGTGCCCGCGCGCCAATCCCCCTGCATTTCGCCGAAGTGGGAAGCGCCCGAAGGCGTGCCCATCTCCGCATTTATTTTTGGAGGCCGGCGAGCCCGGCTGGCGCCGCTGGTGTACGAGTCCTTTAATTGGCAGCATGGCGTGTTCGTTGGCGCCACGATGGCATCGGAAACCACGGCGGCCGCTACCGGCGATGTGGGTATCACCCGGCGCGATCCCATGGCGATGCTGCCCTTCTGCGGCTACAACATGGCCGATTATTTTCAGCACTGGCTGGACATGGGGAAACGCATCACCAAGCCGCCGAAGATTTTCCACGTCAATTGGTTCCGCAAAGGCGCCGACGGCAAATTCCTGTGGCCGGGGTACGGAGACAATGTGCGCGTGCTGAAGTGGATCCTGGAGCGCGTCGAGGGACACGGCGAGGCGCACGAAACCGAGATCGGCTTTGTACCCACAAGAACCGCGCTGACGCTGGACGGCTTGCACATCGCACCTGAAGCGTTGAATGAATTGTTCCGCGTGGATGGCGATGATTGGGAGATTGACTTGGCCGACAGCCGCGAGTTCTTCGCCAAGTTCGGCTCGCGGCTCCCCGAAGAGATGCGCGAAGAACACCGGCGCCTTGTGAACCGCTTCGAGAAGTCCATTCCCGCCTGATACGGGCGCTTATCCCACAATCCTGTAGCTCACCCCTTCAGGGGTGAGGTCTTCCCGTACGCTGGCAACTCAGCTTCCGCTATGAAAACCCTCAGGCCTGAAGGCCTGAGCTACAGCTTGTGGACCCTAGAACGCCACTCCGATGAATGGCGTTCCCCCGTGGATGCTTTCGCGCAATATGCGCGCTAGAACGTCAAATGCAAACCCGCTAACGCCTCAATCCTGTAGCTCACCCCTTCAGGGGTGAGGCTTTCCCGTACGCTGGCAACTCAGCTTCCCCTATGGAAACCCTCAGGCCTGAAGGCCTGAGCTACAGATTGTGGACCCTAGAACGTCAAATGCAAACCCAACTGCAGGAAGCGCGGGCTGCCGATGGTGTGCTGAATCACGCCCAAGCTGCCCTGGGGCGGATTCAAGACCGGCCCTTCATAGTCGTTGAAGAAATAGACGTCGTTGTTCGGGGCGTCGAAATCGGGATGGTTGAAAATATTGAAGGCATCCGCCTCAAACCGCAGATGAAAGCGCTCCTTGATGGCGAACTCCTTCGCCAGGCTCATATCGAAGCGCACCTGGAACGGCCCACGGAACAGGTTGCGGCCGGAATTGCCGTACAGGGACTCATAGTTATCACAGCCGGTGGAGTCGCAGGCAGGAACTCCATACGTGCCGGGCGTGACAAACTGCGGCAGAAAATCGCTGGAATTCAGAACCGGAGTGCCTGCGTTGACGCCGAGTGTGCCCTGCAGTTTCGCCTGCGAGGGAGTTACGCCGGGTTTGAGAGGCACGATGGGATTCCCAATTTCGTCATCCGATCCGAAGAACAGACTACCGATCGAGCCGGTATAGTCGTAGACGCTGTAGGGCTGGCCGCTTTCCGCCACGGTCTGCCCGCCGATGACCCAGCCATTGATCGCGCGGCCCAGAGCCTCGCTCTTGGTCAGGCTCGGAATGGCGTAGCTGTAGTTGATGAGGAAAACATGCGTTTGATCGAAGTCCGAGGAGGCATAGTTGCTCTTCAGATTCAACGGATTGTCTCCGGTGAAGAAGAGACCTAGGCCGCTCTGCTCGTCAAGAGAATGCGACCAGGTATAGGAAGCGGTGATTTGAAAACCATTGGACATGCGCTTGTGCACCTGCACCTGCAAAGCGTTGTAGTTCGAGTTGCCGATGGCCTTGTAGAGCACGGAGTTCATGTCATAGCCGGGATAAGGCACACGGGTCGGCGCGTTGCCGGAGTACTCGTTGGTGTAAATGGGCTCGGTATCGAGAGGTCCGTAGTTCTGCGACGACAACGGGCTCGTACCGCCATAAGAAAACATCTGGCCGTTCACGGGACTTTGCGCCGTAGCGATCAGCGGTTGGTTGAAGGGAATGGGGATGATTTCATGACTGCCGTGGTTACCCACGTAGCCGATCTCGAAGAGCCAGTTGTTAAATGCCTGATATTGCAGGTCGATGGTCCAGTTCTGCGTGTAGGGCAGTTTATTGCTGATGTCATAACCGCCGAACAGGAAGGGGCCAAACAGGTTTCCCGAGGGCCAGCAGCCTGGATAACCGCACGCCGTGTCCTGAAGATTGGGCAAAGAAGCGAGAAATGCAGCGCCGGTGGCCGGCGGTGGTGCCGGTAGCGTTGTTCCGAATGGCTGAGAGAGGGTCGCGCCCCTCGCCGTAGAAACCGCCTGGACGAATGGTGGCGCCAGCGTCACACCGAAGGGGCCGTTAAAGCCAGCACCGGCGCTTGGCGAGAAGTAGCTGAAGAGCTCACCGCGATCGTAGTAAATGCCGTAACCCGTGCGCAGGGTGAGCTTCGGAAAAGGAGACCAGGCGATACCGATACGCGGGGCGAAACCCCATTGATGATTCTGCATCAGAGAATCACTCGCTCCAGGCGTGCCGCCCGTTTTGTTGTTCCCCGCGATTTCCAGGCCGGAGCTGGTGATCACATCCGTTCCGGAGTCACAGGAGCCATAATTGTACTCAGTCAACGTGGGATCGGCCGCAACTCCATCAACGGTGCACGGTACGTAGCTATACTTCGCGGGGTTAAACGAGGTGAGTCTGCCGTACTTTTCCGAGAGCGGCCCGTCGATATCCCAGCGCAGACCGAGGGTAACCGTCAGGTTGCTGCGCATTTTGTAGTTGTCGTTGATGTACGAACCGATTGTATTGGAGCGGTAATAGCGGCTCGCGGAGCCCGCGAACTCATCCCCGCCGTGCAAGCTCCCTTCCACGAAGGTTTGGAAACTCGAGAAGTCGAGGGTATCCGTGTTCAAGTTGTTGTTGATGACATTCAGCTGCGTGTGGTCCCAAAGCGCGCCAAAGCTGATGGTGTGCCTTCCCCTTACCATGCTCATCGAGCTGCCGAGTTCCCATTGATTCTGGACCAAGCCGCCATCGCCAAAGCTGGTACTGGGGCCGAATTCCAATCCTTTAGAAATGGTCGGATCTGACTTGGTGATATCGAACTGCGGAAACGTCGCCCCCCCGGGTAGAGTGATGCCCATTGAACTGGCGGTGAAGCCTTGTCCTGTGTTCGCGTAAGCCCGCAGGCGGGTGAAACCAATGTGCTGTTCCCAAGTCAGATTCGGGGACAGGATGACGGTGTTCGCTAACGAAAATACCTGGCTACCCGCGGCAAGTTGTTGCGAAAAGCCCAAGAGGGACCCTACGGCGCCAAACGGATTGGTCGTCGGATCGCTCTGGAAATAGTACTTCCCGGTCAACCGATCCTTGGGGCTCACGACATAATCCACGCTGCCGATCGCTTGATTCACAGTTGACTTCGTGTTAGGTCCTTGCACCACGGCGTCGTAGCCAAGAGTCTGGGCCGGTCCCTTCGCATATTGCGCGCTCGGAATCAGATATTGGCCGTTGGATAGTTTGGCGTTCAAGAGGTTCATTGCGGCGTCACTGATCGTGCCCGAAAAGCACGGATTGGGAGGAGTTTGGCCCGGACCACAACCCGGATAATAGACGGCGTTTAGCATGTTTGTAATGCCCTGGGTGCTGCGGTCGTCCGTCAGGCCAAGCGGAACGGTCACGTCCTTGGTGGAAGACTCCTGGTCGGCGATGCGAACCCCCTGATAGGAGACAAAGTAAAAGAGCTTGTCCTTTCTGATGGGCCCGCCGAGGGTGGCGCCAAACTGGTTTCGATTCAGAAAAGGGATTGGGATCCCCGCCGCATTGTAGAAGAAGGGTGTGGCATTCATGGCGCTGTTCTGGAACTGTTCCCAGACGGCCCCATGCAATGCGTTGGTGCCTGACTTGGTGAGCACGCTGATGTGCGCGCCGCTGTTATTGCCCTGCGTTGCGTCGTACATTGAGGCGTTCACGGCGATTTCCTGGATAGCGTCGGGCGGGGGCGTGGGAAGCGCTTGGCCAATCGCAGCGTAAACGGAAGTGCTGGTCTGGATCGTGCCACCAGAGCCGAAGTTCTCTCCCGTGTTCAGGACGAAGCGATTCTCTCCCACCTGGCTGGTGGAATTTCCGTTAAACAAGTTGTTCGTGCTGACGCCATTCAAGGAAAAACTGTTGCTGGTATCACGGTTCCCAGCGGAGAAAATCGCCTGGTTACCAAGGCCTGCGTTCGCCCCCGCGCCACCCAGGAAATCCGCGTGCACGCCAGGGCTCAGGATAGCGAGTTGCGTGAAGCTGCCAGTGCCCAGCGGAGTTTCCTCAATCGTTTGCGTATCAACCACGTAGCCGTTGGTGGTGTCCGTCTCATTCATCAGCGGCACGGCGGTAACTTCCACCGTGGAAGTGATGGCGCCCACCGCCAGAGTGGCATCGACAGTGGTGGTACGGTTGCCGTTCACCAGAATCTGCGTATGCGTTTCGGTTTTGAAACCGTCCTTCGTGAAGGAGACTTTATAGGTTCCGCCGGGCAGTTCCGGAAGAAGATAGGAACCGTTTGAGTTCGTGTGGGCAACCACCTCAAGGTTGGTCGCGAGATTGACCGCCTTCACGGTAGCCGCGGGGATAGCGGAGCCGGACGGATCCATTACAGTACCCGTGATGGCTCCCAGCGTTTCTTGCGCATGCGAAGGCAGGACGAGAACGAGAACAAAAAGAAGCACAACGAGAACTTTTCTCAAGTCAAATCTCATGAAGAATCCCTCGCTTTATTCAAATTTTCACGAACTATAGTCAAATACGAAGTAACACCGTTGGACGCTGAACGGCGGCACCGGTCCTTGAGCTTAATTATGGACAACATGCACCCCGTCGGCACATCGTCCGGACACAAGATTCAACACATGCATAAGAGGAAAACGAACCAACAGGTATTCCCCTCTGCTGCCGAAATTGGTGCAGATTCTACACCCATCTCTAATCCTTGCAACCGCAATTCTGTGAATTTATAGGATTCCCACAATGAATTCATGCCCCGGGCTTCGTGCGTGTGCGCCACCGGAGAAGAGCGCAAGACTAGCGATATCAAGGATTTGGACACCACCCCATGGTTAGCGACCCAAGAGATTTGCAAATGGCATCAAACACTTGCCCGCCTGTGCAAGAAACCGCACTGCGAGACTGGTCGCCGTAGGCGAGAGATGACACAGATGACACAAAAGACGGCATTATGCCCGGCGGGGCCTGGTGCTGGTCGCCCGTGATAGAATCACGCCAACGATCCCACGGAGGAAGCCTTTCCCGCATGGCACACCAGGAACGTGTCCGAACCCACGGAATCAGAAAAGGAAATAAAGTCAAAGGGTATGCTTGCAGTGAGACCCTCTCTCGCACACCCCCGACTATTGCCAGAGTAGCCTCCGAATTCAGGAGAAAACGAACCTGAGCGCCGCCACCACCCCGCATTCCCAAAGGCCGTTGTTCATCGCCGCCAGCGTCTCTACTCTGGGCGGCCTGCTGTTTGGTTACGACAACATTGTGATCAGCGGCGCGATCGGCTATTTGAGTCAGCGCTTTCATCTGGATGCCGCGGGCGTTGGTTGGGCCGCGGGGTGTGCGCTGATTGGATGCATCGCTGGTTGCGCCGGGGCGGGAGCAGTTGCCGACTTTCTCGGGAAGAAGAAGGGGCTTGCGCTCTGTGCTCTTTGTTTTGCACTGTCCTCGATCGGAATGCTTTTTGCCCGGGACCTCAATCAGTTCGTGATCTGGAGGCTGATTGGTGGAATCGGTATCGGGGCTGCCTCCGTAATTTCTCCCAACTATATCGCGGAGATTGCGCCGACGCGGATTCGCGGGCGCTGTGTAACTCTGTATCAGCTTGGCATCGTGGTTGGGATTCTGTCGGCGGTCTTTGTCAACATGCTCATTCAGCGCATGGGCGACGAGGCGTGGAACATCTCCACCGGTTGGCGCTGGATGTTTCTGGCTGGCCTGGCGCCCGCGGTCCTTTTTGGACTCATGATCGTGCCCGCCGTCGAGAGTCCGCGCTGGCTGATGAAGATGGGCCGCAGCGAGCAAGCCTTGAGAGTACTCATCCAGGTCAATGGTGCGGAAGAGGGGCCGCGCGAAGCCGCTGAAATCGCCAATTCGCTGGTGGTCGAGGAAGGTCACCTCTCTGAACTGTTCACCACGTATCGCCGCCCTCTGTTGCTTGGCATCATGCTGGCCGCATTGCAGCAGATCAGTGGCATTACGCCGCTCTTTTCCTTCTTGCCGGAGATTTTCCGCTCGGCTGGAACCGCAACGAGCGACGCTTTCTATCAGTCCGTGCTGGTTAGCCTGATCAATTTGTTCTTTACTCTGTTTGCGCTTTGGCTGGTTGACCGTGCCGGACGCAAAACGTTGATCCTGGCTGGCACCTCGCTGCAATTCATCTCCTTCGTATTAGTAGGCTGGTTTTATCACGTGCATGGCAGCGGCCTGGCCGTGCTGATCCTGGTGATGAGCTTTGTGGCCGGGCATGCGTTCGGCAATGGCGTGGCCTGCTGGGTCATCATCTCTGAGATTTACCCCACCAAGGTTCGCGGCCGCGGCATGTCCATAGCGACCATGGCGCTCTGGCTTGTCGGATTTCTGGGAAATCAATTATTCCCCATCATGCAGAAACACTTCGGCTCGGACTACTCGTTCTGGGTTTTCAGCGCCGGAGCATTATTGACGATCATCCTTGTCGGCTGGCTCGTCCCTGAAACCAAGGGCCACTCGCTGGAAGAAATCGCCAGATTCTGGACCCAGGGGAAAGCGCGGGGGAATATAGCCTAGCGGGCACTGCCTCAGCGAGTGCCCCACGGGGTGAAAAATGAATGGTCTTCAGCGCATCAAGACGGTTCTGGCCGGAGAGTGGCCCGACCGCCGTCCGGTCATGCTGCACAACTTCATGATGGCCGCGCGCGAGGGTGGAATTTCGATGCACACTTTCCGCACTTCTCCGGAAGCGCTGGCAAAGGCCTTCATCCAATCCGTCGAGAAATACGGTTACGACGGCATCATGATGGACGTGGACACCGCTACCCTGGCGGATGCGGCTGGCGTCCCGGTTGCCTATCCTGAGGACGAGCCCGCCATTGTGCGCGGACGACGGCTGGCCAGTCTTGCTGAAGTTGCCGATCTCGAACCCGTGAATGTCGCTGGCTGCGAGCGCGTGCAAGTGTGGCTGGAGGGTGTTCGCCTGTTGCGTCAGGTAATCGGTGACGAAATCTATATTCGCGGGAACTGTGACCAGGCACCCTTCACGCTAGCTGCGATGATGCGCGGCATGGAGGATTTCCTCATGGAGCTTATGGATCCGCAAGCCGAGGAACGTGTTATGCGGCTGCTGGACCACGCATTCGAAACTGGCGCCGCGTTTCTCCGCCTGATGGCAACTGCTGGCGCGCACATGCTTTCCAACGGGGATAGCACCGGCGGGGCCAGCCTAATTTCGCCCCGGCTGCATCGGCGCTTTGCGCATCCGTATGAGAAACGGATGGCCGAGGTGGCGCACGAACTGGGCTTGCCTTGGGCTCTCCACGTTTGTGGAAATGCCAATCCAATTCTGGCGGACCTTGTGGGGACGGGAGCCGACGCTCTCGATTTGGACTACAAAACCGACGCCCGCAAGGCGCACGATGCTCTCGCGGGCCGTACGGTTTTCATTGGCAATCTCGACCCGAGCAATGTGGTCGCACGCGGCACAGCCTCCGAAGTGGAAAAGGCGGCACGAGACCTGATCGCCATCTTCTCGGATTCGCCACGCTTTATTCTGAATGCCGGCTGTGCGATTCCGGCGGATACTCCTCCCGAAAACATTCGCGCGATGATCCGTGCCGCAGCCGCTTAGTCAGTCGGTCATGATTCAATTTGTTGGAATAAGTCAGAGTGCCGGATATCTCTTCCCTCACAGCAAGGCTTGGATGCCGACATCGATCGAAATGTGGGTGACCTCTGCGCCGCTTATGAGATAGCGCACTCCCTGGCGGGTACTGAAATGGAAGAACCGGCTGATGTGGTAGTCCTCGTCCAAGGCAGAAAAAAGCTTTGCCGTTTCTTCTGCGGTCAGCCCGAACTCAGCCAATGCCACCGATTCGCCAAAGCTGCCAGCCAACTTGGCATAACGGTTCACAACTTCGCGGAGGTTCAGCATGAGCGCGTGACTTGCGAATTGGACATCTGAAAATTCATCGCGCCGAAGTGTACCGCTCCTCGCCATCCGAAGGAAGAGCGCGTTTGGCGGGCAGCCCCGGGATTCGGTAAGATGCTGGACGACAATCCCAACGACGGAAAGGAACACATCATGAGCTTGACAGTCGGTCACACCGCGCCGGATTTTACCTTGAAGGATCAGAATCAGAAGGAAGTGAAGCTTTCGGACTTTGCCGGGAAGAAGAAAGTTGTGCTGGTGTTTTATCCTCTGGATTGGAGTCCGGTTTGCACCAACGAGCACGCCTGCTTTGTGAACGACATGAAGCAGTTTGAAACGCTGGATGCCGAAGTGCTTGGCCTGAGCGTGGATAGCGTGTGGTCGCACAAGGCTTACGCGGAAAAAATGGGCATCAAGTATTCGCTGCTGGCCGATTTCCATCCCAAGGGCGCGACGGGCGAAAAATACGGCGTGTACCTGGGCGAAAAAGGCATCACCGGCCGCGCCATTTTCATCGTGGATAAGCAGGGCAAAGTGGCTTGGGCGAAAAACTATGACATTCCCGTGGTGCCGGACGTGAAGGAAGTGGCGACGGCGTTGGGTGCAGTGAAGTAAAACAAGCGGCGCCGTGCCCCGTGATTCATTGTTTGGACGGAGGATTGGCGAAAGAGCGCACCAGCAGCACAAGTTCCCAACGTTGCTCGTCCGTCAGGCGCTTCCTGAAAGACGGCATTGGTTTCCGCCCCTCGGTAATCTGGTAGTAGATCTCGCCGTCGGTCACCTTTTTCATCTGGGAAGCGTCGGTGAGATCGGCGGGGCTGGGGTCGTACATCATGGCGTCTGAGCCATCGCCTTTGCCGGTGTCTCCATGGCAATTAGCGCATTTGTCAGCGTAAATATCCTTCGCGGCCTTCAAAGCGGCTTCCGAGGGCGCAATGGGATTCTTGCGCTGCTTCTCTTCCTCGGGAACGGACCACTTCTGCGTGTGAAACGCGGCGAGTCCAATCGATAGGAAAATCAAACTGAGTGTGCAGGCAAGAAGTACCTTGCGCATTGTGCGGCTCCGTGGCGCGGTGGCTGTCATGGCAACACAAAAAGTTTCGCATAACCAGAGCGCGGCGGGAAGGGCGCCGGTCTCGGCCGCCATTTTGGGGCCGCAGCAACAGTATCAGCCCGGCCTCTAGCGGGTAGACGGTCAGTTCCCGGTGAAAACGGCTTATCGGTGAAGTTCCTGCTAACACTGGGGAGCTAGCCGAGATTTTTCTGACCAATAGCTAGCTACTTAAGAGGAGTGCCCTCGATGATTTCGCGGACGATTTCGCGGGCGAAGGATTCGTCTTCAGGCCGTACAAAGATTTTCTTGGCACCAGGTCTATCGGAATCGCAGCGGCAATGAATGCGGTTCGCGTCAAGCGACAGCGTAATGCCGAAGGTAAAGTCGTCGCCGTCTTGAGACCACACCTCGACGGTAGCATCTTCGGGATACCACGGGTCCAGGTAGTCATCGCGGCTCTTGGGTTCAGCCGCGAGTGGCACACCAGCATCGGGAAGCTCCACAGTGGGGTCAACCACTTCTTCCTCGTCATCGTCGGATGTCGGAACAGTGTTTTGAGGTGCGTCGATGCGTAAGAGTTCCATGGCTCGACCGAGGTCGTCGGGAGAAATCAGGATTCGGTAGCGCCACTCCACCCGCATTCTTGCATCTCTGTCGTAAGGAGCCTGGTCAACTCGGTAGGGTATGCTGGCATTCTTCAGGTGGCGGCAGACAACCACACACTCGGTCTGGTCAGCGCACTCCCAGAGCAGCTTGAGCGCGTCGTCAATAGGCCACGCTTCCTTTGGAAGCTCCTCCAGCAAATCCACTTCACAATCTGAGCATCGGATGAATCCGGTGCGGTATTCCACTCTACAGTTAGGACAGAACATGGAAGATGCAAGAAGTCTACACTCCAAACATTGCTAAAGCCCCGGGAAGTCTGCCAATCAGAAACTGATCCACTACCGCCTAGCGCTAGATTGCCGTGAAACGAAGAGGGCTGTGATACCTTGGTGGGGAATACGGGAGAAACGCTATGGACGAAAAACAGGCACCGCCGCAGGGACAGGTTCAAATCAAAGCCGATGAAAAGGAACTGCAGGGGCTGTACAGCAACCTGGTGATGATCCACCACCACGCCGAAGAGTTCACGCTGAATTTCGTATACGTGTTTCCCAATGCATTGCAGGGCAAACTGCTGGCCAGCGTTATTGTCAGCCCCGGCCACGCTAAACGCATCTGGCGGGCGCTGGGCGAAAACATTGCGCGCTTCGAGGCGCAATATGGGGCAATCAAGGAAGGCCCGGAAGGCACCACGCCCCCCGCGAACATCGGATTTGTGCAGTAAAACGGAGAAGCCCGTGGAATTTCGCGCGGCGAGCGACCAGGCCATGCTCGTCTATTTGGGCGAGGAGATCGGGCTCGAAAGCCACCGGCGCGTCTTTCAACTGTTGCGGCTGTTGCATGAAGAACCGCCTGCCTGGGTGCTCAATCTGCAGCCGGCCTATTCTTCCCTGCTCGTCACGTTTGATCCTTGCGCGGTGGATCATCAAGAGGTCGAAGTCGCTCTTCGCCGCTACGAAGAGCGAGCAGAGAAATTGGTCTTGCCGCAACCTCGTGTTGTAGAGATTCCCGTGTGTTATGGCGATGAGTTTGGCCCGGATCTTGAGGAAGTGGCCGCTGCGCACAACATCTCCCCTTCCCGCGTAATTGAACTGCATTTGTCGCGAAGCTATCGCGCCTACTTCCTGGGATTTGCGCCGGGCTTCGCCTACCTGGGCGATTTGGTGGCGGAGATTGCCACGCCGCGCCTGACGAGTCCGAGACAAAAAGTGGCGGCGGGAAGCGTCGGAATCGCGGGGACGCAGACGGCGGTGTATCCCTTCTCAACGCCGGGCGGCTGGCGATTGATCGGGCGCACTCCGCTTGCGATGTTCCGCAAAGGGCGCGAACCGATGGGCTTGATCGTCGTGGGGGACGAAGTGCGTTTCCGCGCGATCACCCGCGAAGAGTTTGCCGCGTGGCCGCTGCAATGAGTTCCCTGCTGGTGGAAAACCCGGGCTGGTTGACGACGGTGCAGGATTTGGGCCGGCCCGGTTTTGGCGCACTCGGCGTCTCTCCTTCAGGAGCCGCGGATCCCGTTGCGTTGCAGATCGGAAATTTGCTGCTGGGGAATGCGCCGAATGCGGCGGCGCTGGAAATGACACTCGTTGGCGGGCGCTATCTGTTTCCCGAAGGCGGCGTCATCACTCTGGCAGGTGCGGATTTCGGTGCGACCCTGAATGGCCAACCGCTCGAAATGTGGATTCCTCACGCGGTGCGGCCGGGAGAGATGCTCGAACTGGGATTGACGCGTGCCGGAGCGCGCTGTTATCTGTGCATCGCGGGTGGCATCCAGGTGGAACAATTTCTGGGGAGCTCTTCGACGCATCTATTGAGCGGCCTGGGAGGTTTTGCTGGGCGAGCGCTGCGCAAGGGCGATGTACTGCAATTCGCCGCGCCGGAACAAATGATTCGCCGCAAAAGAATTTCACCGAAGGTCCTGGAAGCGCTGAAGCCGCGAAAGTGCTTGCGCGTGACACGCGGCCCGCAGGCGGATTGGTTCTCGGAATCGGCCACGCACGACTTTTTCTCAGCCGCCTTTCGCGTGAGCGAGGATTCGGACCGGTTGGGCTTGCGATTGAAGGGAACATCGCTGGCGCTGGAATCACCGCGCGAGATGATCAGCGAAGGCGTTTCGCTGGGAGCGGTGCAAGTGACACCTTCCGGGCAGCCCATCATTCTGTTTGTGGAGCAGCAAACGGCCGGCGGCTATCCGAAGATCGCCAACGTGATCGGGGCGGATCTGCATAGCATAGGGCAATTGCGTCCGCGCGATGAGGTCACCTTTACACAGGTTTCGCTGGATGAAGCGCGAGCGCTATGGATCGCGCAGCAACAGCTTTTGAACTCCGGAGGAGCGCTCTTCGCATGATGCGCGTGGACCTCAATTGCGATGTTGGCGAATTGCCGGAGGCTGTGGCGGATGGTACACAGGAAGCTATCCTGCGCCAAGTGACTTCCGCGAACATCGCTTGCGGTGGGCACGCAGGCGACGCGCAAATGATGCGCGCGACCATCGAACAGGCGCTGCGCTGCGGTGTAGCCATCGGGGCCCATCCGGGCTACGAGGACCGCGCGAATTTTGGGCGCATCGCGCTGGCGCTAAGCGGCGAGGAACTTGCTGCCTCCGTTCACAGGCAGGTTGTCGCGCTGGCGAAGATTGCCGAGCAGCGCGGCGCGCGCATCGGCCACGTGAAAGCGCACGGAGCGCTCTATAACCAGGCGGCGCGGGACCGCACCATTGCGCGGGCGATTGCGGAAGGAGTGGCGCGGTGGCGGAAAGACGTGGTCCTGGTGGGGTTGGCGGAATCCGCGATGCTGGAAGAATTTCGCGCGGCGGGATTTGCGGTGGCCGCGGAGGGCTTCGCCGATCGCAAGTACGAAGCGGATGGCAG
>Ga0074045_10003861_pt1 | contig 13440 bp, 8 predicted proteins | sample BogForMeECP23OM2_FD_94442 | JGI IMG/M metagenome (GOLD analysis project Ga0074045, IMG submission 94442) | Bog forest soil microbial communities from Calvert Island, British Columbia, Canada - Bog Forest MetaG ECP23OM2 | ecosystem: Environmental > Terrestrial > Soil > Wetlands ... | reverse complement strand
GAACGTCACCGGCAACGATTGGCCAGTGCCGATTGACAGCGCCTCGGCCACCATCACCTTCCCAGCCAACACCGCCGGTGAGCTGCGCGCGCAGGCTTTCACCGGCCTGTATGGCTCGCAGGAGCAGGACGCAACTGTGCAGGTGCAGGGCAACACGGTCACGGTCGAGAGCAACAATCCGCTCTCCATGCGCGAAGGGCTGACCGCCGACGTTTACATCACCAAAGGCGTGCTGACGCAGCCCAGCAAGCTGACGGAGGCGATGTGGTTCCTGCGCAGCAACGTGATTGTGCTGTTGCCGCTGTGGGCGTTTATCGTGATGTTCTTCTTCTGGTGGACGAAGGGCCGCGATCCCAAGCCCGACATTTCGGTGGCGCCCATGTACGAGCCGCCAAAAGGCATGACGCCGGCGGAGGTGGGCACGCTGGTTGACGATGTCGTCCATCCGCGTGATATCACTTCCACCCTGGTCGATCTCGCGGTCAAGGGATATCTGAAGATCGGGGAGAAAGAACAAAAGACGCTGATGTTCTCGCATCGCGATTACGTCTTCCATTCGCTCAAAGAGCCGGGAAGTTGGAGCTCGCTGGAGCCACACGAGCGCGTGATGCTGAATCACATGTTCGCTGGCGGAGCCACCGAGGTGCATCTGTCGGAGTTGAAGAACCAGTTTTACGTCGCCATCCCGACGATGAAGGGGAACATCCTGGCCGAGCTTAAAGGCAAAGGCATGTACTCGGTCGATCCCGAGTCGGCGCACGCGTACGTGCTGGCGGGTGTGCTGTTCACAGCGGCGCCATTCATCCTGTTGCAGGTGTTCGGCACCACGTCGCTGCTGGAATCGCCCGGGCTGCTGGTCGCGGCGGCAATCATCGCCGTGCCTATCATCTTTCTCTTTGCGCGCATCATGCCAGCCAAGTCGCGCAAGGGTGTGGACACCAAGGTCGAGATACTGGGCTTGCAAGAGTTCATCAATCGCGTGGATTCCGATCGTCTGAAACGCATGCCGCCCGATACCTTCGAGAAAATCCTGCCCTACGCGATGGCTTTGGGCATCGAGAACCGCTGGGCGAAAGCGTTCCAGGGGATCGTGCAGAACCCGCCCAACTGGTACGTGGGACCGACGCCGTACGTGGGGTTCAACCCCATCTTCTTCGCCGGTTCGATGCACGCCATGGCAATGGACGCGCACCAGGCGTTCGTAGCCGCTCCACGCGCCAGCAGCACCGGCTCAGGATGGGGCGGTGGAGGCTTCGGAGGCGGAGGCGGCTTCAGCGGTGGAGGCTTCGGCGGCGGCGGCGGTGGCGCGTTCTAGCGCGACCGTCGGCAATGGTAACCGTGATTCCCATTATGGGAAAGCAGTTGGAACCCTGTCGCAAGTTCCTGCACAGAGCAGTAACGAGCGTGCTTTATTCTCATCAAGTTACGCTGGCAGTCGGATTGCTACCATGAATACACCAAACGTTTTTCTGAATTGAACCTCGAAGGAGGGCTGAATTCTTGAAAATGCGCACGATTTCGCTCACGATTCTTTGCCTGGCGCTGGCTGCAATTCCAGCTTCGGCACAGTGGTCTTACGACAACGGTCCGCTCAACGGCACGACCGATGCCTGGACGATCAACTTTGGCTACATCGTCAGTGACACCTTTGTTGCCGGGGGCAATAACGTCACCGGTTTCTCATTTAACACATGGGAATTCTCTGGCGACGTCCTCACCTCGGTGGACTGGTCCATTACCTCCGCGGAAAACGGTGGAACGGTGTATGGCTCCGGTACGGCCACCAACGGCGGGAACGGCCCCGGTGGCGGCGGAACCCTGAATTCCGTATTTGTTTCCTCCAACCAGTATGGCTATGACACGGACAAGAACACGGTGTCCGGTCTCAACGTTACACTCGGCGGCGGGGGTGCTCCTGGCAGCACCTACTGGCTTAACCTGCAGAACGCGGTCGTCCCCAGCGGCGACCCGGTCTTCTGGGATGAGAACAGCGGCGTCGGCTGCGGTGGCAGCGGCTGCCCATCCATGGCCTCGGAAAGTTCGGTAGGCACGATTCCCTCGGAATCGTTCACCATCGGCGGTGGCGGAACCACTCCTGAGCCCAGCAGCATCATGCTGTTTGGTTCTGGAATCCTCGGCCTAGCCGGCGTACTGCGTCGCAAGTTGTTCTAGACAAGTCAACCACCCTCCGCAAGCATCGCGAACAGACCCGCAAGCCGGAGCGCAAGCTCCGGCGTTCCTTTTGTCTCCGGCCGAGGAGATTCCCCGGCAGTTGCGGCGTTCTAACTGATTGACATGTTTGGGGTTCGTTTTGCCGGCCGACAAGTTCCGAGTGCAGTTAAGTGGCTGTGGACTCCGAAGCATACGGTTACGCCGTTGCCGGCAACCGCGCCTCCTTTTGTGGGAAAGCGGTTGGCAACTATTGCAATTCGTTGCACATGGCAGCAGCAGTTGCCATTTGTTTTCATTCGGTTACACTGGCAGTTCGATTGCTATCACAAAGACGTAGTTCTCGGCCCGTGGCTTGGTGCTCCGGGTATATGTCTGTACTTGACGTGGCGAGAACTGCAGGTTTTCTGTTCGGCTTGGGTGAGGGGTGCTGGATCGAGCTTTCCTTGCAACCTAAGCTGGGGGGATCCCGTAAGTTAGAACAAACGGCGAGGGTATAGATTCTAAAGTCGGCGTACCCGTTGCCTTGGATTTGCACGAACTGAACCTAAAGGAGGGTTCGAGCCTTGAAAATGCGCATCGTCTCGCTCACCATTCTCTGCCTGGCGTTGGCTGCAGTTCCAGCGTTTGCACAGCAATGGTCTTATGACAACGGTCCGATCAACGGTACAACCGATGCTTGGACCATCAACTTTGGATACATCGTCAGTGACAGTTTTGTCGCTCAGGGTTCTAACGTCAGCAATTTCTCGTTCGGAACTTGGGAATTCTCGGGCGACAAGCTGACCTCGGTGGACTGGTCCATCACCCTCAATGAGAACGGTGGAACGGTGTTTGGCTCCGGTACGGCCAGCGGCAAGGCCCTCACTGACACGTTCATTTCCTCCAACCAGTATGGTTACGACGTTGACCTGATCACGGTGACGGGTCTCAACGTCCCCGAATTGAAGGGCGTAACCTACTGGCTGAACCTGCAGAACGCGGTTGTCCCCAGCGGCGACCCGGTCTTCTGGGATGAGAACAGCGGCAAGGGCTGCGGTGGCGTAGGCTGCCCGTCCTTGGCCTCGGAAAGTTCCGTAGGCACGATTCCTGGCGAAGCGTTCACCATCGGCGGCGGCGGGACCACTCCTGAGCCCAGCAGCATCATGCTGTTTGGTTCCGGAATCCTCGGCCTTGCTGGCGTACTGCGTCGCAAGCTGTTCTAAACGAATCGACCACCCCTCCCCCACATCCGCGAACAGACCCGAAAGCCGGAGCGCAAGCTCCGGCTTTTCATTGGAGAGCGAAATTGGTGTAAGATTACGGAGATGTGCAGCAACTTCGGTTTGAACCTGCATCCCGATAGAACACCGGCCGCCATCGAATCGCGGTGGTATTCTGTTCTACTGCGGCTGTTTGCGTATCTTCGCCGAAAATTCCACCGCCTGGCGGCTGTCTGAGTTGGCCTCATCCCGTGCTCAGCATAGCTGGAACAGAAGGGAACCTCCGGGGTCGAGCAGCAGTTGATGGTGGACTACTCACAGTACGGAGAGGCACTAATTCTCCAGCAGCTCATCACCCCGTAAGGTAAGGCCCATGTCATTTCTTCCCGGATTGCAAGGCTGGATCGAGTCGCACATCAACTTCATACCACGAGAAACATCAAGCTTCTGTGGCGACCTGTCCGGAGTTGAGATGCTGGACATCGGCGGTGGCGACATGATCGCTGACATCGGTCTGCTGCCGCTGGGAATCAAACACATCACCACCATTGATGTTCTGGACCGCGGCTGGGATGTGGTGCAACATGCGGCGAAAGAGATAAGAAAGGCCGGATTCCCCGTTGCCGACGATTACTTGTTGCGGCTGAAATACCTCACCTACGACGGAATCAGGTTTCCGTTTCCCGACAATCATTTCGACTTCGTATATTCGTGGTCGGCTTTTGAACACATCCCCGATGTGCCGGCAGTTCTGCGCGAGGCCAGGCGGGTTGTCAAGCCGCTGGGACGCGTGTTCATCCAGGTTTATCCATGGTTCCACAGCTTCGCCGGTAGTCATCTCTGCGACTTCATCCCGGAGCCTTTCTTCCATTTGCACCGGCCCAAGGAATGGGTGCAGTCCAGGCTGGAGGAGTTCGTTGCAGCCCATCCTGATCAGCGGGATGTCGTTTTCGGGACGATGTGGCCGGAGTATTGCCGATTGAACGGTTATTCGGCCCGGAAATTTCTGTCGGCGGTGTCGGAGGCTGGTTTCTGCATCGAGCGATTGCATTCCACCATCGACGAAGAACACATCAGCAGCGCCCCGCCCGATGTACCTCTGGCCGATATCATGACTAGCGGCACCATGGTCCTGCTACGGCCAGGAAAACCGTATACGAATGACGAGGTTCCGGTCGAGCAACTGAGAGCCCAACTCAATCACGCCCAGGCGGAGAGGGACGAGGCCCGTGCCATAGCGCGTGCTATCGAGCACTCCGCGTCGTGGCGGGTAACTGAACCGGCACGCAGGTTGATGGCGAGACTACGCCAACTGCGGAAGTGAGTTGACCTCTCCGCAGGTTCAGCTCCGGCGCACCACCAGGATAGCTTCATTTTCGCAGCACACCACGGATGCAATCTGGAAGGGCAGCGCGAACTCGCCCCGCGCTTTGTAGAGAAAGTCCAACAGTTCATCCACCGTCCAGACGTTGTAATGAATGCTGTAATTCGTCGCCAGCAATTCGGCCGCTCTGGCTTCCGCATCGGAGCCGTCGCGGCGCTCTGCATAGTGCGCCCATTCATGAAACAGAGATTCCCGGTCTGGTCTCGAGCCGGTCTGATAGGCCGTTCTCAGAGTCTCGTAGTTGGTGACGGGACGTTCCGAATCGAAGGTGTACCGCTTGTCCGGAACGGCCATATACAAAATGCCGCCGCTCTTCAGTTTCCGCAGCAGGTTTTCGAAGGCCTTTATCGGGTTCTCGCAATGCTCGAAGAAATGGTTTGCGATCAGGAAGTCCTGCGAGACGTCGGCAATAGTTGACAGAGTTTCGCCGTCATCGATGATGTCCGGTGCCTGCAACGGAATACCGTTAAGCTCGGGATAATGGCTGAGCAGGTCCTGCAACCCGAAGCGGTCCACATAGCGAACGGTCGCGGTGCTGGGGACCGCAAGGGTGCGCTGGAGGGCCCCGATCTCGATGCCTGAGCCGTAAAGGAATTTTCGCGCCAGCCCTTCCCGCGTCGTTTTCTCGAAGTCTTCCAAGACAAGAGCGGCTGAGAACTCAGCAGCCGACCGGTAAGTGGCTTCCTCGTCCACTTGCACGACCTGTATGGAGTACGCTCCAGACTTGCGCGTGCCGAGAGGAGCCAGGGCACGAAACCCTGCCATCGCGAGTTGCGGCTGCCGAAAGTTAGCAGCGACATCGGGACGCGAACACCGGTAGGCCTGGATGTATTCCGTGGTCCCGGTCAAGCGGTCTTCAAGTTTCAAATACACAAGAGGGGGGACCGAGGATGTTGCCTCATCGAACGCCCAACCCGCGATCAGAACGTTGGAGGCGCCGAACATTCCTGCGCTTGCGCCCTGGCCTGGGGGCTGATCGAATGCGGCACGGCCGCTCTGCCGCTCCGGCAGTTGCGGGAGCGATACCTTTGCAACTAGGGAAGGGTTCGCAATCGCGTTCAAATTCCAAATGGAGTACTCGCCTGCGACTCCCGAATATTTATATCCTGCCCCTGAAAGCAAGCGATACTTGCGGCTGCGATTTTCCGAGGAAACTTGCTCGTCCTTGGTGACAATAAGCCAGGGTCTGAACTGGGCCAGGTCAGCTCCCTGAAGAATGTCGAGCGATCCCTCGGCGCTGTTGACGATAAGGACTCCGATCTCCTGCGCGACATGGTGTTCGGCCAAGACGGCACTCAACGGCTGAGGGTCGGCAGTGAGAGTCGTTCCGCGATTGCGAATCTTGCCGAACAGTCCGCCAAGCAGGCTTTTTCGTTCGTGTGATTTCACGGCCTGTGAACCAGGCAGCGACTGGATACAAGTGACGTTGGAGAGGTCTTTGCAGTTGCTACTGAGCTGCCGAAACAGGGCGGGATCGTCCTCAAGCAGCAGCGCGCGCCAGCCTTCGTCAACGAACTCGCGCGAGAGCGACCAGGTGATTCCATCTCCCGCGCCGGCGTCAACCACGACGCGCGGAGCATTCGCCGACAGGTACTGCCTGAAAATGCGGGGCTCCCCGCGCAAAGAATAATCGAATAATTTCTGCATACTGTTTAGCTTTTCTTTGGCTCCATCCACCGCGAGCGCCATCGGATTCAAGCCGGGCGGAATACAAATACCTGCTGTCCGCAAAACTGGTCGATACGGTCTTGCTCCTTGAGGCCCGCTTCCGCCGCCAGTCGAACAAAGTACGCGGGCTCAATGTCAATGCGGGTTTCCGATCCGGAAAAGCGCTGACCCGGAGGAACATCATTGTGGGTGCTCAACCGCGCAATCCCACCGTGTTTCAGCACCCGCCGAATTTCGTGCAGATAGTGGACCGCGTCCGGCTCCAGCAGGTGGGTGAACACCGACGAGGCGAAGACTACATCGCTGCTGCTGGTGGTGCAGGGAAACATAAGTTGATCTCCGCGCATTGTGCCCGCCGGATTGTATTCCTTTGAATACACATCGAAATAATGAAATTCTGCCGTTCCGTGCCAGTGCGGAGTAATGAAATTACGGCACCAATCGATGTTCTCCTTCACGACGTCGAACCCTATGTAGGTGGAAATCCAGCGGTTGTTGACAAGCAGTCGAGCGGTACGCCCACAACCACACCCGATGTCAACAACGGCAGCATTTTCGGGGGCATACTGAGTCACCAATTGGGCCCACGCGTCCGCGGCCGCGAGAAATTTTTCCACAGATATGGCCCCCACGCTATAGAGTAGGCTCATCGGTGGAATGGGAATCACGCGCGTCCACCCCGTGTACAGAGGATGGAAACCTGTGCTGTCGGACGAGGAGATGCGGGATATTGCGGAGTCGATCATTCTCTGTGTTCTGCTGCGGCATTCTGCCGCCAATCAAGGCCTATGGATGTTACTTGATCCGAGCTTCCTTGCACGATTGTACGCGATCGATACACTTCAAGCACCGGTCCCAGCTCGCCAGCTTGCAAGCCGCCTGCCGCGAAGCCAGCGATAAGGGAAAAGCATCGGTAGTGCTAGAATTGTCACGTCGAAGTGCCTACAGCCTTGGGTGTGGATGACGAGCGCGGGGCGTCGGACAACCTGTTTTGCAATGAATACTTCTCCTGACAGCGAACTCCATCCGACCAAGCTTAAGAAGAAACGCGGGACTCTATGGTTGCACCTTAGCGATCATGGCAAGCAGCTTCTATGCATCGCGATTGCGGGAGTTGTGTTCACGGGGCTGCTACTCAAGGTGAACCACAGGCTTTTTACCGTTCCCATCAACGAGTATTCTGACTATGCGGCCAATGCCATCCAAATTGAGGATGCAAAGCACTTTCGCGATCTGCTCGGGAACTATTCCCGGTGGGGTTTTCATCATCCCGGGCCCGCCTTCTTCTATATCCTGGCTCTAGGCGAAGGGTTGTTATATGACTGGCTGAGGGTTGCGCCAGCGCCGATGAACGCACAGCTTATAACTATTATTCTTCTTAACTCCACATTTCTGTTTCTGACGATATATATCTTCGCTCAATACTGCCGGTCAAGAGTGTTTATTCCGGCGGCGATGGCTTTGACGGTCTATTTTGTTTATGTAATAAACCACACGATTGCAGGCTCAGCACTTGTATCGGTGTGGATGCCCTATGTGCTGCTTTTCTGTTTTGTTCTATTTGTGACGGCATCTGCCTCGGTAGCCTCCGGCAATAGCAAGCACCTGCCGATACTGGCCCTTGCTGGACTTATGCTGTTGCACGGACATGTTACCCAGCCACTATTTGTCGGGCCATTGGTTGTTGTCGCCCTGGCAGGATTATGGTTTTCTGACAGGGGGCGAGTCAGCCTAAGGCAGTTCATCGGCGCCAACCGGACGGCCCTGGTGGTTAGCATTGCATTGGTTGTGATCTTTGCCATTCCGATCTTGCTGGACGTGGTCCTGCATCGTCCAAACAACATCCAGGATATCCTCGTGCACCAAACGGGATATCCAGGGATTCAGAATGAATGGGGAAAATCTCTGAAGTATGAGATCGGTTTCTTTACCTTCCTGACCGATCCTGAGGTTGTACTCCAGAATCCGTCGGCACACTTACTTTCAAGGGGAAGGTCGCACGCATATGTGGTGGTGTGTTGGTGCTTCTGGTTTTGTCTGGCGAGCGTTGCGATTGGCGCCATGGTCTATGGACACAGGCGAGTGCCGGTCTTCCTGAGGTATCTGATGGCAGAAATTGCCATTGTCCTATTGCTTTTCTACTACTGGGCCTTGCGAATGTCCGGTCCCATGTTTAATTTTAACGGATATTTTCTCTACTCAGTCCAGCTATTGATGCTACTGGGCATCGCGTGCTTTCTCCTTGATGGGATTGGGCCAAGAATAAACTGGAGGATCGTCCTTGCCCTGTCATGCGCCGTGCCCTTCCTTGCGCTTACAGCCAGGCCTTATTTTCGAGTCACGGAAACCGGATGGGAGGAGACCGATAGGTTGATCGCGAGCTTGCCTGCCGATATGGGGGCGGTACACGTGACATTTCCAACCTACGAGTGGCTCGATATAATCGGCGTTATCAGCCACATGAGGCGCGAGCGGCATCCGTTTTGCATCACCAACGATTACTGGCACTTGTTCGATAAGGAAATCTGTACCGACGCCATGGTAGGCTGGCAAAACCTTATCTTCGCACGCGCCCCCAGGATGTGTCAGGCGCCGTGCCGCCCCTTACTACAGGACTCCCGCTTTGTGCTGCAGCTGGCTCCCTACCCTTGGTTGAAGTTACCGTTTCGGGTAAACGGCGATGGAGAGGAGAGCATCAATGAGAACTTCTATCGCGATGCGGGAGGAATGTGGTCGTCGAAGAGATCGACAATTCGTTTCTTGCTGGCCCCCAGCTTTGGGCAGGATCGGGTGGGGATCCGGATTACTGGACATGGCGTTCCTGGGCGGCCTGTAGACGTATCTCTAAATGGGAAGAAGCTGGGAACTATCCTTCCCGGCCAACACATGGCCGAATTTACGGTCGAAGGAAGCGCCCTGCTTCCTGGTCATGAGAATCGGCTCACATTTGAAGCTAAGAACGCGGGGCCCTTTCTTCACGATTGGAGAGTAATCGGCTTCTTTGTCCATGAGGTTGAGTTCTTCGCCCCAGAGCAGTTGCAATGGATTGGTGATCCCATCTCGGCGCACTACCACACAGTGGCTTCAGGAAATTGCACCGGATACATTGATGTTCTGGAGGCTTTCACCCACCCTGATTCACCAGGCCTTAAGCTTGAAGGATGGGCATGGAGTTCTTACTCAAGAAGGGCGGCCAGTAGCATTGTACTTACCGACAAGCTGGGCCGAATCCTTGGGTTTGGTAATGCCGGTTTCGAACGGCCGGATGTGCGCGCCGCTCGCTCCGAAATCGGACCCGCCCGAGTGGGCTGGACGGCTTACCTTCCAGGCTCAGGCCATGATTTCATCGAAGCGTACATGGTAAATGATGCCGACAACAGCGCCTGTCTGGTTCAAACGCGCAAGCTCTAAATCGCATACGGCGCGACAGGATCGTAACTTCGCACCGCTTCTTTTGGGACTAGCCGGTGCACATCGCACCAGCTTACGTTCCGGGCGACATCACCTGCCCAATCTTGCAGACCTTACCACGGCCGAGGCTGTTCATGATTCCATACACCTCGGTGGTATTTCCTTTTGCTCCCGGTTCAACGAAACCTAGCCAACCACTGAACCGGGCGTTTCTTGAATGCAGGTTACGAGCAATGTCGGAACGCCGATATCCCTCCACGCCGATTCCGCTGATCAGGCCTTCATTCACCATCACGATGCCATGCAGCGGACGAATGGAGGTACGATTGACGGCCCAACCCTCGAGCTTGAGTCCGCCCGAGGTTTTCTCGAAGGATTGTACGTGCTCAATGAAGCCGGAGCACTCTTCAGAAGAACCAACTTTGTAGATGGCGGTGAGGGGTTGGTTCAGGGATCGAGCTTTCTCCGTCGAGAACACTGACAATCCATGCTGCTTGAAGTATGCCGCGACATCCCACACCGCGGGGGGAAAGATCCAGATCGTACCCTTCACCAAGTCATCATCGCGGACTCCTGTGAGCACGGCGCTGCCTGCCAGTTCTCTCTGGAATGCCGTGCCCTGGACAAGTCGCAGAATTGGCCTGTACCAAGGTATGGATACCCCCAACAGCGCCACGATACCAAGCGATAATACCGCTAGAACCGCCGTTTGTTTTCGCCGTAGCAGGAACGTCATTACCAGAATGGCGAACCCAAGCCAGAACAACAGGGCATAGCTCTGATATCTGGAAGAGAACGCCTGGTTGGTGCCAAAGTTAAGGCGTCCCAGTGCTGTGACGCATGCAGTCAAGAATATATAGCCCATCAGCGAAAGCAGGCCGACGCTGAAGAGCCTGTCATTGCTGTCGAGATGCCAAACGATCCAAAGCGACAGCCCGAAAACCACCGTGAGTCCAATCGCTCCCAACTGTAATGACCAGTCTAGATGAGTACCCGGCACGAAGCTGCTGCCGAAGTACTTCTCGATATACTCGATAATCTGCAACGGCAGGCGGAACGAGGCCACAGGCGAAGCATGCTGAGTCGGCGACACATACCCGTGGAAGTATAACCCGGCAAGCACGGCCCCTGAAAGGACATAGGCTACGGTGATTGACCGGCGCAAGCCAAGCATGAGGGACGCAACAATCAGTATCGGCCAGGCCAGCACACCGTTTGCGTTGCAGACTGTCGCGGCAGCGGCCGCAAGGACCGAGACCGCAAGCAGCATCCGCTGCCTGCTACGTGGCCCAGCACCAGCCTGGGCCAACAACAAAAGCGCGGCCAGCGCAGAAGTGAAAAGAAGGTTAACAAGCACGAATGACAGTTGGTAGCCCCAATAGAAGTTCTCCCACTGAGAAGGACAGAAAAGGCAGTAGGCAGCAATTCCAACAGCACAACGATAGACCCAACCTTCGAGGTTCCCCACCTTGCGCAACAAAAAAGCCAGCAGCCCGAAAAGGCTGAGTTGCGACAGAAATATTCCGGCAAACATCGGCCACTCGCGGCCTCTGAGGAAATGCAGATCGAGCAGGAACAGTAACTTGTAGGGAACGATTCGGTGCTCGTTACACTGGGCCCATATCCACTGCAGATGCAGGTGTGAGTTCGAGCCTATGTACTCGTTGATCATACCCCATTCATCCCAGTAGGGAACGGTAGTGTAGGCAGCGAGCATGAGGTAGGCGGTCGCTGCCATCGTGCCGATTCCGATGGCGAGAATGAGGTAGGACGCGATGTTGAGCACACGCCCGAGCGTCCCGTTATTTACTCTGCTGGGCGAGAATTCGGCGGCCTCTGTGGCCGTCGACTCCGTCGCAAGCTCGATCTCTGGGCCGTTGGAATGCGAATGGGTTGGCTGTGTCATCTACCCCAGCAACCGGGCCGCTTCTTTGGCGAAGTAGGTCAGCACGACCGACGCCCCGGCCCGCTGGATGCACAGCAGCGACTCCATCATGACGCGCTCGTAGTCAATCCAGCCATTGAGCGCGGCGGCCTTGATCATGGCGTATTCGCCGCTGACCTGGTAGGCGGCAAGCGGCACATCGAAGCGCAGGCGCGCCTCGTGCAGCACGTCGAGATACGGCATGGCAGGCTTCACCATAATCATGTCGGCGCCTTCTTCCAGGTCGAGTTCGATCTCGCGCATGGCCTCGCGCAGGTTGGCCGGGTCCATCTGGTAGGAGCGGCGATCGCCGAAGTGGGGCGCCGAGTCGGCGGCCTCGCGGAACGGGCCGTAGAATCCGCTGGCGAATTTCGCTGCGTAGGAAAGAATGGGAATGTTCTGGAACCCAGCGTCGTCGAGCGCGGTGCGAATGGCGTCCACGCGGCCGTCCATCATGTCGGAGGGCGCGATGATGTCCATGCCGGCGCGCGCCTGCGAGACCGCCGTCTTGGCAAGCAGCTCCAGCGTTGGATCGTTGAGGATTTCGTAGTTCTCGGCCGCCACTGCGGCGACCGAGGGAGCGGTAGCAAGCGCAGTTGCTGACGCGGCGCTCCCCGACTTCGGCGAGGGAATCGCGATGGCTCTCTTGCCCTGCGCTTCCAGTTCGTGAATGAACTCGGCCACTTCCTTGCTCATGTCCGTATCCTGGCCGGTCACAATGCCGCAATGTCCATGCGACATGTACTCGCAGAGGCAGACGTCGCCCATCAGCAGCAGACCGGGCACTTCGCGCTTGATGGCGCGCGTCGCCTTCTGCACGATACCGTTGTCGGCCCAGGCGCCAGTGGCGACTTCGTCCTTCGATTCCGGCAGTCCGAAGAGAATGACGCTGGGAATGCCCAGCGACTTGACCTCGGCGCACTCCTTCACCGCCTCGTCCACCGACAGGTTGAAGACGCCGGGCATGGAGCGGACTTCCTTGCGCACGCCTTCGCCGGGGCAGATGAAAAGCGGATAGACGAAACCTTCGGGGCTGAGGCGGGTTTCGCGGACAAACGAGCGCATCGCGTCGGTGCGGCGCAGGCGGCGGGGACGATCAGTTGGGAATGCCATAACAGCAAATTCTAGCACCCAGGGAGCAGCGTGGGGCCCCACGTCTTGCTTATGAGTCCTCATTCGGACGCGCGTGCACCTGGAGATACTGCGACTCCACGACCGTGTGGTGATCATCGCCTTGGTTGTGCCTAGCCCAGTTGGCGGCGAGCTCATCCGTCAGCGCTTCTTGCCCGGCTTGGTGCAGGCGGGCAAACGCCATCTTCATCGGGCCGATGTATTGCCTGGAGTAGTCCACCACCTCCGCCGGACCGAACGGGAAATTGAAGGTGAACATTTGCTGACTGGTTTCGACTTGGCAATGTGGCCCAAAGCGCTCCTTGACTACTGCCTCGTCGCCCCACAGCACGTTGGGGAGCAGACCCGGCGGCGGAGGAACATGCCGGTTGAGAATGGCGGATTGCTGGCCGAAGAAGCCACCCGGTGTCCAGTTGGCCATGGCGATCAGACCATTGCGCCGGCAGACGCGGACGAACTCGGAAACGACTTTGTCGGGGCGCGGCGCAAACATCGCGCCAAACATCGAATAGACGACGTCAAATTCGCCGTCGCCGAAGGTCAGCTCCTCG
>Ga0074045_10003860_pt1 | contig 13445 bp, 13 predicted proteins | sample BogForMeECP23OM2_FD_94442 | JGI IMG/M metagenome (GOLD analysis project Ga0074045, IMG submission 94442) | Bog forest soil microbial communities from Calvert Island, British Columbia, Canada - Bog Forest MetaG ECP23OM2 | ecosystem: Environmental > Terrestrial > Soil > Wetlands ... | reverse complement strand
TGGACGAGCCGAAACAAACACATGAACGTGATCGCCATGATGAACCTTAGCAGCCAGCAGTTGGAAGCCATGATTATCAGCAATCGTCTTAAGTACTTCCTCCAACCTAACCTCAACTGAGCCTAAAAGTACCTTGCGCCGGTATTTAGTGGCCCAGATAAGGTGGTAGTTAGCTTGGTAAGCACACGATCTTGCTTTCTCTAGGTCTATCACCTCCTTATCTAATGGTGACAGACCTATCGTTTGGTGGAGCTAATAGAACTACGTCTGCGTGGTGGACGCATTCATCCTGCCGCTAACGCGGCAGGTATTCTGCTAGGTTTTTTATAAAGTTAAAAGACTTTTTGAAACAAAGAAAAAGCATAAATAAGTTAACACATTCTAATAACCGAATATTAGGATGCGAAAATTATGCCAGAAATGAATTTTGAAGGAAGCGCCACTTGGAAAGGCGGAACAGAATGCCAACTTTCCATTAAAGGAAAAGACCTAGTTATAGTGAGTCCTCCACCATCATTTGGAGGAAAAGAAGGCTACTGTGTCCCTGAAGATATATTTGCTGCTGCATTGGCATCATGCATTAACACGCTGTTTCTATTAATCGCAAAAAATAGCCAGCTAGGGCTGAAAAGTTTAGATACCAAAGCAACCGTGAAAATGAATGTCGAAGGCATGGAGAAACTGATATTCACAAATGTGCATTTTCAGATGAACGTAGGCTTGCAAACAGACAATGAACGGGAACGTAAGAAAGCTAATACTGTATATGGTATGGCGCAGAAGATCTGCCCGATCCGTCAATCTTGGGGCGAAGCTGTTCCAATAAGCTTTGAGCTAAACTTCAAGTAAGAACCCAGATCTCAGGCAAATTTTTCCTGTGCTTTTTTTGCTATATCATGAACGACGGTCTCCGACCGTAACGACAAGCCAAAAAGTCCACCAAATTCTCTGATCGCGAAGCTGAAATCGCATACGCCTAAAAGTTTCCCGCAATACATCAGGATTGTTAACTTCAAAGCGACGGATGAAACGGGACAATCCAAAGGGCGGCCAAACATCAACAAGAAACAACCGACCGCCTACTTGCAAAACACGTCTTATTTCGCCCAAACCTTTCTCTTGATCTTGCCAGAAATTGAAAGAAACCGTACTAAAAACAAGATCTACCGATGCGTCGGGCAAAGGAAGCGATTCAGCCTGACCAACGCAAAATTTGGCATCAGGCATTAACCTGCGAGCATTCTCTATCATGCCTTCTGCCGGATCAACACCGATAAACTGTGCTTTGGGCCAACACACCTTTGCTTTGCGGAGCAAGCGCCCAGTCCCACAACCCACATCTAAGACAACTCTAGGTGTAAATCCTTTTTCAACCATTCTTAGAGCGCGTCTCTGTAATCGGTTGAACCAAAGCAGCTGGTCTAACGAATTCTCATAAGTCAACGATCTACGGTTGAAGTGCTCAGTATCATACAGATTCTTTTCAGCCATGCTTGCTCCGTCCAAAGTTGCAGTGGCTCCTTGTCCTATCTCAACCAGTCTGAAAAACTGTCCATTTAAGAATTATGGGGCGACCCAAATATTCAAACTTGGCTGATGCTGAGTTCGCGCGCTAGGGCAAAAAAGGTACGTTGCACTTTTTTGGAAGAAACAGCATAATCTAAAGATGAGTCGACCTCAAAACCTTCTCTTCCGTAAGTAGCCACGACAGGAGTTTTTCATCGCTAAGCTCGTTACCAAGCTCTCATCATGATTTGAACGATAAGCGACACCCCTGTGACGGCAAACCGGTAGCAAAGCCCAAGAATGTTGGATGTATACCCGCTTGAAAGCATGCTTTTCAGGTTTGTATTTAATCCGATTGCCGCCATAGCCATGATGATCACGAATTTGCTGGCGTCGGAGACAATTGCCCAAACATTGAGCGAAGACGAAATATGCACAAAGCCTTCATTAACCCTCACGATTGTATGCGTTGCATCAAGTGCCCTGCTGCAACTGCATGCCCGTTAAAGCCATTTTTCGAATTGATGCTGAGGAATCATCTATTATCGAACCAAATATCTGCCATGGATGTGGCGATTGCATAGCAAAATGTCCAGCTAAAGCTATAAAGTTAAAAAGTAATTGATTTTAGGGTACTTTTTCAAAGGCCCAAGTCTTGTAAAAGTTTATTTCTGAGGGATATCAGAATAAACATGTCTGATTTTCTTTTCAGGAAAAGGGAGGTGATTGAATGTTATTTGAGGCAACACATAAACACCAAGCTTCTCAGTGTCCTCTGCTGACATCTGAAGGCAAAGGCATGCTCAAAAAACTGTTTTCCGACGAGAACGTCAAGAATGCTGGAGTCAAAATAGTTGCTGGCTACATGAGCTGCCCAGCCGACACATCAATAGATCACAAAGGTTTCTTCACGATAGAGGCGGATAGCCCGCTTGCAGTTTCAAAATTCTTCGGTCAGATGGCGGTTGAAGTGAGGCCAGTCCAACCCTTAAGCGAAGTTGCAAAAAAGCTGTAGCGAACGAAAACACAATTGACACCTCTTTACCACTCCGGCGATTCCCAACTGCCCCAGTTCGTTACGTATTGATTGTGGCGGAAGTCACGTTAAAGGGTCGCAAGCGTTAGGCGTATTTGTTTCGTACATGGAGCAATCTTCATACAGAATTTTTCCATGGAGACTGTAAACTTCCTCCTCTTCGAGAGTTAAACCCCAACGTTCACACTGCAGTCTGAAAACCAAAATAATGCATCAGTCACCCATTATTTTTCTTATAGTCGAAAACCAATGAATCTTTAGGCATCCATGTTTTATATTTCGATATTATTATAGGACATCCGAATTCTAAAGGTCAAAAGAATTGCCTAAAACACCTAGTGATCAAGATTCAAAAATTCAAGCGGAAGACACATTCAACTTGAACTATGCGAACGGCCTGAATTCTTGGGAAGTCCAAGAAAAACAAAAGTTGTATGGCCGCAACGAGGTTGCGGAGAAACAAGCAAGTCCGATTGTGGCATTTGCAAAAAAATTTTGGGGTTTAGCTGCTTGGATGCTTGAAGTGGCAATTGTACTCTCGGCTGTTTTAGGAAAATATTTAGACGTTTACATTATCGCGGCCCTGTTACTTGTAAACGCCGTTTTAGGGTTTATTCAGGAACAGCAGGCAACTCGTGCGGTAAAGGCGCTTAAGCAGAAGCTCCAGTTGCAAGCAAGAGTTCTCAGAGATGGCGTCTGGCAAACCGTGAATGCCACTGAAATTGTTTCCGGAGATGTTGTCAGGGTTAGGTCGGGCGATTTCGTACCTGCGGACTTCAAGATTCTTGATTCCGAAGTCACCGTGGATCAATCAGCTATTACGGGGGAGTCTCTTCCAGTGGAGAAAAATGCCGGTGATGTCGTGTACTCAGGGTCGCTCGTTAAGAAGGGCGAGGTAACTGGGGTTATCACTGCGATTGGAGTGCAAACAATGTATGGGAAGACAGCTCAGCTTGTGCAGTTTGCCAAGCCGAAGTTGCATATGGAAGGAGTCATCTCAAATCTAATGAAGTGGCTGCTCGTCATGGTGGTTTCGCTGCTTCTTGTTGCCACCGCAGTTTCCTGGGCTCGCGGGTTAAACCTCTTGGATTTGTTGTCTTTAGCGCTGGTTTTGCTTGTGGCTGCAATTCCTGTTGCATTACCCACGATGTTCACTATTACAATGGCACTTGGCTCTTACGAGCTTGCAGGGAAAGGTGTTTTGGTTACTAGACTTAGCGCCTCCGAAGACGCCGCCCTCATGGACGTACTCTGCGTTGACAAAACGGGAACTATCACGGAAAACAAGCTGACGATAGCTGATACAGCTGAAATGGGCAACTACTCGAAAGAGGACACGCTCATTTTCGGCCAGTTAGCGTCGCAAATGGCAAACCAGGATCCTATAGACTTAGCGTTCTTTGCTGCTGTTGATGACAAAAAAATTAGGTTCGACGAATTTAAACAAACGAAGTTTACGCCTTTTGACCCTTCGACAAGAAGAACTGAGGCAATAGTTGAGAAGCGAGGCCAAACATTGCGGGTTGCAAAAGGGGCGGTCTTGTCGATAATAGAAGTTTGCCAACCCACAGAAGATGAACTTGCAGAAATTAAGAACAAAACGGATGCTTTCGCAGAGAAAGGCTACAGAGTTATCGCTGTTGCCGCTGGCAAAGAATCCGGCAAAATGGATGTGGTTGGGCTGGTAGCGCTTTATGACAAGCCGAGACCTGAATCTGCAAAACTGATAGCGAAACTTCGGTCTCTGGGAATAGCCGTGAAGATGTTGACTGGTGATTCGCAGCCGATTGCCACACAAATAGCCAAAGAGGTAGGTTTGGGAGAAAAAATAACTCGGATGGCTGACGTTGAAAAAAACGCGGGTAACGCTGTGGTTGCCGCTGAAATCGTCGATGAAATGGACGGTTTTGCTGAAATTTACCCTGAGGGGAAGTACCGTATCGTTAAGGGTTTGCAGGTTGAAAACCACGTTGTCGGAATGACCGGCGACGGCATAAACGACGCGGCCGCACTTAAGCAGGCCGAAGTTGGGATAGCAGTAAGCAACGCAACGGACGTGGCTAAAGGTTCAGCCAGCGTTGTCCTCACCGAAGAGGGCTTATCCAATGTTGTGGATTTGGTTGTAACAGGCAGAATGATTTACCAGCGAATCTTAACATGGATATTTAACAAAATCGTCAAAACATTCCAAGTTATCTTGTTCGTCATCGTGGCTTTTCTGCTCACGGGTTTGTTTGTTGTCGGCGCTTTCCAAGTTGTTCTTTTGCTTTTCCTAGTTGACTTCGTCACTATATCTCTCTCCACAGACAACGTTACACCCTCGGAGAAACCCGAAAGCTGGAATATAACGCCTCTCGTTAAAGGAGCCACGCTTTTGGGCGTCGCAACCGTAATTGAATCATTGGGACTGCTATATTTAGGTCTCAACTATCTAGGGCTCTCGAACACAGCCATGCTAAACACATTCTCTTTTGACATGCTATTATTCGGCGGATTATTCACCATCTTTGTTGTACGCGAAAGAAGCAACTTTTGGAAGTCAAAACCAAGCCGACCCCTCCTAACCGCGATAACCGCAGACATAATAATTTCATCTTTAATCTCCATTATAGGGATTCCCGGATTAACCCCAATACCTCCGCTATACGTTGCTATAGCTTTAGGATGGTTCTTCGTGTTCGCTTTGTTGTTGAATGATCAGCTGAAGACGCATTTGTTACCACATGATTCTTCAAAAACGAAAGGATAAGAAACAGCTTTTGAAGAATCTGCATTCAGAACCTGCATCGGTTTTCTTGTCTAAAATTTAAATAGAATCAGTTTCATATGCTAGATCCATGAGCTCAAATAAGGTTGGTTTTGGAAACTCTCTTTTAACTGAAGTTGTTGAAACAGGAAAATGCGCAAGCTGCGGAACATGTGTTGTTACCTGCCCCTTCGGCAGCCTTGAACTTGCTAAGGGAAAGCCCAGTTTGATCAAAGAATGCAAGGTCTGCGGCATATGCGCCCAAGCCTGCCCGCGGTACAACTTGACAATGGCAAAAGCAGAAGAATTCACCTTCGGCAAAATCAGAAATCCGCAGGAAGAATTCGGAATTTACCGCCGAATAGCTGCAGCTCAAGCCAAAACAGGCGACATCCAGAAAGCACGTCAAGACGGAGGAGCCGCAACGGCGATGCTTGTTGCCGCCTTAAAGAACGGGTTAATTGATGGAGCAGTGGTCTCAGGAAAAAGTCAAGAAAAACCTTTCCTTCCGGTCCCTGTTCTCGCTACGACTCCTGAGGAAATCGTTGAGGCAGCAGGAACAAAGTACACGTGCTCGTCAGCACTTCTAGCCCTGCCAGAAGTCATAAAACAGAAAAAAACCAAGGTTGCCTTCTTAGGCACGCCCTGTCAGATTCAAGCTATCCGAAAAATGCAAATGAACAACGTGAAGAAGATGAGCGCTCCGATCAAGTATCTTGTAGGTCTTATGTGCTCTGAATGCTTTGACTACGAAGGGCTAATGGAAACCCACATCAAAGGCAAACTTGGCATCAACCTAAATGACATAACAAAAATGAACATAAAAGGAAAAATGCTAGTCACCACGCCAACAGGGACCACAGCAATACCGCTAGCCGACATAAAGCCATACGTAAGAATGAGTTGCAGCGTGTGCGAAGACTTCAGTTCTGAACTCGCAGACGTGTCTGTTGGAGGGTTGGGACTTGATGGCTGGACATTCACGATTATTCGAACTGAAAAAGGCGAAGAGCTCTTCACAAACGCTGAAAAAGCTGGAATGCTTGAGTCAAAACCTATTGAAGAAGGATCCTTCTCGAAAGGGCTGCTGCTTAAGTTGACTAAGAAGAAAAAGGACTCGGCAGCAGCAAAAGCTCAACCGAAACAGTAGCATCCAGGCGAATGCCCATAGTGGTCACAGGCGCAAGATTGTTTGGACTATGTCGATCTAGCCAAGTGAAATGTTCACTTCTTATTTAAACGCTAAGAGCATACTATGCAAAAGATTTTTTAATCTTAACCCATTTAGCCTTTAGCCGAGATGAAATCTCCATGAAAATACTAAACGAGTTTGTGCCAACACGTAAATTCTTAAAGCTTGCAGATGAACTCAAGGATCTAGTTGATGGATGGAACGTAACTGACGGCGCGGCTGGTTATCCAGCTCCAAGCGGCGTAGTAGTAAGCTGCCTACTCAAATACAAGTACCCAGACAAATACGTCTGCCCAATCTTCATTCTAAAGTATAAAGGCCCAGTTGAAGTAGGAGGCCTGGCTTTAGCATCAGACGTCATCGGATTAGATGGTTTAGCAGTCACCATGGGAGACAACCCAAAGTTTGGTGAGCCTATAACAATGCTGCCATCGTCTGAAGCAGCCAGAGACTTCATTCGCACTCAAGTCAAAACTAAAAACCTAAAACTCGGTTGCTTGTTAACTGCAAGACGCTCCATAGAAGAAACTCTTCAAAGGGTGCGTGAGCCATGGGACTTCGTATATTTCATGAGGCTAACTGACGACTCATTCGAGGCACTCAAAGCGGTATCGGCCGAATGCAAAAAACTAAACAAGCCCCTCTTCGCATACTTCCTAGTCGGAACCGCCAAAAACGTCGAAACCGTCAAAATGATCGGCTGGCCAGTCGCAGCAACAATGGATACAGTTGAAGAAAAAGCTGCAAAACTAAACGGCTTGGTCGACGGCATTATCGCAACATGCGCCGGAGACGCCGAAGGCGACAAAGAAATGTTGCGAAAACTGCAGAAATTCAGAAGCTAAACCAAAGCTTCTATTTTCTATTTTATTATTTTTTTGATAATTTTGTATTGAATTATTTTTTCATCCTTCTGCAAGATAACCTTTTAAAGTGTTTGTTCTTGTAGTATTAGCCTTTAAAGATGAGTGAAAACTGCATGGAACCAGTGAAAGTGATAGCTGTTGAGAATCTTCCGCTGATAAAAAAGGGAGACAACCTTGGGCAACTGATTGTTCAAGCAGCAGAAAAGCAGAGAACGCCCATCCGAGAAAAAGACGTCATTGTTGTGACTCACGTGGTCGTTTCTAAAGCTGAAGGTAATATCATTAACCTTGACGACGTAGTTCCCTCACAGCAAGCTAAAGAAATGGCGTTGAAGACAAATAAAGATCCAGCCTTGGTTGAGGTTGTCCTTCAAGAAACAAAAGAAGTCGTCAGATGCAGCAGGAACAGCATAATTGTAGAAACAAAAAACGGCATTATCTGCGCTAACGCTGGAGTCGACAGATCAAACGTTTCAGGTGACAGAAATGTTGTGCCTCTGCCAAAAGAACCGAACGTTTCAGCCCAGAACATTAGGAAAGAAATAAAACGGCTGACTGGCGCCGACGTAGCAGTAATCGTTTCCGACACGCATGGAAGACCTTTCCGCATTGGAGAAATAAACGTGGCAGTCGGTGTAGCAGGAATCATGCCGATCAGAGATAGACGTGGCGAAAAAGACCTGTTTGGGTACGTCCTTAGAGTAAAACAAACAGCTGTAGCTGACGAGTTGTCCTCGGCAGCGGAATTGGTGATTGGCCAAGCGAATGAGGGTGTCCCCGCAGCAATCATCCGTGGCTACAATTACCAAAGTACAGACAATGCCTCGTCCATAGATCTTACGCGATCCAAAGAAAAAGACCTATTCAGATAAACAAAAAATATTGAGTTTGAACATGATGGAAGCTAAAAAACCCAAGCAATACTTGGAGGAAGTACTTCCCTGTAAATTCAAGCCCGAAAAGGCGGGGGACTTCGATGTTATTACTCAACTGAACCTAACTGGACCAAACGGCGGTTGCTGGGTACTTACACTGAAAAACCAAACATTAAAAGTCACAGAAGGAGCCCACCCGTCGCCTAACTTGACACTGACGGTCGCCGACGCAGATTTCATGGATCTTGTAAACGGAAAACTGAAAACAACACAGGCTTTTTTCAACGGGAAAATCCATCTTAGCGGCAACCTTGTTTTAGCCTTAAAGCTAAAGGATGCTGGGTTGTTGGATTTTGAAGCATAGACGAATTTTCGCCCTTTAACAAAACCGCGCTTCCAATCAAACATAGCGGAGACGGAAAGCATAATTTTAAAACTGTTCATCGCCAAATAGATGAGATTAATTTAACTCTGGTTAATCTTTCAAAGCTGGTTGGACATGTCTACATATACCGTAGTGCCTGTAAAGACTCTTTTGAAATCCAAGACGAGACTCTCCAACTTTTTCACCCTTCAAGAACGGCCCCTTTTCACCCTAGCAATGCTTGACGATGTCTTGAAGGCACTAAAGTCTTCGAAGGTCGAAAGGACTGTTGTTGTAAGCTCTGACTCAACAGTCGAGTGTTTAGTGAAAAACTTTGGGATGACTTTTCTCAATGAGACAAAGGTGGGTTTGAACCAAGCGCTCAATCAAGCGGTAAAATGGTGTGTCAAGAACAAAGCGGAACAGGTTTTAGTCCTGCCTGCAGATGTCCCACTTGTAACATCAAAAGACATAGACACTCTTGTCAAGCTGGCGGTAAACAACTCCATGGTTATTTCCCCATCGCGAAACGGCGGAACCAACGCTCTACTGCAAATGCCTCCTGGAGTAGTTTCTCTCTGTTTTGGGCCCGATAGTTTCAAAAGGCACCTAAGCAAAGCGCACGTCAGACACGTTCACACCAAAATCTACGTCTCTTCAACAATAATGTTGGACATCGACTCTGAAACAGATTTAGAACAACTCCTCAGGGCAGACAACCAAACAGCCTCCAACCGCTTTCTTAGTCAAAGCACTTGGAGGAAAAAGCAAAAAAGCCTCATTTCAACTTGAGCTTCTTTGCGGTTTCCAAAGGCAACGCTGTTTCCCCAATTTTGAATGTCTGAGGTTCATCGATTTTCACGATAGCTCTGAGCTCTTCAGGGTCAAGTTGCTTTATTAATTGGGTTAGCTGTTTCTTGGCTACGATGAAATGCTTCTTAAAAGCATCTTTGTCAGCATACAGCATGCTCCCATAAGCGCAGATTTCACTTTTTTTTAGAAACCACTCAATCTTATTGGTGTAAAAATTAATGTCAAAAGTCACTGGGCCAGCGATGCAACTTTCAGGCTTAACAGCATGAACCACACATTTTCCTGTTTTCCTGTCGAAAAAACCACAAAAAAGAAGCCCATCAACCGAAGGGTAAGAATAGCCTTCTTTAGCAAACGGTTCTATAAAGCTGATTTTCTGCTTCTGCATGTATCCTTTTAAGATTATTTTCCTTTTTTCGGTCAGTGGCGGTTTCGCATCTTGACAGCAGCAGACTTTGCATCGGCTGCAGACATTGAATGAATAGGTCACTCCTTTGTCGTCTTTAGGCATGGCTTTTTCGCCTTTTCTAGAAGCAGGGTTCATTATTGGACAGGCATTTAATAAGTGTTGAATAAACATCCAAAATTGCTTCAAGAAAACTGGTTTTTTCGGCGCGACGACAAACTCTGTCCAAGATGACTTCTGACAGGCTGCCTTTTTCCAGCCGCTTCTCAACAATCCATAGATATCTTTTTTCATCTGCGTCGGCGTATTCTTTTGCTAGGTTAACGTAGGCTTGGCACACTTGTTTTGCCGTTTTGCCATTGGGATTGGAAACTTTAGCGTCTAATCCTTCTTTAATGATGGCGTTGAAATCGTGTACCAACAAGTCGTGTGGTAAAAGCTCGGCGTTCTTCGCTGCTAAACCTCTTAGAGCTGCACGGATAAAGCAGCTCAATGCAACGTCGGATTTAATGCATTCTTGCTCATCCATCACTCTTACTTCAAGGGCCGAACGATCAAAACGGAAAATAACGCCTCTCGAGTTAATCCACTCGCGCCAAAGAATGGTTTTTTCAGCACCGGCTTGAGCTAAATCCTCGGAGTACTGAACGATAACGTCATGTTTGTACCTGCTAAATGAGGTTGTGTACTCGGGTACAACGTCCGCTGTTATGGATGGGATTTCCTTCTGATTAACCTTGTAAAACTGAAGCCGATTGTCTCTGTCTGGACCAGCCTTGCCCTCGTAAATGGGGGAGGAAGCGGTGATCGCGGGAAGATAAGCACACATGTTGGCAAGCAAATTATGCAGTTGAATCCCGTCTTGCTCTGTTTGATACGGCAGATTCAGGTGGAAGCTCTGGATGTTCAGCCAACCATGCTGGTTCAGGTCAAAGATTTTGGCGAATTCATTATAGATTCTTCTGTGGTAATGAGGCCAAACAGCGGTTTCTTCCAGATTAAGCAGGGGATGCATGCCTGTTCCAAGGAGTTTGGCACCGTGTTTCTGGACAATTTGGCTAAGTGTCAAAACCCCATTCTGCATTGTCTCCTCAAACTCGCCAGGGGACCTAAAAGGAGAGTTGGCTTTCAGTTCCATTACATGCATTTGAAGTTCTTTGCCAAAGGTGAAGGTTGGAAGTTCAACGAAGTTGATGGTTTTTCCACAGTAGCCTTTGATGATTTTGTCGGATATGGGCAAAGGTTTCAGTTCGCTATCTACGAGCGCTAATTCATGCTCTGGTCCAAAGACTTCTAGGGGTTTGTACGTATGGTTGTGCCTCTTTCTGTTCAGCGTTAAATTAGAATGCGAATATGGTGGTAGTTAATCTTAAATATAACTGACGAATAACGCCTTTTGATTAACCTGGTGTACCATGACCGTGTTGGTCGTCTCAAACATCGACCTAACCACTAAACTTCAAGTAGTGAAGCCCACAACGTTTTTAGACTCCACAATCAAAGAGCCCACACTTAACATTAACAACGAGTACCGTTATCTCAAAACAGGCTACTACGTTTCTATGCACGCTGAAATCCTAGGCAACCGTGTGATTCCATCATGCGAAAATATCATTGACTCAAGCAGAACCCCAGTTTTTCTTCTCAGAGCAGCCAAAGCAGGAGTGCTAACTCTACCCGTCCTCGTCACCGACTCAGTCAAAAAAATAACCAATGAACTTGGCTTCCCAGTGCTGATTTTCGCAGTAAACCCATTCATCTACGACGGCTACAAAATAGCCGGTAACAAAAGCGCCCTTTACCGCGCCATGAAAAGCTTAGGCATGAACTACAAATTCGCGGTATGCGCGCAACCTTTAAGGGGAGAGCTTTCCGCAGTCAAAACATACTTCGGAAAAACCGTTAACCAAGACATTGACATCCAAAAAATCGCTGAAAAAGTATACAGAATTTTTGGAATCCCAATTTGCAAATTGTACATACAAAAAACTGTTGACAAAGCTTATCTCTGTGGACTACAACCCGTAGATAAAGAGGAGCTTTCCGAACAGGACTTGAAAATAATATCCAAAGAGGTCTCGCTCATTTCTGAGCAGGGTGAAGCCTTCGGTGTCTAAGATCGCGTGCTTTGTTGAGAAATATAATTTTACTGATCCCCGGGAGGAAAGCGCTCTTCAAAACTTCAAAGCAGCCGCTGAAAAACAGGGAAGCGAATTTCATTTCCTCTTCCGAGAAGACATATCCGAAGTCCCAAGGTACGACGCGGTCTTCATCAGAGCAACAACCGACCCGTTGAACACGGCTTATGTAGTTTCTAAAACCGCTTGGGAACTTGGTTTGAAAGTCATTGACGACCCAGAATCCATCACTATATGCGGAAATAAAATCCATCAATACGCGCTGTTTGAAAAGTACAACGTTCCACGAATACCGACAATGTTTCTGAACAAGGATGAGTTGCACCACAAAAAAATCAGCGAAATATTTGATGCATTGGGAAAACCCGTTGTCATAAAGGCGCCTTACACAAGTTTCTCACGTTACGTTGAGAAAGCCGCCTGCGAAACAAGTTTCCGAGATGTGGCTAAACGCTTCTTCCGAAAATCGGATGTTTTAGCCATTCAAAAGTTTACGCCAACAGCTTTCGATTGGAGAGTTGGCGTTCTAAACAATGATGTTCTTTATGTTTGCAAATATATGATTCCCAAGGGCAAATGGAAACACGGCGCGAAACTCCGAGGCAAACCCACAGTCATTTGGGGAAGGACGGTCAGCCTCAGAAAACGAGAGATGCCTGCAAGGCTCAGGGAAGTTGCTTTGAAAGCCTGCAGCGTTGTTGGGAAAGGGCTCTACGGTGTGGACATCAAAGAAGTCGACGGCGACTATGTTGTGGTCGAAGTGAACGACAACCCAAGTATTTACGCTGGTTATGAAGACTCATCTGACCGCGATATTTACCGAAGAATCATAAACTACCTATCAGAATAGCCCCAGTCGCTAGACACGTATTTATTTTATTGCTTGTTAATCCAGTGGAAGGAGATCCTGTAATGCCCAAAAAAGAACATAACGCGCGTAAAGAAGCAGTAAAAGACTACGAGCTAACCCAAGAAATGTCTGTGGATGAGCTTGTTCGCCAAATGGATAAAGCATGGGGGTTTACTGCTGGGAAACTTGCATCTGGCGTTAGCATCATGGAATCGATGATTAACACAAAGGGCTGCGTCAAATTTCTCTCCTTCCCCGCCGACATAGTAGCCACAGGCACCCGAGGCGTGATCAAAGAATTGGTCAAACAAAAACTTGTTGACGTCCTCATAACGACCTGCGGCACCTTAGATCATGATGTCGCGCGATGCTGGAAAGATTACTATAAGGGTAGCTTCATAATGAACGATTCAAGGCTTCATCGGGAAGGCTTAAACCGCCTAGGAAATGTGATTGTGCCCAATGATAGCTATGGAATAATTATCGAACAGAAAATCCAAGGGCTCCTCCAGGAACTCTATAAGGAAGGCAAACGAGAGCTTTCAACCAGCGAACTCTCTCGGGAAATTGGGTTACGATGCTGCAACGAGAACTCGATTCTCTACTGGGCAGCCAAAAACAATGTCCCAGTCTACGTTCCAGGCATAACCGAT
>Ga0074045_10003858_pt1 | contig 13447 bp, 13 predicted proteins | sample BogForMeECP23OM2_FD_94442 | JGI IMG/M metagenome (GOLD analysis project Ga0074045, IMG submission 94442) | Bog forest soil microbial communities from Calvert Island, British Columbia, Canada - Bog Forest MetaG ECP23OM2 | ecosystem: Environmental > Terrestrial > Soil > Wetlands ... | reverse complement strand
AGTTGGTGGTGCTCGGCGTACCGGCCGCCCGCGTCGTCGACCAGCGATTCGTCCACGAACATCCCCAGATCGCCGCGAGGGGCTACTTCGAGGACATCGACCATCCCGTGCACGGTTTGATACCGATTCCGGTGCTGCCCTTCCGCTACGGGCGCGTCAGCAGGTGGTCACACCAGGCTCCGCCAACGGTGGGCCAGCACAACGACGAGGTCTTGGAGAAGGAACTGGGTTTGTCCCGCGCATATGTCGAGCAACTCGCGGACGACGGCCTCATCGGCTGTCGGCCGGCCGGTCTGTAGCCACAACCCGATCGAAGGAGATCAACACGATGACGACCGCACTCGCCGCCGACAGGCTCGCCGCCGGCTTCAGCTGGACGGAATGTCCGCGTTGGCAACCCAACCCGTCTGGGGGCCGGTTCCACTTCTCCGACATGTACAACGGCCGCATCGTCGCCGTCGACGACGCTGGGCGCATCGAAACGTTGCTCGACCTATCCAGCAGGCAGGGGCTCGACGGCCAGCCGATTGTCACCATAGGCACCGGGTTCCTGCCCGACGGGAGGTTGCTTGTCAACTCCATGTTCGAACAGGTCGTGTTGGCCTACGACGGATCGGCGACGAGCATGTACGCGGATTTACGGGGCCTGGCCATCGGCCCGATCAACGACATGGTCATCGACGCGGCCGGTCGCGTCTATGTCACTCAACTCGGCTGCAATCTGTTCGCCGGGGAAACCCCTAAGGAGTCGCCGATCCTCGTTGTCGAACCCGACGGCACCGCGCGCGTCGCCGACGAGGCGGGCCCGCTCATGGGCGCGAACGGCATCGCGATCTCGGCGGACGGTCGCATCCTGGTGACCGCGGAGACATTCGCCGACAAAATCACCGCCTTCGACATCGCCACGGACGGAAAGCTCACCGGGAAGAGGACTTTCGCCGAGATGCAAGGGGGCTTTCCTGACGGGCTCTGCCTCGACGAGCAGGGAGCGGTCTGGACGGCGCTCACCGCGGCCGGACGCGTGGTTCGGGTCGTCGAGGGCGGGGAGATCGTCGCCGAGGTAAGCCCACCCACATCCGAGAGCGGGGTTTCCACGGCCTGCGGCCTCGGCGGTGAGGACCGGCGCACGCTCTACATCTGCTGCGGGTTTGAGGTCTTCGACTCCGAGAAGTCGCGGCGCGAGGGCCAAGGCTCGATCTGGACAGCGCGGGTGCCCGTCTCAGGCGGCTCGGCCCGTCCCTGATGCGAAGGACTGTGAAGGAAATCCCATGACATTTCTGGACTTTTCCGATCGTGTGGTGATCGTGACAGGCGCCGGCCGCGGCTTGGGTCGCGCCTACGCGGAACTGCTGGCCGCCCGCGGCGCCGCGGTCGTCGTCAACGACACCGGCGGCGCGGTCGACGGCGCTCAGCACGGCGAGGATCCGGCCGCGGAGGTGGTCGCGGGCATCGAGGCCGCCGGTGGCCGGGCGGTGGCCTCGACGGCGACGGTGGCCACCGAGGGCGGGGCGAACGCCATCGTCGCCACCGCCGTAGAGGTATTCGGTCGCGTCGACGCGATCATCAACAATGCCGGAATCTACTTTGTGCGGCCGTGGCTGGAGATTTCGCTGGAGGATTACCAGCGCTTCCTCAGCGTGCACTACTTCGGCAGCGTCCTGGTGAGCCGGGCCGCCTGGCCGCACCTGATCGAGTCCGGCGCGGGCCGGATCGTCAACACGGTGTCCAGCGCGATGCTGGGAGTACCGGACATGGTGCATTACGGCTCCGTGAAGGGCGCGGTCTACGGCTTTACGCGAAATCTGGCCGTCGCCGGTGCCGCCCACGGCATCAAGGTCAATGCCATTGCCCCCGGCGCCGGTACCAGGATGCTCGACGAGGCCGCCGACGCACTGCCGCCCGGGACGGTCGAGTACATGAAAGAGGCGATGCCGCCGAGGCTGGTCGCACCCGTCGCGGCGTATCTGGCGCACGAAAGCTGCTCGATCACAGGGGAAGTGCTCAATGCCGCCGGCGGCGCCGTGAACCGGCTCGTCGTCGGCAACACGACCGGGATCGCCGATCCCGGGTTGACCCCGGAGACCGTGGCCGACCGCCTGGACGAAATCCTGGCGATCGGAGATCTGGAGCCGACACCCCTCATGCTGCCTATACCGGTGAGCGGCTCATGAGCGGTGAATGGACCGTCGAGGTGGACCGTGAAGCCTGCGTTGGCAACAAGATGTGCGTCGCTCTGGCGCCCGACGTGTTCGACCTCGTCGATGGCAAGTCGACTGTCCGCAACAGCCGCCAAGCGCCGTCACGTGCACTGGCCGATGCCTACGAATCCTGCCCCGTTTCGGCGATTGTGCTGCGTGACGAGGCCGGCCAAGAAATCGAAATCTGATAACGGAGATTCCAGATGACCAAGACAGTGCCGCAGTACCCGTTTCCCGCCACGTCACCCGAAAAAGCGGTCGAGGCCTACCACAGGATCCTCGAGGACCGGCCGATGACCAAGGTGACCATGCCGGTCGGCGGTTACGCGTGGGTCATCCACCGGTATCAAGCCGCAAAGGAGATGCTGGAAAGCCCGAAGTTCGTGCGCGGGCCGTTCGCTCGTGGCGAGCTGGAACCGCCCTATTTCGTGCACTATCCCGATTTCCTGAAGACCACGATTCAGATGGCCGACCCGCCCGAACACACCCGGCTACGCAAGCTCGTCGCAAAGGCGTTCACCGCCCGTCGGATCGCGCAACTGCGGGACGGTACGCAGCGCATCGCCGACGAACTTCTCGACGCCATGGCAGCCAAGGGCGCGCCGGCCAACCTTGTCGCCGAATTCTCGCTGCCGCTACCGATTCGGGTGATCTCCGAATTGCTGGGCGTGCCGCTGTCGGATCGCGACAAGTTCGTCGAATGGAGCAAGTCGACGCTCGCGACGTCGGGTATGACCGAGCAGGAGATCGCTCAGGCCGGGGCGGAGCTGTATCTGTACCTGGCTGAGCTGATCGCCGCCCGGCGAGACGAGCCTCGCGAAGATCTCCTCAGCGCGCTCGCCGCAGCGAGAGACGAGGACGATTCGCTCACCGATGAAGAGATCTTGCGGATGGCGATGGTCATCATCGTCGGCGGTTTCGACAACACGGCCAACTTCATCAACCAGGGCGTGGTGGCGTTGCTGCGCAATCCGGACCAACTGAAGCTATTGCTCGCCGACATCGACGGGGTCGTTCCCACCGCGGTCGAGGAGGTGCTGCGGCACGGATTCTTCGCCATAGGCGAAAAGGTCACCGGGTCGGGTGGGCTGCCGCCGTTTCTGGCTGCCGAGGATGTCGAGATCGACGGCGTGTTGGTCAAGAAGGGTGAAGCCGTGCTGATCGACCCCGCAAGCACCAATCACGACCCGAGGGAGTTCGAGAACTCGGGTGCGTTCGACGTCACCCGCACACCCAACCGGCACCTCACGCTGAGCCACGGCGTGCACCACTGCCTGGGGGCGCCGCTGGCGCGGATGGAGATGCAAGTTGCGTTGGCCGCGCTATTCACGAGGTTTCCCACGCTGCAGCTTGCCGGCGAGCCGGAGTACGCGACGGAGTACCTCACGGCGGGGATGTCGGTTCTGCCGGTGACGTGGTGACGCAGGTGATCGAGCAGTTCGCGCGCGTCGCGGTCGTCGGGACCGGGCCGGCCGGTCTGTTCGCGGCCGACGAACTCATGCGGCAAGACGTGGTGCCGGTGAAGGTCGATCTGCTCGACCGGCTCTGCACTCCTTTCGGGCTCGTCCGCTATGGGGTCGCACCAGATCATCCCCGGATCAAGTCGGTCACCGGGGCTCTGAGCAAGATTCTCGAGCATCCGCACGTGCGCTTCCTCGGTGGCGTCGAATTGGGTGCCGATGTCGACCGAGCCGAACTCCTCGCGTGTTACGACGCGGTCGTCTACGCGACCGGGCTCGCCGCCGACCGGCCGCTGGGGATCGACGGCGAGTTGCTGTCGGGCAGCCATTCCGCTCGTGAGCTCGTGTCGTGGTACAGCGGCCATCCAGACTCAAGCCAGCCGTTTGCGCTCGACACCGAGCGGGTCGCTGTCGTCGGGGCGGGAAACGTCGCGCTTGACGTGGCACGAATTCTCACCAAACCGGTCAGCGAACTCGAATACACCGACATGCCAGAGCCTGTCCTGGCGGCCCTGAAGGACAGTGCAGTTCGCGACGTGACGATCATCGCGCGTCGCGGCCCCGCACATACCCGGTTCACCACCAAGGAGCTCCGAGAACTCGACGGGCTTGACCGGGTTACCGTGCGGGTGCCGCCGGATGAAGTCGTGTCTGACCCTGACACCGCGCTAGACCGCACGGTCAAAGCAAAACTAGCGCTGTTCGAAAAGTGGTCGCGCGCAGACACTTCCACAGGTAACCGCACCATCACATTCCGATTCTGGCGTCGCCCCATCGCGATCCGCGGCGATCACAGGGTGCGGGAGCTGGTCGTCGAGCACACCCGCCTCGACGATACGGACGCGCTGATCAGCACCGGGGCGACGGAGGTTATGCCAGTAGGGCTTGTGCTGCGGTCGGCTGGCTATCACGGCATGCCGATCGCGAATCTGCCGTTCGACCGTGCCCGCGGGGTCGTGCGCCAGCGCGACGGCCGCATCGTCGACGAGGTCGGGACAGTCTGTCCTGGCGAATACGTCGCGGGCTGGCTCAAGCGTGGCCCGTCCGGCGTGATCGGAACCAACCGCGCCGACTCCGCTGAGACGATTGCCGTCTTGCTGGACGATCTGTCGCGCCCAGACCGCCGACGTCCGCTACAAACGATCGATGAGCTGTTGCACGACAAGAACATTGCGCCGGTCGAGCTATCAGGATGGCGCGCCATCGACTCGGGCGAGATGGCGCTGGGCGCGCGGTCCGGCCGTGACCGGATCAAGATCACCGACTGGTCGCTGCTCCGTGCAATGGGTACCACAGCACCACCGGCGCCGGCTTTCAGCGCGGCGAGCGAGGAGTGATCGATGGCATTTCTCATCGGCGAAGCCTGCGTGGACGTGATGGACCAGTCCTGCATTAAGGTATGTCCGGTCGATTGCATCTACGTGGGTGCCCGCAAGCTCTATATCAATCCGGTCGCGTGCATCGATTGCGCGGCTTGCGAACCCGAGTGCCCGGTGCAGGCCATCTTTATCGATGACGACGTCCCGGCCGAAGAGCAATGGCACATCGCCGACAACGCCGACTTCTTCACCACGGTGCTGCCCGGCAGAAAGGAGCCGGTGGGCAATCCAGGTGGCTCGCGAAACGTCGGCCCCATCGGCGTGGACACGCCGCGAATCTCCGCGCTAGCGGTGAAGGACATGACCTGATGCGAAAGATCACCACCCTGGATGAGTTCGAGGCTGCCTACAAGGCGAGGCTGGGCGAGCCCTTGCCGCCGCGTCGGCCATGGCGGACCGTCAGCGAGGAATGGCTCACGCGCTACGCCGACGGAGCCGGCGACTACAACCCACTCTTCAAGGACCGCGACTATGCCGACAGCGGGCCGTACCACGGCCTGATCGCTCCGCCGGGTTTTCTCTTTTCGATCGACTTCGGTGCGAATGCCTCGATCTGGGGCCATATCCCGGAGGCCGACGTCTCGATGCGGGACTTGACTATCCTGTACATCGGCGCGACCGCCGAGTGGTTTCGGCCGATCTGGCTGGGGGATCGGGTGCGCAGCATCGAGACGCCCACCGACATCCGCAGAACGACCACGAAACAGGTCGGCGAGGCCCTGATCTGCACTGGCACAACGGAGTACTGGAACTCGCGCGGTGAGTTGGTAGCACGACTAGCCAATCAGATGCTCCGCTTTCCGAATCCGGGCGCCGGCGTGGAGTCGTCGCCGCCGACCCCGGCGGATGGGCCTCGGGTGGCGCCCGATCCACTGGTGTGGAACCGCACCCGCCGCGGCGGCGAGCCGCGTTATTGGGACACGGTCTCGGCCGGTGACGCGATCCCGGAGTTGCCCAAAGGCACCTACACCGCCACCGAGCTGTACCTGTTCAGCCACGGCGCGCTCAGCACCAGACGCGCCCGCCAGGTCGACGAGGGCACGATCGACATGGGCGCGGGCGGTCGGGCCGATCCCGAGTACGCCCGCCAGGCCAGGGCCCAGTCGGCCTCCTTTGACTTTGGGCCGCAGCGGATTTGCTGGCTCACCCAGGCGGTGACCGACTGGATGGGCGATTACGGCACGCTGGTGCGTATGGAGGCTCGGCTGCGACGGCCAAACCTGGTGGGTGACACCAACACGGTGCGCGGCACCGTGGCGCGGACATATCGAGACGAGGACGAGGCCTGCTATGCCGATGTCGAAGTGGAAAACGTCAACCAGACAGGGACGGCCACGGCGAGCGGACTGGCGACCGTGAAGCTGCCCGCGCGGGGATCGGTTCCCGCGCAGAGCCCGCTTTTCGCGCCGACCGCCGAGGGCGACTCCGGCATCTACAACTGACCCTGAAAGGACGAGCATGCAACTGCGACCAGGCCTGAGGCTCAACAGCGCGGTGTCCGGCGCACAGGTCATCGTCATACGGGCCCCCGACGGTGACGTGGACCTCCGGTGCGGCGGCCAGCCGATGGTGCCCGCCGACACGCCGCCGGCGGACGAAACCTGCGCCGACGGTGAGGCCTTACTCATCGGCAAGCGCTACAGCGACGGCAGCGGCGCCCTCGAACTGCTATGCACCAAACCGGGAACGGGTGGTCTCTGCGTTGGAGACGAGCCCCTCGTCATGAAGGCCGCCAAACCGCTGCCCGCCTCGGACTGAGGAAGGAATCGACCATGAACAAGTTGTGCCGAGAGTTGGGCATCGAGTACCCGATCTTCGCGTTCAGCCACTGCCGCGACGTGGTAGCGGCGGTGTCTCGCGCGGGCGGTATGGGTGTCCTCGGCGTGATCATGATGACACCGGAGGACATCGATATCGAGCTCAAGTGGCTTGAAGAGAACTCCGGTGGGCGCCCATACGGAATCGACATCGTCGCACCGGTAAAGACCGTCGACCGCGAGGCCGGGCTTGCCGATGCAGACACGATGCACGCCCAACTGGAACAGATGATTCCCCGCGAGCACCGGGAGTACGCCGAAGAGATCATGCGCCGGTATGAGTTGCCGCCGCTGCCTGAGACGGAAGGCCAGCATCAGGATTGGACGGCCGAGGGCTTCACCGCCGCGGGCGGGGAAGAGCAGATCGAGGTGGTGCTGAACCACGAGCACGGTCTGCTGGTGAGTGCGCTGGGTCCGCCGCCCGCTTGGTTGATCGATCGCGCGCACGCGCGCGGAACCAAGGTCGGTGCGCTGGTAGGCAAGCCGCAGCAGGCGGCCCGCAATGTCGAACTCGGTGTGGACGTTGTCATCTGCCAGTCCTATGAAGCGGCGGCGCACACCGGCGAAATCGGCGCCATGGTGTTGATTCCCGACGTCGTCGACGCGGTGGGCGACGTCCCTGTGCTTGCCGCGGGCGGCATCGGATCGGGTCGGCAGATGGCTGCGGCGATGGCCCTTGGCGCCCAGGGCGTCTGGACCGGCTCGATCTGGCTTACCTGCCGTGAGTCTTCTGCGGAGCCGGAACGGGTGCAGCGGCTGCTCGAGTTGACCTCCACCGACACTGTCCGGTCGAAGTCGCAGACCGGCAAGCCCAATCGGCAGATCCGTACGCCTTGGACCGAGGCCTGGGACGATTCCAATGGGCCCGGGCCACTTCCCATGCCGCTGCAGTACCTGCTCTACGCCGAATACACCGCTCGGGCCGAACGGGCCGGCCGCACAGACCTTGTCGGCGGCCCGGTCGGCCAGGTGGTGGGCCGCATGACCAAAGTCAAGCCAGCCGCGGAAATCGTGCTGAACATGGTCGAGGAGTACATGGACACGCTGCAGCGCGTGAGCAGCCAGCTCGAGGATTACCTAAAGGACTGAGCCGGCATTAGGTCTCGATAGTCGGGGCGGGCGGTCCCTTGGGACACCGAGTGCGACCTTCTGATCGTTGGCTCAGGCGGCCGTGCGCTCACCGCCGCGTACACCGCGGCCCGTGAAGGTCTACGGGTGATCATCTTCGAGGCGACCGACCGCGTCGGCGGCGGTGAGCGAAACGACCTACCCCGGCGGCGGTAACCCGATCGGCGCAGCGATGGTGTTCGGTCACCACGCGGCACTTGACATGTCGGAGTCCGCTGACCGGCAGGCCCGGTGACGGGCACATCACATGCGCGAGCCGCCGTTGACATGCACCTCGGTACCGTTTCGGTACCGAGGATGAAGTAGGCGTCGCCGGAGCCGAGCATCGCGACGACCGCGGCGACCGAATCAGGTTTGGCGAAGGTCGGGCCGTTCTGCAGTGGCAGGATGGGGGCGATCTTGCCGAAGGGCGAAGTATGCGTCGGCGGGCAGCCGGGGTCCGATGCTCTGTTTGGATTCGCCTGTGCCGGTGTTTATTCCAGATGAGATCGATCCGGGTTGGACGGCATTGAACTAGATACCTTCCTTGCTGAACCGCATCCTGGAGGAAGGTGGAACGGTCGTCGCCGCTGACATCAGCGATGCCCTGGGTGCCCGTCTCGATGACCGTCCGTGAATCTCGATTACGTGCGGGGAGGCCTGGCCGTCGGCGGCCAGACGCATAACGTTGGGTCGATGCGTGCGGAACGCAACTTAGTCCGCGGAGCGCATGGCGTGAATGCTCTCGCTACGACACTTGAGTGCAATGGCGGTGTCGTCGAAAGCGCGTTTCACCCAGAGCCCCACCACGGCCATCATCAGCGCGGCGTTCTCGCCCAGGAATGCGTCGGTCGAGTAGTAGCGGCAGCGCTGGTCGTCGACCTTTTCGATGATTTGGTCACGCCGCGCAGCGTTGGGCGACTCCTGGGTCGCGCGCAGTTCCCACGACAGCAGTCGCTCAGGTACGAACGCACACAGGTATTCGGTGTTCGCGAATGTGCCACCTGCGCCCGAGTAGTCGGCAAGCAACATCTCCACGGTGGCACCGATCTCCAGCGTTGATTTGGCGGATCTGCAGAATGGATTCCAATCCCCGTAATGCTCTAAGTCCGTAAGAACCTCCCAGACAACGCTTGCGGGAGCATTGATTTCGACGGTCTGTGAGCGAACGAGGGCCGCCGGGTCATAGCTGGGTAGCGCGACTTCGGTCACTACTCCTCCATCTCGGCATCCAAGAAAATAGCCGCGAGCCCGGACGCAGGCTTCATTCGCGTCTCGATCATGCATGGCACAACTCAGCCTTGCGGCCCTTGATGCCGATGGATGGAAATGATGTTCTCGGCGCCGATACAGTGCGGCGGCGCAACCGCCGCGACGCGCGGCTACCCACCGCAACAGCGTTATCTGAACTGACCTCCCGTTTCGCCGGATGACCGCTCACCGCGACGCGCGCGGCGGTTGGCATTACCCGCCCACTGACCGGAACAAGGCTCAAGGCTGGTCTTCGCGGCGTGAAAGGGTGTCGATAGCAGAAGCGATGCGGTGGAGGCGACGTTGGTTACTGCGTCAGCAACGAACCTGAGTTACGACACGACCCTGCGGGAGACTTCGACCGAGGACGGGTTCGGCTGCACCAGGCCGTCGGAAGTGAAGCTCGCGGAGGACCTTCCCGCATCCCGCTGTTCGGAACAACACATCGATGTGAACGCCGCCACCTCGATACAGCGACCGCTCACCTTGCTGCTCAATCGTGAGGAAACCAGGTGACTCAAACGACCACACAGCGCCCGTCCGGCGCGGGATTCGATGCTGCCATGTACTCCCAGCCGCTGATGGACGCCATCGCCGAAGCCGAGCATTTGGTGGCCGCGGCGCCGCACATCGAAACCGAAGCCGACCTGCTGGAGGGACTGCAGTATCTGGCGGGCTGCGTGGCGGGGTCTACGCATATGGCGTTCGACTTCGAGCGCGACCATCCATTCCTGCACAGTGGTACCGGCCCGTTTACCAAGATGGGCCTGGACAACCCGGACACGCTGTACTTCGGGACCCGGGTGCACGCCGAGCGCGAGTACATCGTGACCGGGAGGCGCGGGACGACCACCGACCTGAGTTTTCAGGTGCTGAGCGGCGAGTACACCGACACCGAAGTGCCCGACAGCGAAACTGCCTTCGACGACCGTGAGCTCGACATCGCCGAAGACGGCAGCTTCGAATGGCGGCTGCGCCCGACCCTTCCGGGGCAGCTGGTGGTGCGCGAGGTGTACGGCGACTGGTCGCAGCAGCGCGGCACGCTGGCCATCGCCCGGCTGGACACCGCAGGCACCGCTCCACCACCTTTGACCAAGGCGACCATCGAAGAACGATACGCCACAGCGGGAAAGCTACTGGTGAGCCGGATCAAGACGTGGCTGCAGTTCCCGCAGTGGTTCTACTTCAACATCCCGGTCAACACGCTGGTCGCGCCGCGGCTGACCCCGGGTGGGTTGGCCACCCAGTATTCGTCGGCCGGCCATTACGAACTTACACCCGATCAGGCTCTGATCATCACCTTGCCGGTGACCGACGCCCCGTATCTCGGGTTCCAGCTCGGCAGCCTCTGGTACATCTCCCTCGACTACATCAACCACCAGACGTCGCTGAACGGCACGCAGGCGCAAGCCGATCCGGACGGAAAGGTCCGCATCGTGGTGGCCGATCGCAACCCCGGCGTCACCAACTGGGTCGAAACACTCGGGCATGCGAAGGGTTTCCTACAGTTCCGCTGGCAACGCGTGTCGCGCCAACTCACCGAGGCCGACGGTCCCGCCGTCGAGTTGGTGGACTTCGACGCAGTGCCGGCGTCGCTGCCGTTCTACGACAACAACACCATCACCGATCAGGACTGGCGTGCACGAATTGCTCTGCGCCAGGCACAAATCGGCAACAGAATGGTGGGTTAGCAGGTGTCCAGGATTCTCGACGGCAAGGTCGTGGTGATCAGCGGTGTAGGCCCGTCACTGGGCACCGCACTGGCGCGGCGATGCGCCGAGGCCGGCGCCGACCTGGTGCTGGCCGCCCGAACCGCCGAGCGCCTCGACGATGTGGCCAAGCAGATCACCGACATGGGACGACGCGCGGTCGCAGTCTCTACCGACATCACGCACGACGATCAGGTGCAGAATCTGGTCGAGTCATCACTGAGCGCCTACGGCCAGGTGGATGTGCTGATCAACAACGCCTTCGTGAACCCGTCGATGAAGCCGTTCGCGAACACCACATTCCAGCACATTCGCGACGCGATCGAGCTCACCGTTCTTGGCGCGCTGCGACTCACCCCGGGCTTTACCCCGGCGCTCGCCGAATCAAAGGGATCTGTGGTGAACGTCAACTCAGCGGTGATCCGGCATTCGCAGGCCAAATACGGCGCGTACAAGATGGCGAAGTCGGCGCTGCTGGCGATGTCGCAGTCGCTGGCCACAGAGCTCGGCGGGCACGGCATCCGGGTTAATTCTGTTGTGCCCGGATATATCTGGGGCGAGACCCTGAAGAGGTATTTCACCCACCAGACCGTCAAGTACGGGACGACGATCGAGCAGATCTACGACGCAGCCGCGGCCCCGTCAGATCTCAAGCGACTGCCCATCGAAGATGAAGTGGCATCGGCCGTCCTGTTCATGGCCAGCGACCTCTCCAGCGGCATAACAGGGCAGACACTCGACGTCAACTGTGGGGAGTACAAGGCCTGATGGCGACTCGAACCGACGTCGGCACCGTCGACGACCTACTCGCCTCGGCCACCAAGGCGGTCGGCCTCGACGACTTCGGAGCCGACGACGACAACTACCGCGAGGCACTCGAGGTGCTACTGGAGTCCTACCAGCGCGACGCCGACTTGACCCCGTTGGGTAGCAAGATTTCTCGTTTCTACCTGCGCGGGGCATTGACCGGCCGGCTGCTCAGTGAAGCGGCCTGGAAGAAGTACCCACAGCATGTCGATGTCCCGATCGAGCGGCCGATCTTCGTCACCGGGCTGCCCCGCACCGGCACCACCGCGCTGCACCGATTATTGGCAGCCGACCCTGCCCACCAAGGCTTGCAGTTGTGGCTTGCCGAATACCCCCAACCACGGCCACCACGTGAGACCTGGGCCGACAACCCCGTCTACCGCCAAGTCGAAGCCCGGTACACCCAACAAAACAGCGAATACCCCGAGCACACGGGGCTGCACTACAGCACCGCCGACGAGGTGGAGGAATGTTGGCGGCTTCTTCAACAGTCAGTGCACTCGGTGTCCTACGAAGCTTTGGCCCACGTCCCCCGCTATGCGCAGTGGCTTTCCAAGCAGGACTGGACACCGTCATATCGCAGACACCGCAAGAATCTTCAGCTCATCGGCCTCAACGAGGCAGGCAAACGCTGGGTGCTGAAGAACCCCAGCCACCTTTTCGCGCTGGACGCGCTCTTTGCGACTTATCCCGATGCCCTGGTCGTGCAGTGCCATCGGCCGGCCGAGACGATCATGGCGTCGATGTGCTCACTGTCTGAGCACACCACCAAGGGTTGGTCGAATTCCTTCGTCGGAGCGCAGATCGGCACCGACGCACTGGAAACCTGGTCACGCGGCCTGGAGCGATTCAACGCCGAACGAGCTAACCACAATTCGGCCCAGTTCTATGACGTCGATTACTTCGACTTCATCGCCGATCCCTTTGCCGCCGTCGAGGGCATCTACCGGCACTTCGGTCTGCCGTTCACCGACGCGGCGCGCCAGGCCATCGAAGAGATGCACACGGAGAGCAAGACCGGGCCGCGCGCGCCGAAGCACACCTACTCACTGAGCGATTACGGCCTGACCGTTGACGCCGTGAAGGCGCGATTCGAAGGGCTGTGACGCATGAGCCCTCATGGGGCGACGGGGAGTGGGAGCAAAGGTCAACCTGTGGATGGTTCTTGGTGAGGCGGCGGTCGGCCCCGCCAGACGGTGTCGGTGGCGCAGCAGGTGCAGGGGTATCGATTGCCACGGTGTGACGGCGAAGAAAGTAACTAACGTGACTGACGACCGGCTGGCCGAACTCGAGCAGCGGCTGCAACGGATTGAGGACGAGCGCGCGATCGAGCGGTTGATCGCCTCGTATGGGCCGCTGGTGGATGCCTGCGAGGCCAATGCGGTGGCGGAACTATGGGCTACAGCTGGTGTCTACGACGTCGATGGCTTGCTGATGAGTAGCCGCGATGATGTGGCCAAGATGGTGAACTCGGATGCCCACCAGTCTCTGATCCGCGGCGGTGCAGCGCATTTCCACGGCCCGGCCGTGGTCACCGTGGATGGCGACGAGGCGGTCGCGGTGTGTGAGTCGGTGCTATTGCTCCGCCGTGACGAAAATTTTGTCGTGGCGCTGGCCGGCGCCAACCACTTCCAACTGCGCCACATCGACGGCCGGTGGCAGATCGTCACTCGTACCACCCGCGCACTCGACGGCAAAGACGAAGCACGTCAGCTGCTT
>Ga0074045_10003856_pt1 | contig 13450 bp, 15 predicted proteins | sample BogForMeECP23OM2_FD_94442 | JGI IMG/M metagenome (GOLD analysis project Ga0074045, IMG submission 94442) | Bog forest soil microbial communities from Calvert Island, British Columbia, Canada - Bog Forest MetaG ECP23OM2 | ecosystem: Environmental > Terrestrial > Soil > Wetlands ... | reverse complement strand
CGTCGAGCCGGCCGTAGGTCTCGTAGCGCAGGGTGAAGCCCGGCAGCACCTGGCCGCTCTCAAAGGCGAAGGGATGCGGATGGACGAAATCGTGCGGCTCGACGAGGCCGACCTCGCCGGGCTCGGGGGGCGCACTGAGAACATCGTCCTCCGCATCGTTCATGGGATGAGTGAACCACAGAGAACACCGAGAACACGAACGGAAGCAAAGCGAATTTCGTGCCTTAGTCGGACACCTGCATCTGGACCGACTCGGCCTTCAGGGCATTTCAACCAGACGGTAGGGCGGGTTATCCCTAACCCGCCTTCCCCCGCCTCAACAAACCGGCGCGTTAAGGATAACGCGCCCTACCGCGACTGCCCGATCCCCGGCTCAGGCGTGGGCTTGCTCGCTCAACGCGTCGTCCATCTCCTCATTGGTGAAGACGTTTTGCACGTCGTCCAGTTCCTCCAGCGCCTCCTGCAATTTCAGCAGCGAACGGGCGGCGTCGAGACTGGTGATGGGATGCGTCTGGGTGGCCACGTAGGCGATTTCCGCGGAGTCGGTCTTGATGTTCTTTTTCTCGAGGGCGCGGATGACCGTGTCGAAGACTTTGATGGCACAGCGGATTTCGAATCCCTGCTCGGTGGTGATGACGTCGTCGGCGCCGGCATCAAGGGCGATCTCCATCAGCGCATCCTCGGTCGCCTTGTCCTTGCTGATCAGAAACTGGCCGACGTGTTGAAATTTATAGAGCACCGCGCCGGCGCCGGCGAGATTGCCGCCATAGCGCGTGAAGACGCTGCGCACCTCCGAGGCGGCGCGGTTCTTGTTGTCTGTCGTCACCTGCACGACCATGGCGGCGCCGCCGGGGGCATAGCCTTCATAGGTCACCTCGTCGTAGACCACCCCGGGAAGCTCGCCCGTGCCCTTCTTGATGGCGCGGTCGACATTTTCGCCCGGCATGTTGGCCTCGCGCGCCTTCATCACGATGGTGCGCAGCCGGGGGTTCATGTCGGGGTTGCCGCCGCCCGCTTTCGCGGCGATGGTGATTTCTTTCGCGAGGCGGCTGAAGACCTTGCCCCTCTTGGCGTCGATGGCGCCTTTAAAGTGTTTGAGTTTTGCCCACTTGCTATGACCAGACATGGGAGGGAGGGGAGTGGAAGTGAGGGTGAAGGTGAAAGTGAAAGTGAGAGTGAGAGTGAGGGGGAACGGAGAACGGAGACGGGGGAGGCCGGAGCGAGAGCAAGAGAAAAGCTGACAACTGAAAACTGAGATCGAAAAACTGAAATCGGAAATCGGAAAATCGAGACGGCGAAGAGCGAAAAGCGAAAACCAGGGACAATCTATTTCCTAGCCTTCTTTTTCGCTGGCGTCACGTTTTTCATGCCCGGCTTGCCGGCGGCCGGCGCCGGCTCATCGTCTTTGATGCGGTTGATCACCAGTTGCTGGCCAATGGTGAACAGACCGTTGATGGTCATGTAGATCGATAGGGCGCAGGAATAGCTGTAGCAGATGAACGCAAAGATAACCGGCATGAACTTCATCATCTTCACCTGCGCATTGTCGACGGTGGGTTGCGGGGTCAGGCGCATCTGGTACAGCATGGTAGCGGCCATCAGGAGCGGCATGATGTTGATCGGGAAGCCGAGGCCGGGGATGTGCCCGACGGTGTCGGGCGCCGAAAGATCTGGCGCCCAAAGGAAACTCTGGAAGCGCAGCTCGGCGGAGCTCTGCAGCATGGTGAAGAAGCCGAAGAAAAGCGGCATCGTGATCAGCATCGGCAGGCAGCCGCCCATGGGATTGATCTTGTGCTCCTTGAAGAGCTCGAGCGTGGCCTGATTGAGCTTCTGCGGGTTGTCCTTGTATTTCTCCTTGAGCGCGGCGATCTGCGGTTGGAATTTTTGCATGCGCTTGGCGGAGCGCGAGGCCGCGAGGGTGAAGGGCAGACTGACGGTCTTGATGATCAGGGTCATCAGCACGATGGCCAGGCCCCAGTTGAAGACCCAGCGCTGCGTCCAGTGCATGAGCGTGTTCATGAACGGCGCCACATAACCGCAGAGGAAGATCCGACTGTAGAGCGCCGTGCCGTATTGCATGACGCGGTCCTCGTTATGCGCGAGCTTTGCCAGGCGTTGGTATTCTTTCGGGCCGACGTAGAAATCGCCGGCCATCTGCGCGCTCCCGCCGGCCGCGAGCTGCGGGAGGCTGAACCGCTCGGCCCCGGTCAGGCCGATGTTCGCCCGCGGCGAGCCGGGGAAGGGAGGCAGGTCAATTCTCCGGGCGATCACTGCGTCCCCGGGCTTGTCGGCGACCAAAATGCCGGCAAAAAACTGGTTTGTGACCGCCGCCCAGACGACGGGGCCAGCCTTCTCCACGAAGGCTTTTGGCGTGGTGTCCTTGCCGAACATGCGTCCGACGACGCCAGCACCTTCCAGGTCGCTGCGGCTGATGAACTGGTTGCCGTCGCCGTCGTAGCTCGCGACATTCAGGTACCGGCCGTAATCATTAAGGCTGACGAGCGAAGCCGTGCCGAGGCTGAGCGCCACGCGGGGCAGCGTGGCGGCTTCATTCGTCAAATTGCGAAAGGTGGTTTCATGCCGGACAACGTAGGGATCGCCGGTCGTGTCGCCCGGGGCGCGCACCGAAAAGCGCCGCGTGACCTCGAGTCGGTCGCCCACGACGGCGCGAAAAACCACTGCAGTCGGGGTCGAGGAGACCAGCTGGTAACGGGTGGTGCGGCTGAAGCCAGGGAACGATTCTTCGGTGAACGCCAGGAGGGGATCGGCGTGGAGCCGGTTGAACACGAACGGCTCCGGCTCGCCGATCTCGTTGGCGTATTTCTTGAAGGCGATGTCGCGAATGGCTCCGCCAAAGTCGGTCAGCCGCACCTCGATGAAGTCATTGGCGAGCGTGGTGATCGTTGCCTCCGTACTGTCCTTGGCAATCGCCGCGAAAGCGGCGTCCGATGGGATCGCCGCGCCTGGCGTCGCCAGATTGGCGGGTGCCGCCGAAGACGCCTCGGGGGCGACCGGCTGGCTGGCGACTGGCGGCCGCGGGGGCGGCGGCGGTGCGAAGCGCTGTCCAAGGTAAAGACTGACGAAGGCCGCGATGAGCAGGGCGGCGCCGATGATCGTATTCTTTTTATCCATCCGGGGGGAACGTAAGAGTGAAAGTGAAAGTGATAGTGAGGGTGAGAGTGGAAGTGAGAGTGACGGTGAAAGTGAAGGCGCGAGGGAACCGTTGAGGCGGTGGGAATACCCCAACCCGGGGCTTCAGCCGGTCATAGACTTTCGCAGCACCGCCCGGCAGCTTGGGGCGCGCGGGGGCGGAAGCCGGATCGGGTCGAAGCCGCCGGGATTAAAGGGATGACACTTGAGCAACCGGCGGATCGCCAGCCAGGATCCGCGCCCGGCGCCGCAGGTGCGCACGGCGTCAGCCGCGTACGCCGCGCACGTCGGATGAAAACGGCAGCCGCATCCCGGTCCGCACACCGCGGGCAAAACAGGCGAGAGCGAATGCCGGTAAAGCCAGATCAAGCCGAGCAGACCGCGCGCGACCGGGGTGATTTTCGCGCGTGGTTCCGGGAACGGAGCGGCGCGGCGGCGCCGGGCGGGGTCACCGTACTCCGCCTCTCCCGGTAGAGCGGCGGGATCCGGCGATCCCGCCCTACATCCGGATGCATCGTCACGAGTAAACGAAATTGCGCTCATGCTTTGGCTCCCGCGATGTGCTGGCAGGTGTCGATGAACTTGGTTTCAGCTTCGGCGAATTGCAACCGGTTCAACGACGCGCGGGCCACCAGCAGAAGATCGGTGCCCGGGGGCACCAGTTCCTGGTGGCGGCGAAAAATCTCGCGCAATCGTCGTTTCGCGGCGTTGCGGCGCACCGCCGGGCCCACCGCCGCGGTCGACGCCACGACGCCCACCCGGACCACCGCTGGCGGAATCGCCGCCGCGTCCTCGCGCTGTCGCCACCACAGGGTGAACACCCCGCGGTCGATACGACGGCCTTGCGTGCGCACGCGGCGGAAATCGTCCTGGCGTCGCAGATGCTGCTCGGGGCGAAAATGCACTGAGGGAAAGCTGAGCGGCGGAAAGCTAAAAGACTGAAATCGAAGGGCGGAACCGCGGCCGCCGGCAGAAGCAGTTCAGCTTTTCAGACCTTCAGTCCTTCAGCATTTGATCAGACGACGGTCAGGCGCTTGCGGCCTTTGCGGCGCCGGGCGGCGAGCACCTTGCGACCGCCGGCGGTGGACTTACGAGCGCGGAAACCGATCTTGCGGGCGCGTTTCTTGCGGTGGGGGCGGAATGTAGGTTGCATGATTGTGTCGAAAAAAGAGGGTCAAGGTGACCGGAGCCGCTCCGGTGTGTCAAGGACGGGGTTGGTGGCTTTTCGGAGTTTCACCGGGCCGAAAAGCGGATAGCGTCCCTCCCATGTGTTATCGCTACGTGTTGCAGCGGGAAGCGCTCGAGGCTTTGGCGGCGCGGTTGGCCGTGCCCAGGGCGGTCGATTGGAGTTCCCGTTTCAACCTGGCGCCGGGCGAGAGCGTTCTCGTGGTACGGAGGCGGGCCGGTGCCGACGCCCGGTCCCTCGAGATGGTGAGACTGCGTTGGGGGCTTCTGCCCGCCTGGACGAAGGACGTGGCGACCGCGACCGCGCCGGCGAATGCCCGGGCCGAGGGTCTCGCCTGCCGGCCGATGTTTCGCGAGGCGTTCCGCCGGCGGCGCTGCCTGATTCCGGCCGGCGGGTTCTACGAATGGCGCGACCAGAACCGGCGCCGGCAGCCGTACCTGTTTCGTATGCGCGACGGGTCGCCGCTGGGTTTGGCCGGTTTGTGGGAGTCGTGGCGCGGACCGGACGGTGGACCGGCGGTGGAGACCTGCGCGATTGTCACCACGCCGCCGAACGAATTGGTCCGCCCGATCCACGATCGGATGCCGGCGATCCTGGCGGCGGAAGAGATCGAGCGCTGGCTGGATCCCCGGCTGACGGAGCCGGGTGAGTTGGCGCCCTTGCTCCATCCGTTTGCCGCTGGAGCGATGACCGCCATTCCGGTGACCACCCGGGTGAACAACACCCGCTTTGAGGACCCGGCGTGCCTCGAGCCAGCGCCTCTCGCGAGCGGGGGAGACGAATCCGCCCAGATGACGCTCCAATTCGATGAATCTGTCCCGACGGGAGGCTCAGATTGAAACTTTCCCGGGTGGGTTGCGTCTAACCACGGTAAAGCCAGGAAAAGGAACTGCTCCGCGAGTGGCGCAGGAGCGAACTCAAGCTGGTGAAGGCGGCCAGCGATGACCGCCGGTGACCAGGCCGGCCGAGGGAAGGACTCTCCGCAAAATCCAAGAAAGGACCAAGATGAAAACGAAAACCATCAGCATGTTCTTCAGCCTTTGCCTGCTATCGTCCGGCGCGCCATTGGCGGCGGACGAGGCGAAGGCCAGCGCAGGGAACGTCACGGTTGTCTTCGACCACCCCGAGAATTTCGCAGACGTGAAGGACTTCTATATGGCCACGGACAAGGGTCGGGACGCCATTCTCGCCGACCTCAGGAAGTTCATCGTCGACCGGGCGTCCTCCTACCTCCGGGAGGGACAGAAACTCGAGGTGAAATTCACTGACATCGACCTGGCAGGCGAGTTCGAACCCCAGCGCGGGCCCGAGTTCATGGATGTTCGGATCATGAAGGATATCTACCCGCCGCGGTTCGACTTCGAATTCAAACTCACTGGCGCAGACGGAAAGGTGTTGAATGAGGGCAAGCGGCGGCTGAGCGACCCATTCTACACGGACCGATTGGTTCCCTTCCGTGACGACCCGCTATGCTACGACAAGGATGTTTTGAACGACTGGCTGACGCAGGACATCAAATCCAAGGCGGCGGCTCATTGAGTCTCCTGGTTTCGCCGCCCGGGCCGGGCAAATTCCTTGGCCTGGGCGCCGGAGGTGCTACGCTGGCCCCGATGATTCCTGCCCCCGCAACGGAACGCGTGGATAAATGGCTCTGGGCTGTCCGCCTCTTCCGGACGCGCGGCCTCGCCACGAGCGCCTGCCGTGCGGGCAGCGTGGCCGTGAACGGACAGCCGGCGAAAGCCTCCCGCGAGGTGCGGGCGGGCGAGACGGTCGTGGTTCGACAGGGCTTGATCCACCGCACGCTCGCGGTGCTCGGGGTGCCGCGAACCCGGGTCGGCGCGAAGCTGGTCGCCGGGTATTGCGACGACCGGACGCCGCCGGAAGAGTTCGAGAAAGCGCGGCGTCTGCCGGTCCAGCAATTTCTCGCCCGCGCGAAAGGAGCAGGGCGTCCGACCAAGCGGGATCGGCGACGGCTCGACCAGTTGCTTGGTTGAGGGAAGCGCAACGTTTCCTTTTCCCAATGACTCTTCCTTCGAAATTCGAAACCGAAATCCAGCGCCATCTGGACGCACTTCGCCAGTGCGCCTTGTGCCCGCGCATGCAAGGTCCCGTCGTGGTCGGCCGCCCGGCGGCCAGCCGTGTCATCCTCGTTGGGCAGGCGCCGGGCGACAAAGAGCCGAAGTTCGGCCGCCCGTTCGCCTGGACGGCGGGCAAGACGCTGTTCAAGTGGTTTGAGGCGACCCTTGGATGGTCCGAGGATGAGACGCGGGATCGCGTCTATTTTGCGGCGGTCTGCCGCTGCTTTCCGGGCAAGAAACCCAAGGGAGGCGACCGGGTGCCGGATGAAACGGAGATTGCCAACTGCGCCCGCTGGCTGGAGCGCGAGTTTGCACTTCTGCGGCCTCGGTTGGTGCTCCCGATTGGAAAACTCGCTATTACGCAATTACTTGGCGAGCGACCGTTGGTGGAGACGGTGGGGCGATCATTCCAGGCGGTCTGTTATGGGCAGGCGATTGACGTCGTGCCGCTGCCTCATCCTTCCGGGGCCTCGCCATGGCACCGGATGGAGCCAGGCAAGACACTACTGCGGCGGGCGCTGGCGCTCGTCGCAGCTCATCCGGCCGTGAAGTTGACGGGAAACAGCTTGTAAAGGAATAGCTTGATTTTTCCCGCAAGCCTGTTTGTCCTAAACGCCGTTTCCTGGATAGACTCTGTGTTAGGTTACGAGATATGGTGAATTATCAGGCGGGCTTGGCGCCCGGTGATGATTTGAAACCCGGCGATCGGGAACAGTCCGTGAACTACCGGTAGATCAAGGGATAATCATCATGGGTTCTAAACTGTATGTGGGTAATCTGGCTTTCAGCACGACTGAGAGCGAATTGCGCGATCTCTTCGCGCAGCATGGTACCGTAGCCGAAGTGTTCATCGCGATGGATAAATTCAGCGGCCGATCCCGCGGATTCGCCTTTGTGACGATGGGTTCGGATGCGGAAGCCAAGGCGGCCATCACAGGCGTCAATGGAAAGAATGTCGGCGGCCGTGACCTCACGGTCAACGAAGCCCGTCCGAAAGAAGAGGGTGGTGGTCGCTCCTTCGGCGGCGGCGGCGGTGGCGGCGGTCGCTCCTTCGGCGGTGGCGGCGGCGGTCGCTCCTTCGGCGGCGGTGGCGGCGGCAATCGCCGTTACTAAACGATCACGCTTTCCAGTCATTTCGCTTTCCAGGCGAAGCCCACCGCGGGCTTCGCCTTTTTTGCGGACCGGGCGGGGAGCACTTGGTTTGTATCTGCGATCTTTACTTTCGCATTTTCTCTATGAGAATTAGGACATGCGCAAAGCTCTCTGGTTCGTTCTGGCTGTAGCTGTGGTCTGTGCCCAGCCAGCTAGAGCGCAGCGCGAGAAGCTGTCGTGGGATGACCGGGTTGCCGTAGAAAAAGCCTGGCCCAATGCGATCAAGACCTCCACGGGCCTGCGCTACGTGATTCTCAAGGAGGGCACGATGGATGCCAAGCCCCAATCGGGGGATGTCGTGTTGGTCCTCTACCAAGGCCGGCTGCTCAATGGACCGGTGTTTGGTGAAAGTTTGGACCGGGCCAAGCCATTTCGGGTCCGGGTCGGCCGCGACGAGCTGATCTCCGCGTGGGAGGAAACGCTCAAGCAGATGAGACTGGGCGAGAAGCGGTTGATTATCGTACCTTACGAGCTCGGCTATGGCACCCGGGGAGATCCACCGCGCATTCCGCGTCGCGCCACACTGGTCTTCGAGATCGAACTCCTCGATATTCGCGTCAGTAAGCAGTAGCGGCCACCCGGCTCAGCTGGCGCCTTTTGCCGCCGGCTGACGAACAAAAGGAAACTGCTTGGCGAACTCAGCCGCCGCCATCTCCTTGGCCTCATCCTCTGTCTTGGCGCTGCCCGCCGCCAGCAAATCATGGATCCGCTGAGCCATCCAACGGTCGCGGAAGGTGGCCTCGACCGCGGTAGCAGGCGGCACCTCAGCCGGAGCGGATTTCTTTGATTTTACCTGGAGCAGGCCGCAGCCGCTGGCTAGCGTTAATGCGACCAGGAGCGCGGGAACAGAGTATTTCATGGAGTCGGTGGCTGAAATAGTGTTGAAGGATCTGCGGTCAGACCGCGAGCGCATCTTTTTGTTTTCGTTGCGAAGCATATTTGTTAAAGCATCACCTGTATGGGCGAAGAACCCCAAAATCCGCCAGGAGCACGTTTGAAGTTGCGACTGCGTGGGGACCAGGCCCCTGGTGGGACGCCGCCTGCTTCGAATGAACCCGCGGCGCCCCAGGACCACGCGCCCGCCCGCCCGGTGGCGCCGGTCCCACCGAATTCCCCGGCTGGCCCGGGCGAACCCGTGGAGGCTGATTCCACCAGGGCGGCTCCGCCTCCGATGAGGCTCAAACCCCGCATCTCGATCAAGCCATCGGAGCCAGAGGGGACGAGCGAAGCGATTTCGGTCCCCGAATTGCCGCCGGTCAGGCCGCCCGTCACTGCGGATGCGCCCGCCCCCTCTGGATCGCCGGGGGAAAAAGTGAAAATAGATCTTCGGCCCCCGGCCAGACCGCCGGAGGCGGGAGTGCCGGCCGGGGCCAGTCCTCCGGGCAGTCCCGGGAGCGGTGAGAAAGCGGAAGCAGGGGCCAAGTTCAGGTTGAAACCGGTCCTGCACGGGGATGCGCCGAAACCGGCGCCGCCGCCGGGCTTGACGGGGTTCAATCCGAAGCAGGCGCCCATCACCCGCCCGCTGGCGGAGAGTCCGTCGCCTGCGGGAGTCCCGGCCGCGAAGACCATGCCGACGCTCGGGCCAGCGCCGCGACCCAGGGCGGTTCCAGCCCCAGCCAGGCCGCGCCGCAGCCCGTTGCTGGGTGTGCTCGCCGGGCTGTTGGTGTTATGTGGCGCGAGCTATCTCTGGTTTTTTGTCCGTGCGCCGAAGCCGGTCGCCGCCGCCGGCTCTCCATCGGTGAAGGCCGGGCCGCGCCCACCCTCGGCCGGCAAGACCGGGTCTCGCGACCAAGAGGCGGCTGCGACGGAACCCAAGGCGACAGCTGGTGAATCATCAGCGAACGCCACGGCTGGCGTCCCGGCCGCGCTGCCGGGGAAAACACCGGGCGCGCAGAATCCGGCTTCTTCGTCCGTGCCGGCCTGGGTCAATCCGCCTCCTCCTCCAGTTCCGACGGCGCTGTTTCGCACGTTCGTCGATCGTCTCAAAATCAGCGGCGTCCGCACCGGTCCGCCGGCCCGCCTGTTTGTCGATGGGGTTGCCTACCATCCGGGTGACATCATGGATCGGGCGCTGGGCCTGGTTTTTGTGGGCGTCGATACGACCACGAACGAGATCATCTTCAAGGACGCCACGGGCGCCGTGGTCCGACGCCGTTTCTAACCGTTCACGGTCACCGCGCCAGGCTGGAGCGGATCGACTGCAGCACGATGGGATCGGTGGCGATGTTGATCACGCCGTTGACGATGAACTGGACGCCGATGCAAAGCAGCAGGAAGCCCATGAACTTGGTCAGGGCATTCATCCCGTTGGCGCCGACCAGCCTGACCATCCGGCCGGAAAGTCGGAGCGTGACATAGCTGATCACGGCCACGATCACGATTCCGAGAATGATCGCGGCGTAGTCGAGCCAGTGCTCGGCGAGGGAGGTGAAGCCGATGGTCAGCGCGATCGAGCCCGGCCCGCTCAACATGGGCATCGCCAGCGGCGTCAGGGAAATGTCGCTCTTCGCGCGAGCCTCGTCGCGCCGTCGCGTCTCTTCGGCCCCCTCGGGCGGCGGGGCCAGCATGGACAAGGCAATTCCCGAGACGAGCACGCCGCCCGCAATGCGGATGCCCGGAATGGAGATGCCGAAGAAACGAATGATGAAGCCGCCGCAGAAAAGGCAGCTCACCAGGATGGCCACCATGTAGCAGCAGCCCATCTTCACCTGCTGGATCCGGCGGGCGTCGGTGTCGCCTTCCGTGATGGTCAAGATGACCGGCGCCGACGCCACGGGGTTGATGACCGGCAACAGCGCGACGACGGTGCCGAGAATGAGCTGCCAGAAATGGATCGTGTTCATGGAACCAGAGGGACAATTTGCAGCGGTCGGCGCGGGACCTCAATGGTGAAGCGCAGCCGGGGTCCGCCGTTACCAGCGCTCAACCGGACCCCGGGGCACGGGGATGACGCCGGCGGGCCGGTCCGGGGCGGCGCGCAGGAACGACGCGACGAGTTTCGGCGGCTGGAATTTCAGCCGCAGCTCGCCCTGTTCATCGCAGAACTGCGCCCGCCAGGCCCGGTATCCGGCCACGGCCGAAAGAAAATCGGCGCGCGAACGGAGGGTGGCCGCGCGGCGGCGGAAATCCACTGCCGGGCCAAAGCGCCGGGCGTACCAGGTGGCGGTCTTGCGAAACATGCGGCAGCCGAGTTCCTCCCCGAAAACCTCGATCATCAGGTCGAAATGCCGGCCCATCACCCGCATCCGCTCATCGAAGGTGGGTTCGGGCAGCAATTCCCCCGTCCGCAGGTAATGCTGGGTTTGCCGGAAGATCCACGGATTATAGAAGGCCCCGCGACCGATGCTCAACCCGGCGCAGCCCGTTTCGTCCAGCATCTTCCTGGCCGCGTCAGGTGTCGTGATGTCGCCGTTGCCGATCACCGGGATGTGCCGCACGGCTTCCACCACGGCGCGAATGCCCGCGAGACTGACGGTGCCGGCAAATCCCTGGGCGCGCGTGCGTCCGTGCACGAAGACCGCGGCCACGCCGGCGTCTTCGAGCGCCCGCGCCAGATCCGGCGCCGTGATGTTCTCGCTGTCCCAGCCCAGCCGCATCTTTGCCGTGACGGGGATTCTCACTGCCTCGACCATGCCGCGGACCAGGTTCGCGGTCCTGGCGAGTTCCGTCATCATCGCCGAGCCGCCGCCGATTCTGGTGATTTTGCGCACGGGACAGCCCATGTTGACATCAATTGACGCCAGACCGCGCGCCTCGATCCGGATCGCGGCTTCGCGCATCTCAGCCGGGACGCTGCCAAAGAGCTGCACGGCCAAGGGCCGGTCGGCCGGGTTGGTCTGGATGAGCTGAAGCGCGCGGGGATTCTCTTCCAGTAACGACCGGGCATTGACCAGGTCGGTGGTGGCCCAATCGAGCCCGCCGAGTTCCCGCAGGGTCAGCCGCATGGGCAGGTTGGTGTAACCCGCCAGGGGAGAGAGAAACAGGTTGGACGAGAGTTCGTAGGTGCCGAGACGCATGCGGTAGGCAGGGGGTGACGCTGTTGGCCCGCCGCCTGGAATCGCAAGCCTGGAATAGGGCGAGGCAGACGGGCTGGGGCAGTTTGAAAGATCGTGTAGCCGTGGGAATCGAATTCCTCTCCGGGCACGCGAACCCGGCGGGTCGGAATGCAAATGTGGAACTCAGGAATCCAAGAAAAGAAATGAGGTCCTAGATCGCAGCGCGACAAATCGCCGCCGGATGGACCAGCTTTCCTGATTTCCACATAGTCAGGGCGTTCCAACCTGGACCGGCGCCGCGGGGGCATCGCTCTCCACGTCGGAGGTGAAATCAGCGGCTGGGCGCGCGAGCATCCGCGACGGCGTGCTTCATGCGCGCGAGCGCGTCGGCGAGCATGGCGCGGGTGCAACCGAAGTTGAGGCGGAGATGGGTGCCGGGCTCGGCGCCAAAATACCGGCCGTCGGAAAGGCCCACGCCATGATGCTCGAAGTGGGCCACGGGATTCTTCAGTCCCAGCGCCGTGACGTTAAGCCAGGCGAGGTAGGTTGCCTCGATCGGGGCTTCGACGCGCACGCCCGGCAGTTCGCGGGCGACGAAGTTCAGGAGAAAATCGCGGTTGCCACGCAAATAAGCCAGCAGCGCCTGGCGCCACAACTCGCCCTGGCGGTAGGCGGCCTCGCAGGCCGTGTACCCGAGGCAATTGACCTCCGCGACGATGCCCGTGGTGGCCTGGATGAATTGGGCCCGGAGGGAGGCGTCGGGAATGATGGCCAGGGAGGTGCCAAAGCCTGGAACGTTGTAGGTCTTGCTCGGCGCCATGAGGGTGACGATGCGCCGGACGATGTCGCTGCCCAGGGTGCCGGTGGGCACGTGCGGCTGATCGTCGAGGATGAGGTCGCAGTGAATCTCGTCGGAGCAGAGAACCAGTTTGTGGCGCAGGCAGAACTCGGCGAGTCGCGCGAGTTCAGCGCGACCAAAGACGCGCCCGACCGGGTTGTGCGGATTGCAGAGGAAAAACAGCCTGGTCGACGGCGTAACGGCGCGCTCAATCGCTTCCCAGTCGATCTCCCAGCACCCTGTTTCCGTGGACGAGGACGCCGGCACCGGCGCGGAGCGCAGGGCGAGCGGCACGGTGATGACGGCTCGGTCCTGCTGGCTCGGCGCGCTCATGAACGGTGGATACACCGGCGTATTACACAACACGGCCTCGCCGGGCCGGGCAAAAGCGCGGGCGGTGACATTGAGTCCGACGACGAGTCCGGGGAGCCACACCAGCCATGACGGTTCGATCTTCCAGCCATAGTGGGCCTGCATCGTCGCGACCACCGCCTCGATCGTGGAATCCGTCGGCCGGGCATAGCCGAAGACCCCATGTTCCACTCGGGTATGAAGGGCGGCGATGACCTCGGGGGGCGCGCGAAAATCCATGTCGGCCACCCAGAGCGGGAGGATGTCCCGGCCGGCGTATTTCTGCCATTTCTGCGAATCAGTCCGGCGTCGGTCAACGGGCGTGTCAAAGTCGTAGGTCATGCGAAAGGTGCGAGCGTAACCACAGAATGGTGCAGTTGAACAAGGATTTCTTCCGGTTCGGCCGCATGTTTCCGTCTGTGCCGGGTGCTGCGACCAACACGCAGGGGCGCCGCCGCAGCAAGCGGTCGGCCGGCGGACCGCCGGGACGGAGTTTCCCAACCCAACGACACACCGCGTGCAATCCTGACCCGCCCCGCTCGCGCCCGGGAAAATCAACCTCCGGCGGGGGCGTGACTTAGCGCAGCCACCGGCGCGGCACCGGGTTGGCTAGGAAGGGGTCCATCCAACGTTTTATCACATCAACCGTTCATCAGGAGGAAATACCAACATGCGTAGTCTAATCCGCTACACCAGTCCG
>Ga0074045_10003853_pt1 | contig 13455 bp, 7 predicted proteins | sample BogForMeECP23OM2_FD_94442 | JGI IMG/M metagenome (GOLD analysis project Ga0074045, IMG submission 94442) | Bog forest soil microbial communities from Calvert Island, British Columbia, Canada - Bog Forest MetaG ECP23OM2 | ecosystem: Environmental > Terrestrial > Soil > Wetlands ... | reverse complement strand
GTCATAGTCGGGCCCGCAATTGCCGGTCGCGAAGTAGATGAGCCCGAGTTGCGGATCGAGCGCCGGCGTGTTCCAGATCGGCGCCCCGCGAGGGACCGCTGCTCCGCTGGGGGCCGGCCAGGTGTCGCTGCCGATGTCGCCGGGCCCCGGCAGTGTATAGGCCCGCCACAGCATCTTGCCGGTCTTGGCGTCGAGGGCGGTCAGTCGGCCGCGGATGCCAAGTTCGCCCCCGGAGATCCCGATGTAGACGATGCCATCATAGTAGAGCGGCGCGCTGGGGAGGCTATAGCCATTGCGCCAGTTTTCGATCGGCGTCTTCCACACCTCCCTGCCGGTCTTGATGTCGAGCGCCACTACGTTGGCATCGAGCTGGCCGAGGAACAGCAGGCCCTCGCCCATCGCCAGCCCCCGGTTGAGCCAGCCGCAGCAGGCGGTCAATTTCATCCGGTCGATCAACGACCAGCGTTGCCATAAGATCTCGCCGGTCTTGGCGTTCAGCGCAAAGACATCATCATTGCCGGTGACCATGTACATGATCCCGTCCTTGACGAGCGGAGTGGCCTCGGCCGAATACTTGGTGCCGAACCCCGAGCGTTTGAGGCGGGTCCGCCACGCTCCGTTCAGTTGCTTGACGTTCGTCTTGTCGATCTGCGTCAGCGTGGAATAGCGCTGATTGGTCAAGTTTCCGCCGTTGGTGACCCAATCCTTGGCGACCGGGTTCCGCAGCAAACGGTTGATTTCCGGGTCTCCTGCTCGGCTCGGAGCAGTCCCGATAAGGAGGAGCCCGAGGGCTGCCCACAGCGCAACCATTCTTTGCGGGCGATATTGCATCGAGAAGCGGACCCCGAAGAACGGACCACGGGTCAAAGCAAAGGTCACGCGTAGGAGGCCGCCGGCCGGAACAAGATCCCGATCGCCCACGGGACAGTCTTGGCGGCATCGCTCGGGCTCTCCGTCGAATCCTACATCGTCCAAGCGTCGCCGCCTAATTCGTCATCGGATCGTCTCACAACCCGCGTTCGACGGCCCTGTCGATGCGGGCGAAGATTACCTGACGGTCGACGACACATGTACGACCGGCGATATGTTGGCGGATTTGAAGGGCTTTATCGAATAAATGGGGCGGGTGCTGGTGATGTCGGCTGCATCGCCTGGCGGATCTTCTGAGAGGTGGGGCATGAACCGCGCAGCACGCCTATTGCACGCTGCCATCGCCCTTGAGCGGGATCACCGAGCCGGAGACCTTGTTGCCCTTCAGCGTAGCCGGCGTCGCCGTACCATTCCATACCAAGGCCGTCTCGTAGGCGCCGTCGTTGCGGAAATTGTTATTGCTGATCGTGATCTCCGGCGTCGGATGGGTGACTCCCTCCGCACCGATGCCAATCGCAGCCGTATGGTTTTCCGCCTTTGGCCCTTTTTCGAGCGTGTTGTCGCGCACGATGAGCGCGCCGCCATTTGGGATTTCGATCAGATAGCTGGATGTACCTTCCGGGCCGTCGGTGATTGTGCAGCCAATCACTTCGGTGCGCAGTGCCCGCGATTTGATCGAATGACCATGCCGGGTGTTGGAGAAATGCGAATTCTCGACGCGCAGCAAATCGACGTTTTCGATATAGATCGCGTGTGCGCATCCCCCTGCGCAGGTGCCGTTCCGGTCAAAGTCACTGTTGCGGACCGTGACCGTGGTTCCCGGCACACCACCGAAAAGACCGTTTTGATTGTCGATAAACTTGACTCCGTCGACTGTCAGACTGCCCTTGACCAAGCGAATACCCGCTCCGTTATTGTCAGGCACGCGGGAGCGTGTCAAGGTTAGGTTCCGCACCGTCGTGTTATTACCCCAAATGACAAAAAGTCCCATTCCGTTGCATGTCTTGTCGGTGATGACAGCGCCGGGGGCGGTACCCTCGATCACGAGGTTGTCGGCTTGCCACACCGCGCAGTCGAAATATTGCCCCGGCTCGATTTCGATATGATCGCCGTTCTTGGCGACCGCTGCCGCTGCCGATGGAGTCTTGTAGGTCTGACTCGGTCCGACTCTAAGCGCGTCGCCACGGCTGGGGCTCGCAATCACGATTCCCGCCAGCATCAACACAGCAAGCCATGCTTTTGCTATGGTCATTTTGATCATCCATCCCGTCTCGGGGGCGCGCGACCTTGGGCAAAACCTGGCTGGCCGTCAAGACAGTCTTTCCGGTCGGGCGCACGGATATAAAGGATCGGGATCAACCCCTAGGCCGAAACCGCAATGTCCTGGCTCTCCTATTCTTCTCTGATCCCGCCGAACTTGTTTATATTGCTGATAGTCATCGGTCTCGTTCTCGCTTGGCGGTGGACTAAGCTCGGCTTGGTCGTGGCAACGGTCAGCGCCATCCTGCTTTACCTGGTCTCGACGCCGGTCGTGGCCGAGTACCTGTTCGAGTGCGTCGGGGCCCTTGCCGACGCCATACCCAGGCTGCCCTCCGACGCGCCGCCCGGCGCGATTATCGTGCTTGCGGAAGATTACCGGCACGGCCAGCGGTACACGGTGGGGCCGCTGACCCTCGAGCGCCTCGCCGAGGCGGCAAGACAAGAGCGGCGTCTCGGACTGCCGGTGCTGGTCAGCGGCGGCCGACCGGACGACGCCGACGAGTCCCTCGCTGGAATGATGGGCGCGGCGCTGCAAAACGATTTCGGGGTTTCCGTGCGATGGCGCGAGGACCGTTCGCGGAATACCTTCGAGAATGCCGCTTTCTCGGCGGAGATCCTGCGCCGGGCGGGCGTGCCCTGTGCGCTCCTGGTCGCAAATAGCTTGGACATGGCGCGAGCCCTTTGGTCGTTTCGCGCCGTCGGCTACCCGGTGATGCCGGCTGCTCCCCGTCAACAAACCGTTGGTCAGCGACGAAACGATGGCGAGGCTCGCTCGCTTTTGCCCAGCTCCTTCTTCCCGCAAGTTCCCGCTCTGCTCGTGAGCTACAATGCGCTCCATGAGGTTATCGGCTTGGGTTGGTATCTATTCCGTTACGGTGACTGGGAAATCAGACCGAGGGCGACGGTGTTGTAGGCCTGATCAGAAACCTCGCCCACAGGCTGCAGCAGCAGGCTCCCGGTGTCGCCGCCAGCGGTCTTTCGGGGTCCAGCAGCTTCGGCGCCCTCCGGAACTGCCGGAAACGGTAGCGACAAAATTCGAGACAACCCGGCCGCGGCTCGGATGTAGCCGGTGAGGGCGCCTATGGGTCGCTGGTGGACTGCCCTTTGATCGTCGCCGTTCTCGGGGGTTCCTCGCGAACAGGTGAGGGCAAATCGAGTGCGGTGTCCCGCCGGTTTACCTCAACCCAATGATTAGAGTATCAAGATACGGAACCCGGATAGGCCAACGTCTTTCGCCGTTGCTCCTCGGCGGGCGGGACTACACGATGGATTGAGTGATGTCGGACACCAAGGATCGCGTGCATAGGGAGGTCGAATTCTACGATAGCGAACAATCAGGGCGCCGGGCGTTTGACAACGCTCTGACATATCTCAACGATGGCATCGGACGACTTCGGCGAAATGAGGTGATCCGTGCCGCGATGCGGGATGCCGCAGGTATGCGCGTGCTTGAGATCGGCTCGCAATCGTGGGAATGGTGCCTCTTCCGGTACGGCTATCGGCCGCAGCAACTCACCTGTATCAACATCTCGCAAGCCGAACTCGATGTCGGTCGGATACAGGCCAAGAAGCTCGGAGTTTCCTGCGACTTCCGCGAGATGGACGCGCACGGCCTCGAATTCGGCGATGGCAGTCTCGACCTCGTGTTCGGGGTCGCTATATTGCATCACCTCGATTTCGCGCGCGCGTTGCGCGAGATCCACCGTGTCCTGCGGAACGGCGGGAAGATCGTCTTCGTCGAACCGCTGCGCCACAACCCGGTCGCTCGCTTCGTGCGCTGGGTGACGCCGCATGCCCGCACGCCGGACGAGCTGCCGCTCGGCCGCCTCGAACTGCGTTTGATTGAGCGTAATTTCGAGGTCGACAACTATTACAGTGAGCTGTTCACAGTTATCGGCGCGATGCTCGCCCAGCCGTTCTTCAAGGACCCGATCAATCCTCTTACCAGATTTTGTAACCTCGCTGACGAATTTCTTGTCCGGTTGGTGCCTGTTGCCGGCGTCTACTATCGTTCTGTCGTCATTCGCGGCAGCAAAAGAGTGGGGGCTTGGACCGAGTGAAGCTGCATGAGAAGACGCTCGATTGACGCAGGCGCTTCGAGCGCGCGTGGGCCAGCCTCTGGGGGCCCCGTGTGGGCCGGCGGCTCGATGCCGCGTCACTGTCGCGCCGGAGGGGAAGGCCGGCTGTCGCCCAAATCAGGCAACGATCAGCTCCACCGTCCGCCCCGTCGGTCGCTTGACGGTCCAGCTATCGGTGCTGCGCCGGACGTGTGACTAACCGGCAGCGGACCTAGGATTGATGGGCGGCTTCTTTCTGGTATGTGCGGGGCCGAACGAGGATCGCGCGGAGGAGGTAACCCGGTTGCGGAGGGCGTTCAGCGAGCTCGGCTTTGCCCCTCCCGAAATCGTCAAGGAGGAGGGATACCTCTTTGCCGCTTATCCAAAGTTCCAGAGCAGATCGGTCGCTCTCAAACGTTTTCCAAACGGCGATTTCGGGTTCGTTTGCGGCACTTGCCTATGCGAAGGCGGCGGCCTGGCGGATGTCGCTTCGCTGTACGAAGGCTTTAGAGCCCACTCGCCCATGAGCGCGGAGATCATGGGTCACTACGCCGCGGTCTTCAAAAAAAACGGCCGGACCGAGATCAAGCTCGACCAGTTCGGGGGCTACCATCTCTTTTACAATCTCGACGCGCGCATCGTCTGCTCGTCCTTTTTCGCGATTTGTTCGGTCCTTCCCTTGCTAACCCTCTCGCGCCAGAGCGCGTACGAATATGTGTTCAATGGTGTCGTTTCCGGCAACGAGACGCTGTTCAATGAGGTTAAGCTCGCTCCGATCCAAGCGACGATCGTCGTTGGCCCGCATGAGCTGGAGATCATTCGCCCGCCGCTACCCGTAACCCGGACGTTTGCCTCGCTGAGGCGCGATGCCTCTCTCAGGGAAAGCATTGCACTGCTCGACCGTTATTTCAGCGCTGTCGCGCGCAGCTTCGGCGACCGTGTGCGCTGCGCTCTCTCCGGCGGCTATGATTCGCGCCTGATACTAGCCTTTTTGCGCCGTCATGGCATGAAGCCCAGCGTCTACGTCTATGGCGGGCCACAGAATGGGGATGTGCAGCTCGCAGAGGACATCGCGCGGGGAGAGAGCTTCGACCTCGATGTCATCGACAAAGACGACCGGCCGGTGATCCCGCCCATGGAATTTATCGAAACCGCGCACCGGAACTTTCTCGCCACCGATGGATACGGCTATGCCGGCATTTTCCATAATGGCGCGGAGACCGCAGAACTGGCTCGTCGCGTTCGCGGCGGCACGATTGCGGCAAATGGCGGTGGCGGCGAAATTTTTCGCAACTTTTTCTACCTCCTCGACCGCGAATACACGATTGATGAGCTATTGTGGAGCTTCTACAGCCAATTCGATCCGGCCACCTGCACGGCAGTGTTCGACAGCAGAAGTTATTATGGTGGGCTAGAGAGGAAGGTGAAGGGCCTCCTGGGTAGCGATGAGCGCCGGTTATCGCGACCGACCGTCGAATGGCTTTACCATAGCTTTCGCTGCCGTGCGTGGGATGGCAAGGTCGACAGCATTGCCGGCCGGTATGGGTTCACCGCCATGCCGTACCTCGATAGATCGATCACCGGGCACGCGAGCGCGCTTCCGCTACATTGGAAGAAACACGGGGCCTATGAAGCCGAGTTGATCCGGCGCGTCGATAGCCGGCTCGCTGGATACCTTTCGATTTACGGCCATGATTTCAGCCGGCCGCCGCCGCTCGCACGGCGGCTCTCTGATTACTGGACCTATCTCCGCCCGCCGTCGCTGCGGCGTTACACATATCGGCTCAGATATTTTCGACGGTCGAGCGATTGGTCGGTTTATCTCACCTCGCCATACAGAGAGGCGGTGCTTCCCGAGGGGATCACCATCTCGCGGCGATTGTTTCAATTAGACCGAGTTGCGGATCCGCTGCAATACGGACGAATTCTTTCGCTCGAATACGCCTTGCATCACTTTGGTGGTCGTCTTACAGTCGATTTCTGACGATCACATAAGGCGTAAATGTGCAGCCAATTGCAGGTTGGGCTATGCACGGTCACACAACGACGGCAAGAAACGGATAGCTTCCAAAGTCCGGCGCAAGCGGAGAGTTGGTTAGCCGATAGATGGTCTGTGCATCGGCAGCCGCCAGGTCCGCGTTGTCCCCGGCGGTGCGGTGGGCGCGAATTGCCATCTGCTGCCAGACGACTTTGCCGCCATTGTTTGCAAAACCGATAAATGATCTCGCGACGGATGGGTTAGTATTGGAGACGTAGGTGGCCGGACATGACGCGAGGTTGACGATGCACCACAGCACGTTTGACACGGGACTCGTCGGAATTATCGGCGCGCCTGCTGGCGTTGCACTGAGCTTGATCCTGTTTCCCTTCCTATCGACGGCAACAACGTAATATACCTGAGTTTCCATCACGAAAGGTGGTGGCGCAAGCGAGCCTCTCACAGACCCCAGGTTATCATAGAAATAATCCTGCGTCAGGAAGACTGTCGCGCCGACACCAAAGGGAACCTCTGGAAGAGACGAAGTTCCACCTGCCGATCTCAAATTAATCCATCCGTTCGCAGTGTCGCGAAAATCCATCCACTGAAAGACGTCGCCGCCAGAAATATTATCTACTTGAGTCGAGAAGGTTCCGATAACTGACCAATCGCGATATGTCTGCGGCGTGCTACGGCCGTAGCATATGTTAACGGTTTGTGCTCCCGATAAAATCGAGCAACGGGTATTCAACATGCCAATGTGGTACTTTTGCTGCATATTGGTCATTATGGTCAGAGCGCTGCCCCACGATTCGCCGCCGTGCAGCATTCTGGCGCGTGCCCAAACGATGCCAACGTAAGCCTGCATCCAGGGATCTGAGCAGCCACTGCTGTTGATCGACTGGGGAACTGGCGGCCATACGCAATTTTGATAATTGTAAAACTCCCAGAAACCGTTATTGGCCTTGGCGGACGGCATTGCGTTGATAACTTCCGCGGCATATTGGCACGAATCCTTGACACAGTCCTTGAAGTACTGAGACTCGCCGAAGACGGTCCCATCGGCCAAAGCCGCCGGAGCGACCGCGGCTGCAAGCATCACGTCCCTGAAGGCCCAGGCCTCACTGCGAGGATTTGCCCAACTGCAGAGCGCGATGCCATAGTAGGTTTTCGTACCGATCGTCATCTGGCGCATGATGTAGGTCTGTTTGATCGACGGATCTGGACTGCCGATCATCAGAGGGAAGGTTCCGTTGGATAAACAGATATCCAGATTGTGTCTTCCGCCCTCGATTACATAGGTATAGTGCGCGGCGTTCGGCCAGTGGGTCGTGTCGGCGACAGTATTAGCGGAACCGCCCTCACCGGATCCCCAATTGCCACAAACCATGTAATCGTCGGTATGGACCTCAGTTGTTGCGCTGACGTTGGTCCCTCCAAAACCGGCGGCGTTACACCAAGTAGTCGGCTGGGTCGCCGTCATCCCGGTGTAGGGTTGATTTCTCAGGTTGGGCACTTGACCATTGACGTCGAGCCACTGTGACGGATGAGTCATGTACCCGAGCGCCGTTATTCTCTGGTTCTGAGCCGTCGCCACGGTTTGGAGACACAGATCCCGCATGTTCCAGTTTGGGACGAACCCTATCCCCGATCGATCGCCGCCGACATCAACCGGGACATAGGTGAACCAATCCGAGAACGACTCGGACACGAAAAGGCCCTTGACCATCGGCGCATATTGGATCGGCGTGTCTCCGGTCGGAGGAGGATTGGCATTGATCGTCAGATCTTGTTTCGGAGTTAGAGCGGTCGAGAGGAAGTAATTCCGCGCCATGGTGATCGACTGCGGATTGCTCTGCATCGGGTCGAGTGTGACGTGGAGGGTCTGCGCCTCCAACGAGCCTTTCGCCCATCTAGGCTTTCCGTCCGATCGCGCGGTGAACCATCCGGCCCTCGGCCAGTGGCCGCCGACGCCGCTCACTTGGGTATGACTTGTAAACGCAAAATTGGATGGGGGCGTAAAACTGACGACATTCTCCGATACCCCCGTCACGGTAACGCGCTGCCACGGCGCGTTGGAATATATGCCGTTGGGAATGATATTCAGCACCGCACCGATCGTGATCTCCATCGTGCCGTCAAGGGTGATCGACGTAACTCCGGCTGAAGCAGCCGCCAGGCACGTGGCGGTGCGCGCCATGCTGCCCGGGTTCAACGTGAACGTCGTGATCGCCGTCGAACCGTTGTTGATCGAGGGGTTGTAGTTGTACCGATCGGGCGGGTAGGCCGTGTAGCTCGTTCCATCGGCTGATTGGTTCAGTAGGCTATTGTGCAGATAAGCAAGGTACTCGACATCTCTGATCGCCCCGGTCGACGGATCAAGCCACAGCCAGACGTAGGCGCAGATGTGCAGGTGCGCGTGATCGATCGTCCCATTGGTCAGTTGTCCCCAGGCTCGGAAGCCCATACAGCACGGCCCCTTGTTGGTCTGCTGCACGTAGGAACCGGCGAGCAGCTTGTTGAAATGCGCCCGCCAGTTGCCGCTCGAGTAGGGGTTCGATTGTCCGGTTATGCTCGCTACCGAATCGCACGCGACAATAAGATCCTGCGCACCTGCGAACGACTGCATGTCGGTCAGAAGCTGTGATGCGGTCTTGCCGCCGGGCAGCGCGTTGTCGAAGGCACCGCTCAAGCGGGAGATCGAGATCATATCGGTGCGGCCGGCCGAGATCGTCCGGGCGGTGTAGCCCCTGACCTCGCAGAATCTCACCGAACCATCCGGCCAATAATTGATCGCGTCGAACTGCGCCGAAAGCACGTTACCGGTGCCGTCCTTTAGCTGGAGCGAGCTACCCGACGGGACATCCCGCTGCTTGAGCGCTAACCCAAACCGGAATGGCGACCCAACGGGAATCGTCCTGCTCCGCGAAACCTCGGTGAGGGCGCGACTGGTGATGGCGCCGGACAGCGGCAGTGGAATAGCGCCGTAGCGTTGCTCGGCCGATCGTGCCTCTGCTGACCTGCTCAGCGCGAGAACCCCCGCGGCGCCGCTCGTCTTCAACAGTCCTCGCCGTGTAATCCTCATGCCTCAGAGCCAGTAATAGAAACCGTGAAACAGCCGAGCGACGAAAATCCGGGATCCGTGGAGATCATAGCGCAGTGAATATTGTCAAGCCAGTGGGTCAGCTAATCGAGACCGTGGCGACGAAGAATCCAGCCGACGATTTCGGCGCCTTCGCCGATCACCGTTCTGCCGAGCGCGAATAGTGCGCCGAGATAAGTCACGGCACCAGTCACCGATAACAAGATGAGCTCGACTAGCGGCGACCTCGCGAAAGTGATGTCTCGCAGCAGGAGTACGACGGTAGCCATCGCCGCCGTAGCGCCCAGGATCGGCCGGGTGGCGAACCACAGCTCAGAAAAACTTCCCTTCAATTCGCCCAAGGCTTCCTTGGTCATGATCACCATCAGCCCGCAATACACCGGAGTTAGGAACACGACCGCCCCTGGTGCCCCGCCCCATAGGGCGCCGAACGCCGCGGCGGCCGCCACTGCCAACAACAGCGCCAGGAAGTACCAAAACAGAAACCGTTGGCGGCGGCGCGCAAACAGGACCGGCGGCAGCAGGACGTCGACCGCGCGCACCGCCGCGTAGAGGCACAGCAAACGCAGGACAGGAACCGCAGGTAGCCATTTGGGACCCAGCAGCACCGCGACCGTATCGTCGGCGACGAGCGCCATTCCGGTCGATGCCGGTAATGCGATCGCGGCAGTCAATCGCACCGCGCGAAAAAATGCCCTGCGCATCGCTGCGATATCTGTCTGCAGCTCCGCCATCATCGGCGAGCTCAACATGAACACCACAGAGGAAATCTTGGCGGTCGGCAGCATGGCCACATCTTTTGCCATCGAGTAGAGGCCGACCGTAACCTGGCCGGTGATCTTGCCGATCACCGCCACATCGGACTGTTCTCGGATTGCCCACAATAAGCTGATGCCCAGTGTCGTCAGGCTGAAGTGGAGCATATCTTTGGCGCGCTCGCCGCCGATGCGCAGTCGCGGAAGCCAGGGCGCGAAGGCGAAGATGACGGCGCCGCGCACGACCCAGCCGACGAGCGAGCCGATGACCAATGTCCATACTCCGAGCCCGGCAAGCGCACAACACAGCATGACCGGCAACGTCACCCCTGCGCCGATGATCTCTGCCTGCGATATTTGGTCGAGGGCCAGCCGCTTGCGCAACAGGCTGCCGGACACGACGGTACAGGCATTCACCGGCAATCCTAAAGCCAAAACCGGCAGCACCTGGGCGAGGCGCGGTACGGCGAACCAGTCGGCGATCACCGAAGCGCCCAGGGCGAGTACCGCATAACCAATGGCAGCGAGGGTCACGGTGATCCAGAAGCAGGTATCGAGTTCGCGTCTGCCCAGGTCGCGGAACTGCACGATCGCCCCGCCCAAGCCCATTTCCGTCAGCACGCCCGCTGTCGCAATGAACATGCCGGCGAGCGCCATCACGCCAAAATCGGCGGGCACCAGAATCCGCGCGACCAGCACCGTCGTGGCAAAGGAGAGAAGCTGAGCCACGCCGCGCGACCAAGCCAACCAGAAAATCGACCGCGCCACGCGCGTTCTGAGGGGCAGCTCGCCGGACCCAGCCACGATGATTCCGTGTCGGCTCACGAATGGCTTTTGACGTAGCCGGGCGCCCCTAAATCGGCTTTCGCAGGTGCGGCGGGGCCGATGCCCAGCTGCGGGACGCCTAAGCGCGTCGATGCTGCGGTGGTGACGGCACCGGCGGGGTTCGCCATCTCTCGAGCAACCACCCTTCGCGCCGCCTCGAATAAGAATATAACGCACCAATATTCATCCAGATAGGCCTGAGCCACGAAAGCGCCGCCGGTCCAATAGGCGACAAGCGAAGCCTGGCCCATTCTTCCGAGAAGGTTTGCCCAAGCATAATCGGGTCGATCGCGCGATTGCCGAATCAACCACGCGCAATTACGCCACGAATAGGCGGCGATCATCAAATAAAGCGCAAGACCGAGCCAGCTGTGCTCGGAGAGCACCTCGAAGTAGATGCTGTGGGGGGCCTTGGGCGCGTCCAACGGGGGTAGGCTGGTGCCCCGCAGCAAGGGGTTTACCATCATCGGCCAGTATGTCACTTTGAAGCCGCCTCCCAGGAAGGGGTACTGCTCGGCAACCCGAAGACTGACCTTCCAAAAGTAGATGCGGGACATCGCGGAGGCATCCTGCTGGTAGGTGTCTATGGTCTCCATGCGCTCAAACCATTCCGCCGGCGCGAAACCATAAGCAAACAAGCCGACGCAGATGATCGACAACCCTGCGGCCAATTTTGCGCGCGCTCGCAGCCAAAAGACCGCCCCCATCGCGCACAGCCCGACCAGCGCACCACGCGAATAGGTGAACAATACCGCCGAGACGACGAGAAAGCCCATAACCATCAGCCCAAGCCGCAGATGGCGATTCGTCGCTCGCTGCCATTGATAAAAAAGCAGCGGCACGATGATGATCAGCGCCAGGCCGAAATCGTTATTGTCTCCGATATCCGTCCCGTTTGGTCCGTAGAGCCGCGACGAGCCTGCGTGAAAAAGCTCCCACATGGTGCCTTTGACCCCCCAGACGCCAATCGAGAGCACGACCACCCAGATAAGCTGGTCAACGCGTTCGCGGCTTGTCGTCAGCGCGTATCCGACGAGGCACATGAACAACACCTTTTCGACCCTGCCCCACATGGACCAGACACCGTCACCAAAGTTAGGGACGGCACCGGCATCCGTTACAGCGGCTAGAGAGGTGATCGTGATCCACACCGCAAACACCAACGTCAATACGGCCAATGGCGTGAGCGGCAGTTTTTTCGGCTCTTTAGAAATCAGCCATGAGAGGCAGGTGACAAACGCTATGATGTAGGCATAGTGTAGATCGCTGAAAAAGCCCCAGGTTAGGGTATGGAAATTTCCCAACGAAAAGACGTACCACAACAGCGCGCCGTTAAATGGCGATTTGAATACGAACGGCAAGCTCGACACGAACAGCGTAAAGAATAGCAACCCGCGCATACCAAGCTAACCCTCGCAGGAGGTGGGGAGGACCGGCCCGACCGAAGCACCAATGCACCCCTATCGCTTCGGACCCCTCAAAACAGAGGATCCGATGGTCGACCGATAGCATAATTCTGATTTTGACTCCAGCCTGACTCGCGGATGGTTAAGAATCTAAGAACCCGTTCATCGCAACCCGTGGGGACCATTATGGAGTTCATGATGCGCAAAGGACACCATTTTCTGTCAATTTTCCGTCCGCGGCAGCCGATCTACGTTTCCCTCGTTCGCACGGCTCCCTCTCCGAAAACGCCTCTTGAGGCGGATCATGGTCGGAGCAGCGGAAATCAGGTAACCGAGGTTTTCTAGCGGTCGATGGCCGAGCAGTATGCCGCGGATGACGAGAGCAGCACCGCGTCCGTGGCGTCCTAACGCGTAGATGTTGCGCCCGGTAGCCGCATATCTGTGTCCGACGATCTGCCTCATTTCTCGTTTCGAGAGGCGAGAGGCGAGGCGCGTCAGATTATTACGAATCATCGGCAGCGTGAACTCCGCCTCTCGTTCCCAATAGCGCGCCCCCAAGCTGTCGGGCATATCATAGATTCGAACAAGAACTTCCGGTACGAAACCGGTTTCGCCGCTCGAGGCGAGCTTGATCCACATGTCTTGGTCTTCGCTGACCATCAGCGCCTCGTCAAACCCGCCAACCTCGAGCAGTTTGGTGCGTCGAGCGACAACGGTGGATCTGGAGAAATAGGTCTTAAACAGCAGAACTCGCCAGAACTCGCGCGGAGAATACGGCGGTAGCTCCAATCCAAAGGTATCGAGGGTTCCACCCGCCGGGTCGACACACTCGCCCCCGCAGGCTATTAACGTCATGCCGGGGCGTGCTTCGATGATCGGAAGCTGCCTTATCAGTTTATCGGCCAGCCATTCGTCATCGGCATCTAAGAACGCGATGTAGTCGCTGCGCGCCTGCCGGATTCCAGCATTCAAGGCGCCCGATACACCGAGATTTTTCGCCAATCGGATCAGGCGTAGATTGCCACGGGCCATCTCCCGAACGCGTATGCCGGTATCGTCGGTGCTGCCGTCATCTACGACAATCACTTCCATCTCCGGATAATTTTGACGCCACACCGAAGTGAGCGCCCGCTCGATCGTGCGCGCCGCATTATATGCGGCAACAAGCACCGTTATCGGGGGATAGGGCATGTCGCTCTGG
>Ga0074045_10003852_pt1 | contig 13458 bp, 7 predicted proteins | sample BogForMeECP23OM2_FD_94442 | JGI IMG/M metagenome (GOLD analysis project Ga0074045, IMG submission 94442) | Bog forest soil microbial communities from Calvert Island, British Columbia, Canada - Bog Forest MetaG ECP23OM2 | ecosystem: Environmental > Terrestrial > Soil > Wetlands ... | reverse complement strand
GACTTCATGGTTTCCGACCTGCGCCGCCAGGGTTTCGATGCGGTGCTGGTAGCGGTGGGCGCGCATCGCAGCCGCGATCTGACGATTCCTGGGGTTGACTTGGATGGCGTCTACAAGGGCATCGATTTTTTGCTCAACGTCAATCTCGGCTACAAGTTCACCATCGGCAAGAAAGTTATCGTGATCGGCGGCGGGAACGTGGCCATGGACGTGGCGCGTTCGGCGGCTCGCGAAGTCGTGCGGCAGCATGTTGCTGGAGTCGAAGACTTGGAGCCATCGCTGGCAAGTGTTAGTGCCGTGGCCACAAAAGAAATGGTGGACGTGTCTCTCTCTGCGCTTCGGCTGGGCGCGCAGGAAGTGCATCTCGTCTGCCTGGAAAAGCGTGAAGAAATGCCGGCGGCGCTGGAAGAGATCGAAGAGGCAGAGACGGAAGGCATCATCATGCATCCTGGCCTCGGACCCAAGCGCATGATCGGCAAAGACGGGAAGGTTGTTGCACTAGAAACGCTGAACACGAAATGGGTCTTCGATCAGAACAAACGCTTCAATCCTGCGTTCTACGAAGGCAGTGAAACGCAACTGGAATGCGACACCATTATTATGGCGGTTGGCCAGGCGCCGAACCTGGACTTTCTTAAGCCTGAAGATGGCGTGGAAAAGTCTCCGCGTGGCCTGATTGCGGTGAATCCGCAGACGCTGATGACCTCGGCGAGCGGAATCTTTGCTGGTGGCGATTGCGTTTTTGGGCCGCGTCTGATCATCGACAGCGTGGCGGATGGCAAACGCGCCGCAGTCGGTATTGATGAGTTCCTGCGCGGACGCAAGCATCCCGAACCGATTGTCGAAGTCGAGGTCTTCAAGCGCCACAGCATGCCGCTGGAGCTGTTAGACCTGACACGCCCGCTGATTCCGATGTTGCCGCTGGAGCGCCGCACCGGGGTAACCGAAGTCGAGGTCGGCTACGACGCACAGTCCGCGATGGAGGAAGCGCAGCGCTGCCTGCACTGCTGGGTCAACACCGTCTTCGAGGGCGTTCCCGAAGATGGGAGCATGTGCATTCTGTGCGGCGGTTGCGTGGATGTGTGTCCGGAAAGCTGCCTGTCGCTGGTTTCACTCGGTCGTATCCAGTTTGAGCCGGAGACGGTGCAGCAAATTCGCGAGAACCATGAGCTGTTCGGCGTGGAGTTCGACGAAGTGGCTGCCGATGAACTCGGGATCGTGACTGGTTCCGCCATGCTGAAAGACGAGACGCGCTGCATTCGCTGCGGGCTCTGTGCCGCGCGCTGTCCTGTCGGCACCATCACCATGGAGTCGTACAACCTGGCTTCCGCCGAGCCGACCGGATTGATTTCGATTGAAGCGATCGATGGACCACTCAGACCCAAATCGCCGGTTGCGGCTGGAGGCCCGAGGTAACGTTCGAGGCAAAACTAATGTCTGAAGAGAAAGAAAACACGCCGGCGGAGCCGGGCAGAGAAAAAGAGAAAGAGTTCGACCGGCGCGCTTTTTTCGTGAAGCTGGGACTGGGATCGTTGAGTATCGCGGCTGCCGGCACGGCAGCGTTCTCCTACCAGTTTCTCTCGCCGAATGTTTTGTACGAACCCTCTCCGATTGTCAACGCCGGCAAGCCGGAGAACTACGCGGTCGATTCGGTGACGCTGGACGTGAACTCTGGAATTTATCTTATTCGTGCACAAGAGGGCTTCTTCTCTCTGAGTGCGGTTTGTACCCACCTCGGTTGCATGACCGCGTGGAAGCCTGAGTTGGGGATCATCGCTTGCCCTTGTCATGGGAGCAAGTTTTATGTTTTCGAAGCCAACAAAATCCCCGGAGCGAAGATCGAGGGCCCGGCTCCAAGGCCGCTCCCCTGGCTCGAAGTTTCGCTTAGCGATGAGGGAGATTTGATCGTGGACCGTTCCAAACAAATTGAGCCCAACACATTTAAGAAGGTGTGAGCGTGGCGAAAACAATCACCAGCTATTTCGAGGAGTTGCGCGGCACGCGAATCTGGCGTTCGGTGTTCCGCAGCGGCACCGGATCGAGCACTCTGCATCGAGCCCTCGCTGTGCAGCAGAACGTATTCCTGCACCTTTTTTCGACCAAAGTGCGGACCCGCATGCTCAGCTTCAGTACCACGTGGTATCTGGGCACGCTGACCTTTGGGACATTTCTCATCTTGGTGGGCACCGGCATTCCCCTGATGTTCTATTACCACCCCTCCGTACCGCAGGCCTATGCGGACACGAAGGATTTACAGTTCGTAGTTTCGTCCGGCTTGTTTCTGCGCAACGTGCATCGCTGGTCCGCGCATGCCATGGTGTTCCTGGTGTTCGCCCACATGTTCAAGGTGTTTTACCGCGGCGCCTACCGCGCGCCGCGCGAGTTTAATTGGGTCATCGGAGTCATCCTGCTTCTGATTACTCTTTTTCTCAGCTACACAGGCTATTTGCTGCCCTGGGATCAGCTGGCCTTCTGGGCGATCACGGTGGGTTCGAATATTGCTTCTGCTGTCCCAGTGATGGGCAACAAGATTCACTTCCTCATGCTCGGCGGCAACATGGTGAACGCCAATGCTCTGCTGCGGTTTTACGTGCTCCACTGCATGATTCTGCCGCTCGTTGCGATCCTTTTTGTTGCCATACATTTCTGGCGCATTCGTAAGGATGGCGGCCTCTACGCGCACCAGAGCGAACCAAAAACGATTGCGACAAATGCGGTTCCGGCCGCGGCGAAGGGGGTCCAATAATAATGAGCGATCCACGAGATTTCATCGCTGGCATGGACTCGAATGCTCGCAAATCGCCGACGCGAGTGGTTTTCGTCACCCGGCGGACCTCGGCTCAGGTCAAGGCTACGGACGAAGATCAGGTGCAGACCTATCCCGAGGTCCTCTTCCGCGCCGTCGTCGCCATCGAAGTGCTGGCGATTGCTTTGGTAGGCGTAGCTCTGCTGTTCAACGCACCCCTGGAGGGCATTGCCGATCCCTCGCATACCCCCAACCCCGCCAAAGCACCCTGGTACTTCCTTGGATTGCAGGAGATGCTGCACTACTTTCCCCCAGTGGTCGCGGGTGTGCTCGTTCCCGGACTGGTGGTGATGGCGCTGATTGTGATTCCGTATTTCAACATCAACATTGAGGCCGAAGGCTTGTTCCTCAAGGATCGCAAGCGCCGAGTCCTTATCTTCTACCTGGGCGCGGCGGCGCTCTCCGTGTTCTTGCTGGTGTTTGATGTTTACGTGGCGCTGGTACCGACCCTCATCGTCGCCGGGTTCATGATGGTGGCGGCACAGAGTTCTCCGCAGTCCACTTCAACTTTCCGGCGATATCTGGCCGGCAGACCCCTTTCCTACTGGATCATGACCTGGTTCCTGTTCGAACTGGTTGTGCTCACGGCGGTTGGCACTTTCTTCCGCGGCCCGGGTTGGTCCTGGGTGTTGCCCTGGAGAAGCTAACTTGCAATCATCAAAGAACACGTTCTCTACACTGTGGCAGACGTTGTTCGGCCATCCGGTGCGCGCTTTTGGCGTGGTCAGCCTGTTGTTATTGATTTCGCTGGCTATTGCGCCGGCTAAGAACCATTTCAGTGAATGGCGTCATTATCAGAAGAAGTATCTGTCGCTGGTTCGGGGCCGCGGAGATGCGGTCTCGCTCGAACGCCGCTTCCACGACCACGATGGAATCCAGCAGATCTGGCTGCCGCAGCTTGGAGTCGTTGATCGCTGCACCAGCTGCCACGTCGGATTGAAGGAAGCGAGCCTTGCGGACGTCAGCACGCAGCCGTTCCGCAAGCACCCTGCGATTCCACATACGCTGGATCAATACGGCTGCGTGATGTGTCACCGTGGGCAAGGCCCTGCGACCACTGTCGAAGAAGCCCACCGGAGTACGCTGGCATGGGAGCAGCCGATCTTGCCGGCACGGTATGTCCAATCTTCCTGCGGACAATGCCATCGCGCTCCTCTAACGGGTACACCACAACTAAACTTAGGTCGCAGTTTGCTGGGACGATATGGCTGCGTCCATTGCCACGCCATCAAACTGCCCGACGGCAGCGCGATCAAGCCGACCGATGATCCGCCTTCGCTTGAGCACATTGCCGACAAGACCACACGCGAATGGATTTATGCGTGGCTGAAGGATCCGCAGGCCTACGCGGTCACGGCGACGATGCCGAATTTTAAATTGAGCGATCCCGACGCAAGCGATATTTCGGCGTTCCTGATCGCCAACAGCACACCACTCGCGGGAGACACGGAGTCAGTCACCCCAGGCACGAAAGACCTGAAGGCGCCTGATCCGACGGCTGGCGCCAGCTTGTACGGCGAATCGTTCTGCTCCTCCTGCCATGCGGTGCAGAATGCCGCCGGGAATGTGGTGGGCGGTGATATCGGTCCGGAACTGACCCGGGTCGGCAACAAAGTAAAACCGGAATGGCTGCGAGCCTGGTTGCGCAACCCGCGTGTCTACGATGCGGGAACGGCCATGCCGCACTATCGCTTCACCGATCCGCAACTTTCCCTGCTCACTGCCTTCCTCGGAAACAAGACGGATTCCGATCTGCTGGCGAATGTGCGCCTCGCCGCCGCCACGCCGGAACAGATCGCGCATGGCAAACGTCTGGTCACCGAGTACGGCTGCGCCTCATGCCACGAGATCAACGGCATCAAGAAGCCGGACAACTTCGCTCCCGAATTGACCCGCATCGGGAGCAAACCGCTCACGCAGATTCTTTTCCTGCCCGGGGTGACGCACGCTCTACCGGATTACATTGCGGCCAAGATCCGGCAGCCGCGTTCGTTTGGAGCGGCACTGAAGATGCCGCAGTTTAGCCTGGCGCCCGCGCAGGTTGATGCGTTGACGACAGCACTGCTCTCGCTCACTGACCGGGCACATGACCTGCCCATGGCACTGACCGTGCCGGCGAAGCCGCCCTCGAACTACCAGCCCGCGGGCAAGGCCGGAAAGCTCATGGACGACATGGCCTGCTTCACCTGCCATGCCGTCAACGGACGCGGCGGCGACCTGGCTCCCGATCTGACCTGGGAAGGCAGTTCGGTGCAGCGGCAGTGGCTGCTGGCATTTCTGAAGAACCCTGGCACGCTGCGGCCGGCGCTCATCCGGCGTATGCCGAGGTTCAACCTTTCCGATAGCGATGCCGCGGAACTGACTGACTACATCATGACCGCCTATCAGACTCCGGCGTTCGACCGCGACTCCATGCCGGCCAGCGGCTATCCGCCTGCGCAAGTGGAACAGGGGAAACAGCTTTTCTACTCCAAATATGCCTGTCAGTCTTGCCACATTGTTGACACCAAGGTCGACAAGGGCTACATCGGGCCAACGCTTACGCAAGTGGGCTCGCGCCTGAATGCCGCATGGATTTACCACTGGCTGAAGGACCCGCAGGCCATGCGGCCCGATACCATCGAACCGAACCGCAACATGAATGACGAAGACGCCCGCGCTCTGACCGCTTTCCTGATAACGCAAAAGGGCACCGGCAGGCAGGAGGCGAAGAAATGACAATGACCAGACATTGGCGGACACTCTTCGTACTCTCCCTCATTCTCGTGTGTACAGCGTGCACACACAAATCAGGACCAGCTTCCTCATTGAAGCCAACCGGGTTCGGCGCCGCACTGGTCGAGTCGAGTGGAGGCAAGCAGATCGGCGCAACCGGCACGGTCCTCGCTCAGCCTCTGGTCGTGCAGGTCAACGACGAACAAGGAAACGCCGTCGCCGGAGCCCTGGTCGAATTCAGCGCGCCAGCGGGCGTCAGTTTCGACCCTCCGAGCGGCCTGACCGATTCCAGCGGCCAGCTCAGCACGAACGTCACTTTAGGCAGCATCGCTGGCCGATATTCACTTGCAGCGCGCACATCCACGAAAGCGCAGAAACCGGTCGACCTCAAGATTGAAGAAATTGCGCTGGGATATCAACAGATGGTCGGATTCCAACTCGACAACAAGTATTGCGCCCGCTGTCACAATCCCGAATCGAGCGCGGAACGGGTTTCCAATTACGACAATCTTGAGGTCAAGCCGCACCCGTTCACCGAAGGCGACACGTTAAATAAAACGACCGACGCCGATCTGATAGCCATCATCAGTCACGGCGGACCCGCGCTCAACAAGTCGGCACTAATGCCCCCCTACGGCTATACCCTCAGCAAGGCGGAGATTGAGGCGCTGATTGCATACATTCGCCTTATCTCCGATCCTCCCTATCATGCTTCTGGGACGGTCTATGCACAAAAGTAGGCTGGTTGGATGCGCTTTGTTCTGGTCGATGCCAGCCTGAACATTCTTACTTAGCCTATTCATCGATTCATCGCCAGCGGCTCGTTTGCTCAAGTCGCATCACAACTTGACGCCGGCAGGCTTCGGATTCCGCCTAATAAAGTGGGTATCGCTCATGGATTCTGAAATCCATTGTTGCGCTTACTCTTCATCTCGGAAAAGTGACTGTTGCAATCATGGTCTGGGCGCTATCGCCTTTCCTTCGGTAGCGCTGGCGGCTAACTTACCGAGGGTTCTGCCGCCGCCGCAACCCACGTTCAGGATGATGTCTTGCTTTTGTATCGAAATCTCAGACAAGCCCCAGTCTGTTACCTTCGAATGCCGTGAATTCATGTTCCACAAAAATGAGGCGGCCCAGACATCCTTCCGGCTTCTGCCATTGCTACGGCCTCATTAGAAAACCACACCTTCTACCGCCATGAATGGAAATCAAGAAGGCTAGTCTTTGCGGGGTTTCGGCTCCAGGTAGCATTCTCGGCAAGCATGGTTTCGGCGCTGACTTGGAGTTTATCGTCGTGATGCTTCACTCCTGCCGCTGGCTCGGCACTTGTTGGAGCGCCGTAGCGAATGGTTTCAAGGCTAGTTTCCGGGTTGCCCGACTCGGACACAACCGGTCCCGCCAGATTCGGGGCAAGATTTGCGCTAAGTAGCCGGAGCAGGAAGATTGAATAAGTCCACAATTTGAAGGGCGTTGTGATCGTTTGTCGTTCTTCTGGTTGAGAGGAATCGGTGACGAGTGCTTCTTGAATGGGTGACACGATCGTAGGCCCGCGGGACCAGTGTCTTAGAGCCGAAGAGGGAGAACTTTCAAGACCACAAAAAGCAAGAAAAACAGCGATTGTCTCGACAGCCTGAACCACGAGTCAAAGGTCTGGCGAAGCGTAGTTGTTGAATGCTTTACGCGAACCGTCCTGACTTCGCGCTAGCATCGCCGAAGGTTATGGAGGTCTTGGTCCCCTATGCCGAGGAATATCGTAATCTGCTGTGACGGAACCGGGAATCAGTATGGGTCTGCAAACTCGAACGTCGTCAAGCTGTACTGGACGCTGTCCGCGCAAGATAAGCAAATTGCCTACTATCACCCCGGCGTCGGGACGATGGGATCGCGAAACGCTCTGAGCGCGGTCGGAAAATGGTGGACGAAAATTAGGGGTCTGGCTTTCGGTTACGGCTTCTCGGACAACATTGCAGACGTTTATTCGTTCCTGATGGGAGAGTTTACTCCAGGCGATCAGATCTTCATCTTCGGTTTTAGTCGGGGCGCTTACACCGCTCGCGCGCTGTGTGGCCTTTTACATATGTTCGGGTTGCTGACGCCGGGGAATGAGGCGTTGATTCCGTATGCTCTGCGACTCTACAAGAGTAACGATCCCTGCAAATTCGAGATTGCTGCGGGTTTCAAAACGACTTTCAGTGTTCCATGCATACCACATTTTCTAGGCTTGTGGGACACCGTGAGCTCGGTGGGGTGGATTCTCGATCCCGTTCACACAAAGGGCGGGCACTTACCCTATACGGCGACGTTGCCTGACGTTCCTTTCTTGCTGCATGCGGTCTCGATTGATGAGCGCCGCGCATTTTTCCGGCAGAACCTGATCCACGAGCCGGTGGCGGCAAATCAGAATATAAAACAAGTCTGGTTTGGGGGTGTTCACTCGGATGTCGGCGGCAGCTATGCCGAGACTCAAAGCGGACTATCAAAAATCGCGCTGCGGTGGATGTTGTGTGAGGCGCAATCCGCCGGCTTGCAGCTTGATCCGCAAAAAGTCATCGATGTGCTGGGCGGGAAACCGCCATATGTCTCGCCGAACCCCAAGGGCGAGTTGCACAAGTCGTTGCACGGATTCTGGTGGCTCGGAGAATTTTGGCCGAAGCTTTATTACTATCCGGTTATCGAGCCGGGACTAGCTACGTCTCAATGGAAGCGCGGTATCACCATCAACTTGGGGCGTGCGCGGGTGATTCAACCCGGGGCTCATATCCATCAGAGTGTTCTTGATCGGATGCGCGACGTGACGGAATACCGGCCGCCGAACCTGCCTGGGCAATACGTCGTGGAACAGGAAAGCGTCTGCGAACTCGCGCCACGGCCGGTGATCGAACATCTGGGGACGACTCTCCAAAAACAACCTCTGCTCAGACGCCCAAGCGTAATCTCCGCGCTGGCCTTGCTCGGGCTGTTGGCACTGTGCGCGGTGATCGTTGCGATTTTTGCCTTACACAACAGCCTGGAAGTGCCGCGGATCGACAGGCCCAAGGAAATCGCGTGGCTGGCTCAGAACTGGACGGAAGACCAGCGCCATCGTTATTACCACATGGCACAGGGAAGTGAGCTTTTGCCTTACGCGTGGTTCATCGCGCTTGAGCAGCCGCGTTTCACTATCAATGGGGCGCGACTGTTCAAGGATGACTCTTACTTGCAGGGGTTTGGTTTCGTTCCCGACTCCGCCTACGCGCAAAATCCCGACGCCCTGCCGGTTGGATTCGCGCGCGACGATCGTTTCGTCGACCCCTACACCGGGCAGAAATCTGTGGTGCTCGGCATTAGTTGCGCAGCCTGTCATACCGGCGAACTATTCTATGGTGGAAAAGCAATTCGGATTGATGCAGGTCCGTCGCTGATCGATCTGCAGAAGTTTACCGAGGCAATTGGCCTCGCGGTCACCTGGACTTACTATGATCCTTTGCGCTTCCATCGATTCGCGAATAGAGTCCTTGGGCCCAACCACCCGCACGCCGACCAGGCGCTCTTGCGCAAGGCACTCAAATTCTATCTCGATACCAGTTTTACTGAGTTCAAAGCAAACCTTCATCTCTTCCCGACTCCTGAAGGTTACGGCCGCACCGACGCGCTGGCTCGAATCGGTAACTTTGTTTTTGGAACGGAGTTGAACAATAACAAAAACCTGGTGGTTGGCGATGGCCCCGTGAACTTCCCGCCGGTCTGGGACGCATCGTGGATGGATTGGGTGCAGTACAACGGCTCCATCCAGCAGCCTATGGGGAGAAATGTGGGCGAGGCCCTCGGCGTGCGCTCGCGCATCAACTTACTCAGCTATCCCGGAGCGCAGTTCCAGAACACCATCCGCGTCGACAATCTCCACGAGATTGAGCTCTTGCTCGGCGGTGATGTCCCCGGAAAAGGCATCTGGTCGCCAAAGTGGCCGGCGGATATTCTGGGGAAGATTGATGCCGATAAGGCGGCCAAGGGCGAAAAGCTCTACAACGAGTTATGTCTGCATTGCCACCAGCCGCCGATGCTTTCCGACGAGGGTCGCAAGCCGGAGCATTGGACGAGCTTTAAGAACAGCGGGGGAAGGCAGTTCTTCAAAGTAACTATGATTCCGCTGGCGGAGATCGGGACCGATCCAAAAGAAGCTCAGAACTTTGCCAATCGTACCGCCGACAGTGGACCGTTGGGACAAGGAACTGTGTCTGCGCGCGATGGGCTGAAGTACATTACGCAGAAGGTGATTGATCAGGCATATGCCGAGCTCAAGCTTTCGCCGGACCAGCAGGAAGAGTGGAACGGCTACCGCGCCAACGAACTGCTTGCACCGCTGGCGTACAAGGCGCGGCCCCACAATGGCATCTGGGCGACTCCTCCTTACCTTCACAACGGTTCTGTTCCCAACCTGTTTGCACTGCTTTCGCCGGTTTCAGAGCGGCCAAAGGTCTTTTATCTCGGGAACAAGCAATACGACCCCGTCAAACTCGGTCTGAACCCCGAGCCGCTTAAAGGCGCCATTGAGTTCCGTACCGATCTGCCCGGCAATTCGAATACCGGACACGAGTTCAACGACGGTCCAAAGGGCAATGGCGTAATTGGCCGCAAGCTGTCCGAAGATGAACGAATGCAGATTATCGAGTACCTGAAGACGTTGTGATCACGCGGAGATGTGAATCGCGTCAAACCTCGCGCGCTTGAGAGCTGCGCATGGAAGTTTTGGAATCTTCTCTTTCAGATACTTAATACTTGCACTGTTCGCAATCCAATTCAGAACTGCTTCCCAAGCAAGCAGTATTGAATCACTGAGCTGTTTCTCGAACCGATGAGATGGAGCGGGCAGGCTCGAAAGGCGCTGCGCTGGCGCACAATCCTGATTCCAAAGTGATTCCAGCGGCGGTGAGCCATTGAAAGAATGGCTCCTCAGGTAGGACTCGAATCCCCGCACCAACGTAGTTTCATGTAGTTGGCTAGCGGCAGATGGCGTCTATCGCGGTTAATTCGGTCTAGTTCGGTGTTAACGGCACGGGAATGGCACGGGATGGCTACTTCGTGATGCGGGCTGGATTCTTCGCATGATCTCCTCAATTCCGAGCTTCTATGAAGCTGCTTATGGCAACGGAGGAGCGAGTCACCGCGATTGCAGGCAACGAAACTCGGCTTCCCTCGTTCCCCGAATAACTCAGTCGCCGGCGGCTGTGTGGGTTCGTCAATCCGGGGTTTTGGCACCTCTGCTGTCGTTGCGCGAGGCCGTACACTGGTACTGATCTGCCTAAGATGGAGCGACCGAGCATTGGAGAACAAGCACCCGAGGAAGACCGTCAGATAGGACTCACCTCGCGGATCACGCGTCGTGACTTTCTCAACAACTCGCTTCTTGGTAGTGGAGCGGCACTCCTTTCAGCGGTATGTCCTATGCACGCTAGTGCTCAAGCAAAGCAGACGACGGCCGGTTCCAGCTACATCGATTACGAACGCACGATTCGCCGGCAGATGACTGAGATGTTCGGCAGCCTCGGCTTCGATGCGAAACATGACATCGCAGGTATCATCCTGAACCGCTGTGGCCATGCGCGGGTGATCCAACCACCCGGCTTCTATTACGGAGTAAACGGCAAACCCAGCCCGCGAGAAGTCGTAGCCAGGGGATATGGCCGCATCGTGATCGGACACCCGGAACTGAATGGCGCGCAGAACTACACCCGAGCATTCCAGCACGCAAAGCGCTGTGCAGACAAGGGCCTGGGCTATGAACTCGTAGAGAGCTGTCTGGCGGTGTTTTGTTATGACATCGGTCGCCTTGGCTGTATTGATCAGATGTCAGCATGAAATGTGCGTGGTAAACTTTCTGTCCGTCCCCGTGTATGAGGACTCAGAGGGCAGTCAACATGCGATCAATCTTACTAATGATTTTTCTGTTAGGCTGGTCATTCCCTGAATTTACTGACCTCGGATTTGCCCAAACCACGCCCGCGCAAGGCTCCAACAAACCGGCCCCTCAGCTTGATCACTTCAATCCGCAGAACGTCGATCCTTCGGTCGATCCCTGTACCGATTTTTATGGATACTCGTGCAATCGTTGGATTGCTGACAATCCCGTGCCTGCAGATGAAGTGTTCTGGGGATCTTTCGGGAAGCTGCAGTTGTGGAATGAGACCTTCGTTCGCCAAACAGTACTCGAAGTCGCAGCCAAGCCAGCCGCGGAGCTCACGCCGGTTGAACAAAAAGTCGGCGAATATTGGTCTGCTTGCACAGATGAGAAACAGAGAAATGCCACTGCCCTCCCCACCTTGCGGCCTCAACTACAGCGGATCGAGGGCATGCACAGCAAGAGCGAGATCGCGGATGTGGTGGCCGATCTCCATCGTTCGGTTCCCGGCGCCTGGAATCCCGCTGATCCCGAGACGTATGCGGCCTTGTTTGGCTTCGGCGCGCAACCTGATTTTCACGATACCATCCATGTAATCGCGCAGTTCGATCAAGGCGGCATGGGGCTTCCCGGGCGTGAGTTCTATCTAAACGATGACGCGAAATCCGTCGAGATCCGAACCAAGTACGTTGCCCACATCTCCCGCATGTTCGAACTTTCCGGAGTACCGGCAGTTCAAGCAAAGGTCGATGCTGCTGTCGTGCTCAAAATGGAAACAACAATGGCGAAGGCTGCGATGGACATCGTCAAACGGCGCGATCCAAAGAACCTCGACAACGAAATGAGTCTGGACGCAGTCGAAAAGCTGGCTCCATCCTTTGACTTCAGCAGCTATTTGCAATTGGTGCATGCTCCTGCGACGACTAGGTTCATCGTGACCTCGCCGGATTTCTTTCGTGGAACCGATCAACTGATCCAAAGCGAGACTCTCGATCATTGGAAGGCATATTTGAAATGGCAGTTGTTGAGCGGTCTGGCAGGATCAATGAGCGAGGATTTCGTAAACGAGGATTTCAGCTTTGTCCCTCAAACCCTGTTGGGTGCGAAGCAGATTCAGCCTCTTTGGCGCCGATGTATTAAGGAGGAAGACCGCGACATCGGACAAGCGCTGGGGCAGGCCTATGTAGCGCGGGCTTTTCCACCTGAAAGCAAAGAGCGTGTCCAGGAGATGGTGAACGCGCTCAAAGTCGCACTGGGCCAGGAAATCGACTCCATGGACTGGATGAGCCCAGAAACCAAGAAACAGGCAGGGGTGAAGCTTGCCGCCCAGATTGACAAGATCGGTTATCCGGACCACTGGCGCGATTACTCGGCTCTGGAGATTCGTCCTGACAATCATTTGGCCAACGTGCAACGCGCCGCGGCATTCGAAATGGACCGCCAGCTTATGAAGATTGGGAAGCCGCTGGACCGAACTGAGTGGGGAATGACGCCACCGACCGTGAATGCTTATGAGGATCCCCAGACCAACACCATCAACTTTCCGGCCGGGATTCTGCAACCGCCCTTCTTCGACCTCGCTAAGGACGACTCGGTCAACTATGCTGCCGCCGGCGCGGTGATTGGGCACGAGACGATCCACGGGTATGACGACCAGGGGCGCAAGTTCGACGAGAATGGAAATCTGCGTGACTGGTGGACCACTAACGATGCTAAGGCATATGAAAAACGAGGCGACTGCATCGCCGAGGAGTACACCGAATTCGTCCCCGAAGCTGGCGTTCAGCAGAACGGCCGCTTGACCCAAGGCGAGAACACGGCCGACAACGGCGGAATACATCTGGCGTTATCCGCGCTTAATGCGGACCTCAAAAGGAAAGGTCAGAGCCTCGATACCAAGGGAGAAGACGGTTTGACCGCACTGCAGCGCTTCTTTCTATCCTATGCCAACATCTGGTGCAGCAAGTTGCGCCCGGAACTGATGCGGACGATCCTGCTCACGAACCCACATCCGCTAGACAAGTACCGGGTCAACAATGTGATGTCCAACATGCCGGAATTC
>Ga0074045_10003851_pt1 | contig 13464 bp, 10 predicted proteins | sample BogForMeECP23OM2_FD_94442 | JGI IMG/M metagenome (GOLD analysis project Ga0074045, IMG submission 94442) | Bog forest soil microbial communities from Calvert Island, British Columbia, Canada - Bog Forest MetaG ECP23OM2 | ecosystem: Environmental > Terrestrial > Soil > Wetlands ... | reverse complement strand
GCCCACCTGGTGCTGCTCGCCGTCCGCCCGGCTTGTCGGCGGCGAGGTGTTGCGCGGCGGCTGATGCAATGGCTTCTGGAGTCTGCGATCACCGCCGGGATCGCCGCAATCCACGTCGAGTTGCGTGCCGAGAACGAGGCGGCGTATGCGTTGTATCGAACGCTGGGATTCGTGGAAAGCTTGCGGCTCCCAGGCTACTATCGGGGACGCGAAACGGCCGTACGCATGATGCGCATGTTGCGCGCGATCCACACGACCGACCAGCGATGGCACCCGCCGCAGCACCTCACGTAGGCGCGAAGCCTCCGCTGCGGGGTCCGGTGGGGGCGAAAATTCCCGGGAGCCGACCGCGGGCGCACGCTGTATCCTTGCCTGACCTGCTGCCGCCACGATCATGTCCGAAACACTGCTGCTTCTGCTGACCGCCGCCGGCGTCTGGTTCGTTTTTGCTGCGCTGCGGGCGCGCGAGGCAGCCATCGGCGTCGCGCGGCGAGCATGCAGGGAGCATGGCCTGCAGTTGCTCGATGACACGGTGCAGGGGGCGCGTCTGCGCCTGGCGCGCGACCCGGACGGCGTCGCGCGCCTACGCCGAACCTTTGTATTCGAGTTCTCGGAGGACGGATTCGCGCGTCGTACGGGCTCGCTGGTGATGCTCGGGGCGCAGGTCGAATCGCTCCAGCTCGAGCCGTATCGAATGTCTTGAGCCAGGGTTCGTCCCCGCCGAACTGCGTGCGAGGGCAGCGATGCGCGACAATCCAATCAAGCGCCGTCTGCAGGACGGCGGCACCGCTGCCGGCGCGATGGTGTTCGAACTCCTGGCGCCGGGTCTGCCGCAGATCTGCAGCAACGCGGGTGCCGAGTTCGTTCTCTACGACATGGAACACACGGGGCTCGGCTTCGAAACCCTGAAAACGCAGATCGCGCTTTGTCGGGGCCTTAGCCTTGTACCGATGACGCGCGTTCCGCGAGGCGAATACCATTTCATCGCGCGCGCGCTCGATCTGGGCGCGCTGGGGGTCATGGTGCCGATGGTCGGGACGCGCGCGGAAGCCGAGTACGTTGTGGGCTGCACCCGCTATCCCCCGCAAGGGCGCCGCGGCGCGGCGTTCGGGTTTGCGCATGACGACTACGAAGTCGGCGATGTCGCGGCGAAGATCGCGGCTCTGCACGAACGCACGCTGGTAATTGTCCAGGTGGAGACTGCGGAGGGCCTCGACAACGTCGAGGCGATTGCTGCCGTGCCCGGCGTGGATGCGCTGTGGATCGGCCAATTCGATCTCAGCAATTTTCTGGGCATACCGGCGCAGTTCGAGCACCCGACCTATCTTGCAGCAGTCGATCGCGTGCTCCGCGCATGCAATGCGCAGGGCAAAGCGGCAGGGATGCTTGCAACCGACGACGACTGGGCGCGCGACTACGCGGCCCGGGGCTTCCGCCTCATGGCCTACGGCATCGATCACTTGTTGTTGCAGGCGGCACTGCGCCGTGGTCTCGACGTGCTGCGCGGCGCCCTCGCCGAAGGGAGACGCCCGTGACGGTCCCGTTTCGCGTAGGCCTGACCCGAGACATCCTTGACGCGCGCGGTGAGCCGGCTTTCGGGCGCACCGCGCTCGGCATACTCGACGCCGTTCCCGGCATCGAATGGGAATACCTGCCACAAGTCGTGTCCGAAATCACTGCTGACCAAGGCGCGCGCTACGACGCGCTCTATGTCAACATCGCCCGCGTCCCGGCTGCCGCCGTCGCGCGTCCCGATTGCCGCTTGCGGATCGTCGCGAGACACGGCGTGGGCTACGACACGGTGGATGTGGCGGCGATGACCAAGGCCGGCGTGATCGTGACCAACACACCGACCGCGATGCCGCGGCCCGTGGCGACGACCGCGCTGACGTTCATCCTGGCACTGGCGGGCAGGCTCTTCCTCAAAGATCGGCTCACGCGGACGGGTCGCTGGCATGAGCGCATGGACAACATGGGGCGCGGCCTGACCGGGCGCACGCTCGGGGTCATCGGCGCCGGCGGCATCGGCCGCGAATTGCTGCGCATGGCGCGTACTTTCGACCTGAAGCTCGTCGCCGCCGACCCGTTTGCCAACGACATCGAACTGGCCTACTTGGGGGCGCGCAAGGTCCCGCTCGAGACCCTGCTGCAGACCGCGGATTTCGTAGTCGTCTGCTGCCTATTGAACGAAAAGACGCGTCACCTCATCGGCGCGCCGCAGTTGGCGCTGATGCGCGCTGACGCCTATTTCATCAACGTGGCGCGCGGGCCCATTGTCCACGAGCAGGCACTAATCGATGCGCTCAGGCAGCGGCGTATCGCCGGCGCGGCGCTCGATGTGTTCGAGCAGGAGCCGGTCGACCCCGGCAACCCGCTGCTGTCGATGGACAACGTGATCGTGACCCCGCATTCGCTGTGCTGGACCGACGAATGTTTCCACAACATGGCGTCGACCGGCCTGCAGAGCATCGTCGACTCGTTTCGCGGCCTGGTCCCGGAATTCGTCGTCGACCGCGAGGCCCTGTTGCACCCGCGAGTGCAGGCATGGCGGCGGCCCTAGCTAGCGATGGCCCTCCTCGTTATGCGGCGCGGGATGGCTTTGCCCCTGGGGGTGCGGTTGGCCCTGCGGATGCGGCTGGCCCTGTGGCTGCGCCTGCGGATGTGGCTGCCCCTGCGGATGCGGCTGCCCCTGTAGCTGCCCCTGCGAATGCGGCTGGCCCTGCGGCGCATTCTGCGCGTGACTCTGGGCATTACGCGCCTGGCCTGTGTTCTGCGCGTGCCCGGCTGCTGCCGGGTTGGCGTTGGCCTGTTTGAACGCCGCCGCCCGAGGGGTCGCCGCCAGCGACGGGTTACCGTGGTTAACGGAAGCGAGTTGGGCATGATTGGTGCTGGCGAGTTGTTCGTGCCTCGCCTGCATTTGCGTCGCCGGCACGTGCTGCTCGTTTTCGGCCAGACGCTCCTCCGCGGTGGGCTGGGCAGCGATGCCACCGGTACCGCCGTTGTAGCTCACGCGTGACAGCGAGGCGCTCTGCGCGACGGGCGTGTTGTAGGTATTGTGAATGTTCGCCACGTTGACGTTGGTCACCGCGGTGTTGTAGTTGAAGACCCCGCCGTTCCAGGATCCGCCGTGGTAGCCGACGCCGCCGTAGCCGAAGCCGTAGTTGACCCCGCCATAGAAGCCAACGTGGGGTCCCCAGTATCCGCCGTGCCAGAAATAGGCGCCGTTGCCCCAGCCCCAATATCCCGGGGTCCACAAGGCGCCGACATAAGGCGCCAGCACCCAGGTTCCAGGTACCCAGTAGTACCCGGCCGGACCGTATGCCCAGTACCCCGGTGCCCAGATGTAGCCGGGTCCCGGAACCTCGGGCTGCACGTACACCGGTAGCGCCGGCGGCGCGATGGCGACCGAAACGTAAACGCCGGCGGACGAAGCGACCGGCGTCGCGAGCAGGGCAAGCATGAGCAGGAATGAGCCAACGAGTGGCGAGGCCAGCCGCGCAACTTTGGTTTTCATGGGAAGAAATCTCCTTTATGGACTGTGCAATAACGCGCCGATGACCTCCGCAGTTGACCCGGCGGGCACCAATCGCAGCGCAACATGGGGCGTTATACAATGCGCGTCCCGCGTCGCCCACCCCGCCAATGTCCTCCAAGAGCCCCGCGCATTGCCAGGAACGCCTCGCCGCGACCCCGCGCGAGGTGCTGCAGGGGCTCCGCCGCGGCATCGAAAAGGAAAGCCTGCGGGTGCGGCCCGACGGAACGCTCTCCGCGACCCCGCATCCGGCCGCGCTCGGCTCCGCGCTCAGGCATCCGCACGTCACCACCGATTTCAGCGAGTCGCAGCTCGAACTCATTACCGGCGTGCACACCAGTGCGGAGTCCTGCCTCAGGGAACTCACCGAAATTCATCAGATCGTGTACCGCGCGATCGGCGACGAGCTGCTTTGGTGCGCGAGCATGCCCTGCCGACTGCCTGCGGACGACGCCATCCCGATCGGCCGTTACGGAACCTCCAACATCGGCCGCGCCAAGACGGTCTATCGCACCGGCCTTGCGCATCGCTATGGCCGGCGCATGCAGACCATTTCCGGCATCCACTACAACTTCTCCTTGCCGGACACGCGTTCCAATGACGCCTACTTTGCGCTCATCCGCAACTTCCGTCGTCATTCCTGGCTGCTGCTCTACCTCTTCGGCGCCTCGCCCGCGGTGTGCTCGACGTTTGTCGCGGGCCGCAAGCACGATTTGCAACGGCTAAGCGGCGACACGCTCTATCTTCCGTATGCGACGTCGTTGCGCATGGGTCGCCTGGGCTACCAGAGCGACGCGCAGTCCTCGCTGGCAGTAAGCTACAACGACCTCAGGAGCTACGCGACCTCGCTGCAGACCGCGCTCACCAAGCCGTATCCGGCCTATGAGGCGATCGGTATCCGCGACGGGGACGAGTACCGGCAGCTCGCAACGAGCCTGCTGCAGATCGAAAACGAGTTCTACGGCACCATCCGGCCAAAGCGTGTCATACGGCCGGGCGAACGCCCGCTGCACGCGCTGCGTGATCGCGGCGTCGAGTATGTCGAGGTGCGCCTCATGGACCTCGACCCCTTCGTGCCCATTGCGATCACCGCCGCTACCATCCGCTTTCTCGATGTGTTTCTGCTGCATTGTCTGCTTTGCGACAGCCCACCGGACACGCCGCAGGAGCTCGCCGACATAATCGGCAACAAACAGTGCGCTGCGGCGCGCGGGCGAGAGCCGGGGCTGCGCCTCGCGCGACATGGTCAGCAGGTCGAACTGGTCGAATGGGGTGGCGAAGTGCTCGCCGATTGCGCGCCGATTGCCGCGGCGCTCGATCGCGCGACCGGGGGCAATGCGCACGGCGAAGCCCTCGCGGCAGCGGTGGCGACGTTGCGCGATTCCAGCTTGGCGCCCTCCGCACGTGTCCTACAGGCGATGGAAGGTTACGACAACTCGTATGTCGCCTTCTCCCTCGCGCAATCGCGCGCGCACCGGGACACGATTCTCGCACTGCCCCTGTGCGCCGAGACGGCCGCCCGCTTCGCCCACCTGGCCGAGGAATCGATGGCCGAGCAACGCCGCATCGAAGCGGCGGACACGGTCCCCTTCGAAACCTACCGGCAACAGTACCTATCGCCGGCGCGCCTCGGCATTTAGTCGACGCGCCAAGCGCGCGTCGCGTGGTGCGCGACGCTTGACGGCGCATCGCGCCGTCAGTCTGCTGGCTATTCGACCACGCGGCGGCGCGCCGCCTTGACCTGTCCGCGCCTGACCTTGCTCTCGACTCGCCGGCGTTGCGAGCCCTTTGTCGGCCGCGTCGGCTTGCGCCGCGGCGGCACCGCGGCGGCGCTGTCCACCAACGCCTGCAGGCGCGCGAGCGCATCCTGTCGATTCTGGTCCTGACTGCGATAACGCTGCGCCTTGATGATGATCATCCCGTCTGCAGTGATGCGCTGATCCTTGCGCGCGCAAAGGCGCGCTTTGATCGGCTCGGGCAGCGATGAGGCCCGGACATCGAAGCGCAGGTGCACGGCGCTCGAGACCTTGTTCACGTTCTGCCCCCCGGCCCCCTGCGCGCGCACGGCGGTCCATTCGATTTCGGAAGGGTCGATCGGCGTCACCGGAGGCCCGCGTCTAGCAACGAGGCGCGAGCGACCGCGCCGCTCCTATTGGCATCTGTCAGCCGGGCCGGCGCAAGCCCGCGGGAATGATCCATCGTTCGCCGACGCGAAATCCGCCTTCGATGAGCAGCGCCAGCGCCGCTGCGGGAATTGCGCCCGCGAGCAGCAGCGCGTGGTCGTTGAGCGCCAGCCCGGTGACGATGCGTTCACCGTAGCCACCTGCGCCGATGAACGCGGCAATCGTCGCGGTACCGACGTTGATCACCGCCGAGGTCTTGATGCCCGCGACAATGGTCGGTGCCGCGAGCGGCAATTCGATCTTGCTCAAGATCGTTCTCGACCGCATGCCCAGCGATTGCGCTGCCAGCGTCATGCCATGGGCGATCTGCGTTAGACCCGTGTGCGTGTTACGGACGATCGGCAGCAACGCGTACAGGGCGAGGGCGATGAACGCGGGCACCGCGCCAATCCGGCCGGTCAGGGGAATGAGCACGGCCAGCAACGCGAGGGAAGGTATCGTCTGCACGATACCGGTGATGCCGAGAATGATGCCTTCGGTCGCGGGTCGCTTCGCGGCAAGAATCCCCAATGGAATGCCGACCGTGATGCTCGCCGCGAGGGACACGAATACCAGAGCGAGATGGGTAAGCGTGAGTTGGCCGAAATCCGGGCCGAAGAGCTTGCTCCAGAAGTCGCCGGTCGGCGTTGCCCTCGCCGTTTCCGCGCCTCCGGAACGCTGCGCGAGGAAGCCTGCCGCGACCGCGGCAAAGGTGACGCCCTCCAGCTCGGCGGCGGCGTTCATCTTGCGCATCGTCGCGCCATCGATGCGGCCTTCGAGTCGGGCGAGTGCCTCCCAGGCCTTCGGCAGCCGCCGCGGCAGATCGGCACGGTAGAGCAGCACCGCGTCATAGCGAGGAAAAAAATTGCGGTCGTCGGCGAGCACCTTCAGCCCGTAACGGTCCACCTTGGCGTCGGTGGAGTAGATATCGATTGCATCGACTTGGTGCGCGGCGATTGCTTCATAGGCCAGCCCGTGATCGAGTCCTCGCGGCGTGGCGAACGGCAAGTCGTAGGCTTGCTTCAATCCGGGCCAGCCATCGGCGCGGCCGATAAATTCCTGCGACAGTCCGAGCCGCATCTCGGGATGTGCGGCGAGGTCGGAGAGCGCGGCGAGATGCTTGGCGCGCGCGTCGTCGCCGCGCACGGCGAGGGCGTAGGAATCGTTGAAACCGAGCGGCACGCCGACGGCGAGCCCCATGGAAGCAAGCCTGGCGTTCAGCTCCGGCAGCGGCGGAACGGAATCGAGCTTGAGGATTTCCTTTGCGATCGTTCCGGTGTACTCGGGATAGACGTCGATACTGCCGGTGGTAAGCGCGTTGAGGACGATGGCCGTGTTGCCCAGTCCTTGGCTGTGGATGGCGGGCGTCGCACCCGCGCCCTCGGCTGTCTGCTTGAGGATTTCGCCGAGGATGTACGACTCGGTGAAGCGTTTGGAGCCGACATGCAGCGCCGGATCCGCGGCCGCCGTTGCGCAGGCCGCGAACGCGATGGCGCCCGACAAGAAGCCGATGGGCATGCTTGCCTGCAGGAATGTTCCCCGCAGATATCGGTGCCATTTCATTCGCACGGTTGCGTGCATGATACGCTGTGGATGAATGGATCCGCTCCGCCCCGGGATGCCCTCCTATCCGCACCTTTGCGCGCCGTTGGATCTCGGCTTTACGACCGTGGCCAACCGCGTCCTCATGGGTTCGATGCACACCGGCCTGGAGGAGGAAGCGGACGGGTTCAACAAGCTCGCGGCCTTTTATGCCGCGCGGGCGAGCGGCGGTGCCGGCTTGATCGTCACCGGCGGCATCGCACCCAACTTCGTCGGCCGACTTGAACCCCGCGCCTCGCAGCTGTCGTTCCGCTGGCAGGTCGGCAAGCATCGCCTCGTCACCAATGCCGTGCACGCAGCCGGCGGCAAGATCGCGTTGCAGATCCTCCATGCCGGGCGCTACGCGTATCACCCGCTGTCGGTCGCGCCATCGGCGCTCAAGTCGCCGATCACGCCGTTTCGTCCCCGCGCACTGACGCGCTGGGGCATCGAGCGCACGATCGCGGCGTATGCGCGATGCGCGCTGCGAGCGCAGGAAGCGGGCTACGACGGAATCGAGGTCATGGGATCCGAGGGCTATCTCATCAACCAGTTTGTCGCGCCGCAGACCAATCATCGCGACGACGCTTGGGGCGGCTCCTTCCTTAACCGGATACGCTTTCCGTTGGCGATTTTGCGCCGCGCACGCGAAGCGGTCGGCGCGAATTTCATCATCATTTACCGCCTGTCGATGCTTGATCTGGTCGAGGGCGGCAGCACCTGGGACGAGGTCGTTGCGCTCGCCCGCGCCGCAGAGGCGGCCGGGGCGACGATAATCAATACCGGCATCGGCTGGCACGAGGCGCGCATTCCCACCATCGCCACCATGGTGCCGCGCGCGGCGTTTGCGTGGGTGACGCGCCGCCTGATGGGCGAAGTAAAAATCCCGTTGATCACGACCAATCGCATTAACGATCCGGCGACTGCCGAAGCGCTCCTGGCGCGTGGTGATGCGGACATGGTGTCGATGGCGCGGCCGTTTCTGGCCGATCCGGAATTCGTCAGGAAGGCACAGGATAATCGCGCCGACGAAATAAACACCTGTATCGGCTGCAATCAGGCCTGTCTCGATCAGATCTTCGAGCGGCAGACGGCGACCTGCCTTGTGAATCCGTACGCCTGCCGTGAGACGGAGTTGAAGCTAGTGCCCGCGGTGCCGAGGCGCAAGGTCGCGGTAGTCGGTGCCGGTCCGGCAGGCATGGCGTGCGCGATGACGGCCGCGGAGCGCGGCCACGAGGTGACGCTGTTCGACGCCGCAGCGGAAATCGGCGGCCAGTTCAATCTCGCGCGGCGCATTCCGGGCAAGGAGGAGTTCAGTGAGACAATCCGTTTTTTCCGCACGCGACTGTCGAGATTGGGCGTCGAGGTGTGCCTGAATCGTCGCGTCGGCGTCGACGACTTGCGCGGGTTCGACGTCGTCGTCCTGGCGAGCGGTATCGTGCCGCGGCGCCCGTCCATACCCGGGCTCGAGCACCCCAAGGTGGCGAGCTATGTCGACATCGTGGAAGGCCGAAGAATCGCCGGCAGGCGGGTTGCGCTAGTCGGTGCCGGCGGCATTGGTTTTGACGTCGCCGAGTTGCTCACAGCGGGTGACCATGTCGCCGACGGTCACCTGAGCGACGGCCGCGTCGACGATCCGGCGATCGCGGCGTTTTGTGATCAATGGGGAGTCGACCGCAATTACACCCAACGCGGCGGGTTGAAGCCGGCGGACGACGACCGGCCGACGCGGGAAGTGTGGCTTCTGCAACGCAAGGACGCGAAAGTGGGCGAAGGTCTGGCAAAAACCACCGGTTGGATCCGGCGCGCCCTGCTGCGCCGCCGCGGCGTGAGAATGCTGGCCGGCGTCGAATACGTGCAGATCGACGACGCGGGACTGCAGCTCAAGGTCGACGGCAAGCCGCAGCGCCTGGACGTCGACACGGTGGTCATTTGTGCCGGCCAGGAGCCGCAGCGCGAGCTCGTTGAGGGCTTGGCGGCGCTGGGAATTGAAGCGAAGCGCATCGGCGGCGCTGACGTCGCCTTGGAGCTCGACGCGAAGCGCGCCATCGAACAAGGGACACGCCTCGCGCTCACGTTGTAGCCAAGCCGCCCCGGGGCGAGCCGCGGCCGGCGGGGCATGCCCGAGCGACCGGGACCGAACCGATGCATTCCATCATCGGGCGCCGGATGGGTCCCACGCCGACAGGTCCGGGCGCCGCAAATGCCAGTCGGTGAGCGATTGAAATGCACACCCGAGACCTACCAAGGTTGCGTCGGCAAACGCGGCACCGATGATCTGCATCCCGATCGGAAGACCCGTGGCCGACAGGCCGGCCGGAAGCGACAATGCGCACGCTCCGAAGTAATTGACCGCGCGCGTAAAAGTTGCCAACGGGGACGTCGACTCGTCGACGTCGTTCAGGGGTACTGCCGTGATCGGCAGCGTGGGCGTCAGCAACGCATCGCGGTCGCGCATCCAGGCGTTGAAGTGCGCCGCCGTTCGCTCGCGTTGCGTCAACTCGTCACGATACTGGCTCTCGGTAATCCCTTTGCCTGCGAGTAGGCGTTTTCGCACCCAGGGATCGATCTCGAGCTTCTCGTCCTCGACATAAGCATGGTGCAGGGCGTAGGCCTCGGCGGCGGTGATGCGGCCATTGCGCTGCATCACGTCATCGAGATCGAATGGAACGCGCTCTTCCTCGACCGTCGCACCTAGGGCACGCAATGCGGCCATGGCGTCGGTGCGAGCCGCCAGCACATCGTCTTGGGCGGGCCACCCAAACTGCTCGACAGCAAGCGCGGTAATGCGCTTCCCGCGCAGGTCCGGTTCGGCGGCAACGGCAGCCTCCCAGTCTATTGACGGGGTGACCTGCGTCGCCGGATCGCGCGGATCGGGTCCCGCCATCGCGGCGAGCAGCCGCGCGGCGTCGTCGACGCTGTGGGTGAGAGGTCCCAGCGAATCGAGCGTCGTGGCGAGCGCGAACACGCCAGCGAGACTAACAAGTCCGTACGTCGGCTTGAATCCCGTGAGGCCGCATAACGAGGCGGGGATGCGGATCGATCCACCGGTATCGGAGCCGATTGCGCCGGGCGCAAGCGCGGCGGCGACGGATACCGCGGAACCGCTGCTTGACCCGCCCGCAACGCGGTGGGTTGCGGTATCCCAGGGATTCCAGGGTGCACCCAAGGGCGCATTGCGCCCCCAGGCGCCGAACGCGAACTCGACCAGATGGGTCTTCCCGAGCGGAATCATGCCGGCGGCGAAAAGCCGCTGCGCGGCACTCGCGGTTTCCGTCGCCAGGCCGTGAGGGCGACTCTTCGAACCCGCCCCGGTCATGCGCCCTTGAATGTGCAGGAGGTCCTTGATTGCGATGGGCAGGCCGTGCAGGGGACCGCGCAAGGTACCGGCGCGGCGCTCCGTGTCCGCGTTGCGCGCCTGGGCGAGTGCACTGTCGGTGTAGACCTCGACGAAAGCGTGCAAACGAGGGTCGAGGCGGGCGATGCGCTCGAGATACGCGGCCACGATCTCCTGCGAGGAAACGGCGCCGCGCGCGAGCAAGCGCGAAAGCTCGGTCAGTGACTGCCAGACGAGATCCGTGTCCACCCCAGTGCCGCCCCGTGTTCTTTCGCCTGCATCGGCCCGCCGACTCGGGCGCGGCGCTCAGTGTGGACCCCAGCGGGCTTCGAAGGGAAGCCCCCGTGGCCGCCCCAAGCCGTCGATCGGCAGTGAACCCGCTGCCACACGAAATCTCTTCGCCTCTTGCCGCCAGACCGGGCGGGCGTTGGCACCATAGTTAGATGGTACAAGGCCATTTCTGATGCCCGCCGAGACTTTAGCGTCCATTATGGTCATGAAAATGGGTCGCAAGGCCCATATTGGAATGGAAGTATAATTTGGTGCAATGCACCATAAATGCCTGGTTCCATCATCAAATGCGATAGTAACTATAGGATTAAACGATTGGATTTATTGCGAACCCTCTTCTATCCTCGCATTGTGCAGTGCGGTAATATTGTTGATATGGGGCTGATCCAGGCCCGTCATTGCCAATCCTATTTGCACTATATTTCAGAGCCTTGGAGCCTTGCTCTGACGGCGGAATCGCGCCGCGGCCGCCATAAGTTAGTGGCCACTCGCTCTCCATTATGGCCGTCGACCTGGGTCCTACCCGGGTTGGCCGCATCGTTATGAACACTACCGCAATCGTTGCAAACATGCCTCGCCCGCTACCGGCGCGTCGGCCGATCGGTCTCGCACTCCAGGGCGGTGGGTCCTGGGGCGCGTTTACCTGGGGGGTGCTCGAGGGGCTGCTCGCCAGTCGCAGCCTCCGGGTGGCGCAGTTATCGGGTACAAGCGCGGGCGCAATCAACGCCGCCATCGTCGCGAGTGCGCTGGCGCAGGGGACACCAGCGCGGGCGCGCGAACAATTGCGCTCCTTCTGGTTGCGCATCGCCCGCCCGGCGGTCGCCGACCTTGGGCGGGAGCTCTGGGGTCCCATGGAGCGCACCTGGCGCGACACGCTAGGCGCCTGGTTACTGTCGACCGGTTCGCTGTCGCCTTATAACACCAACCCGCTCGGCATCAATCCCTTGCGCGATGCCATCACCGCGCATGTCGACATCGATGCGATCCGGAGCAAGTTCGCGCCGGAGTTGTTCGTGACGGTGACCAACGTGAAGACGGGTTTGCCGCGGGTTATTTCCAACGCGGCGATGACGGTCGATGTGCTGCTCGCATCGGCATGCCTGCCGCAGCTGTTTCAAGCGGTCGAGATCGATGGCGAGCCGTATTGGGATGGGGGCTACTGCGGCAATCCGACGCTGTGGCCGATGATTCACAGCGGGGTTGCGCGCGACCTGATCGTGGTGCAACTGGTGCCTGACAGCACCGAAGATGTTCCCATGGATGCGCCGGCGATCCGACGGCGCATCGGCGAGATCGTGTCCAATTCGTCACTTGTCGCCGAGATGCAGGCAATCGCGGCGATGCGCGCCGTTGCCGCGCGTGGCGAGACTTCATCGAGTATCCTCGACCTCCGTTTGCACCGCATAGGGCCGCCATCCCGGGAATTGCTCGAGCAAGGATCTTCGCTCGAGCGCTCGCGCGCATGGTTGCAACGTCTGCACGGCGAAGGGCGCGCAGCGGCGAAACGGTTCATAGCCCGGCACGGCGCGGACGTTGGCGTGCGCGAGACCCTGGACGCCGGCGAATTCCAGAGCGCGCACAAGCCGAAGCTTCGCGGTCCGGCGAATGACGCCGTGTACGATACCGTACGCCCGGCGTGAGGTTGGCCGGATCCGGGTCCGGCCGCGGCGCGATGCACGCAAGTGGGCAAATCGTGCCGCAGCACGCCTGACGCGGCGTTGTCACGACACTGTGGGACAGTAGCGCCGGATCACCCTGCACGTCGCGCAAGGACAAGACGATGTGGCGATTCCGAGGACGGTGCGCGGCGCTCCCAACCGGGATTGCGGGATCGCCTCCGCGCCGTAGGACGCGGTCAAGTCGCGGAAACGCGGCGGGGCCATGGCGCAACACGATCCTTGCGGCTATTGTTGTCGCCGGCGGTAGCAAACGGCTCGGCACTCTCGTTCCGGTCAGGGTGAGGGCAGCGGATGCGCCCCGGACAAACGAATGGACAACGTACGCATGTGGACGCAGGGCGTCCCGGTCGAGGAAGCGGCTGTGCAGCAGATCCGCAATATCGCGTCGCTGCCCATTCTCGGCGGCCACGTGGCGATCATGCCCGACGTGCATGTCGGCAAGGGTGCCACGGTTGGCGCCGTGATCCCCACGCGTGGCGCCATCATTCCGGCCGCGGTCGGCGTGGATATCGGCTGCGGCATGGTCGCGTTGCGCACGACGCTCAAGGCATCCGACCTGCCCGATTCGCTCGCGACGCTACGCGCGCAGATCGAGGGCGATATCCCCGTGGGGTTCAACGCGCATCGCCAACCGCTGCGCCCGCAAGGGGGTGGCGCCACAGGCGACTTGCTCCAGCGCCGCATCGAAAGCCTGGCGGGGCGATATGCATCCCTGCGCATCATGCTTCGGGTCGGCAAGTACGACTCCGAGCGCGTGTGGCGCCAACTTGGCACGCTGGGTGGCGGCAACCATTTTATCGAACTCAGCCTCGATGAAGAGCAAACGGTCTGGGTCATGCTGCATTCGGGCAGCCGCAACGTCGGCAACACGATTGGCGAGGT
>Ga0074045_10003850_pt1 | contig 13464 bp, 18 predicted proteins | sample BogForMeECP23OM2_FD_94442 | JGI IMG/M metagenome (GOLD analysis project Ga0074045, IMG submission 94442) | Bog forest soil microbial communities from Calvert Island, British Columbia, Canada - Bog Forest MetaG ECP23OM2 | ecosystem: Environmental > Terrestrial > Soil > Wetlands ... | reverse complement strand
GCGAGGCTTGTATTGCTTGATAAGGTTGTTTTCAAGCGCCAGCGCTTCCTTGTTGTTGTGGACCTGGATGTATTGGACGTCGCGCGCTTCAGCGATCAGGGTTCCCGTTTTCGCTTCAGCTAGCCGATCCTCATTGAAATAGCTGCGAACGCGGCTTCGGAGATTCTTGGCTTTCCCGACATAAAGCACCGTTCCTTCCGCGTTTTTATAGAGGTAAACGCCGGGTTCGGTGGGAAGTTGAGCGACTTTCTCCCGGAGTTCCATCAGCAGTTATACTTTGATTGTGGCACGCAAAGTGATCTTGTTCGCTGTCTGCGGCGCATTTGCTTGGGCGCAGGAAGCTGCAAAGCAGAACCCCGCTCAACAGACGCCGCCGCCGCAAGCAGTCCCGGCACCCCAACCCCCCGCTGAGGACAATCCTCCCGAAGAGGACGAAAACGAGAAACCGCAGGTGTATAGCTTCAATCCGATCGAGGCCGAACATGACATCAAGATCGGCACGTTCTACATGCATAAAGGGAGTTATCGAGCTGCCGCGAAACGATTTGAGGAAGCCACGAAATGGAACCCGGGACTGGCTGAAGCATACTTCCACTTGGGCGAGGCGCGCGAGAAGTTGAAAGAGAAAGATGCAGCTCGGGCTGCGTACGCAAAAGTTGTGCAGCTGGCTCCGGAGTCCAAAGAGGGTCACGACGCCAAGAGAAAGTTAGCTGGCAAGTTTTAGCTGGCGTTGGCGCCGGCTCCACTGTCGGCGCATTGTGCGCGCCATCCGGTCAATCCCCCGATCCCAGTCGGGGAACAGGTCAATGTACTGCGTGTTTTGACAGATTGTCCTTGGAACCGCGCAATCATTCAGGCGAGCCGGAATCAGGAATATGTCGTCAAGTGGCACCCGAGAGGCGAGATCCAGTGCATACCGAAGTTCGCTCTGAAAATGCCCTCGCTTTAGGGTTGACCGTTTTGACAGGCAGGCAACGAAGAAGTCGCTTACCTCTATCGCGCGGTCAATCGCGCGCGGCCAATTCTGTCCGGGCAGGAGTTTTTCCTGATCTAGCCAAGGTTCAAAGCCAGCCGCTTTCAAACTCGAAGAAAGCCGCTTTGCGGATTCTTCATCTTCGTAGGCATAAGCGATGAAGACCTTAATGGCGCGGTTCACTTCAAATATGACTTGTCCCTCAGGATCAAGCTCGAATCGACCGAGGCCATCTATTTCGACCTCAGCCCCTTCCCGGAGATACCGTCCAATAGCCTCCAGGACCGCTTTGCCCTTCCACCGCTGTTTCATGACCGGCTCTGTTTGCTTTCGCCTTGTCTCTTCGCTTGCTTGGCGGCGGCTTGGCCTTTCGGCGGAGCTCCTTTGACGGGCGATGCCTGACCTTTTGCGCGACGCAGGTCCTTCAAGATTTCGTGGACGAGTTTGTCCACGTCATCGGCCGCCTGGCCTGGAGACCGGCGGGATTCCCGGGCTAGACGAAGAGTGAATTCCAACTTGTTCATGCCGATTCCACTTTAGGGCCGGGCCGGCTTGAACCGCGTGCCAGGGGCCTGAGCCGAGCGCAAGAATTGCTCGGCAAAGCTATGAAAAAGAAAGGGTTGCTCGTTCGTAGGGAATTTCTTGAACTTTTGTGACCGAAGTTGCGGTAACGGCAGTTCGCTACTCGGGTTTTTCGTTCTGGAGTATCTTCTCGACCACTTTGACCGGGTCGACAACGTAGGTGCCAGCCGCGACCCGCTGGCGGAGAGAATCAACCTTCGAATCACTCGACCCCAGTGCTGCGGTGACGGTTCTACTAAGATTGCTCAGCTCGGTTCCGTCAGGCGGAGTCCTTAGTGGACCGGACCCAGCGGCGCGTTTCGGCCCGGAGACCTCCACCCGTGTAGTCTCTGGGGGAGGCATCGAGTTGGGAATTGGCGCTGTCATTGCTGATTAGTGCTTCCGTTGTGGCTGATCCTCTCAGCTTTTGAGAGACCTTCGTCCACTAGTTTAGCGAGGCCGAAACCTCCGCGCGTCGCGAGCGCCTGCGAGAGCTGCTGCTCTGCGAGTTCGATCATTCCGGCGTCGGCGTCTTCAGAGTCCGTGCCCATCCAGCTGGAGCCGCTTGCCTCACGGGCGGATTTAAGGAACTGCCCTATAAGTAAGGCCTCAAACTGGCTTGCCGCCTTGGCGGTCGCTTCTGGCGTGTCGCCTTGACCTGTCCGTAGATTAGAGACCGAAGTCGGGGCGACCCCAGATGTCAAGAGCGGTCCATACGATCCAAGTCCGAAGCTGCTCGTGTCATTCATTAGGGTGCGCTCCACATCACATGATGTCGATCTCGGCATCAATGGCTCCCGCCGCCTTGAGGTTCTGGAGAATGGCGATGATGTCGCGCGGGGTGGAACCAATCGCCGTTAAGGATCGAACTAAGTCTTCGATCTTCGAACCTTTTCCGATTACTACATTGGTGGCCTTATCCTCCTTGACGCCTACGTTCGTCTGGGGAACAACGGCGGTTGCGGCGCCGGGGCCGCTGAAGGGCGCGGGCTGCGACACGTCAAAGGACGTCTGGACCTCAACCGTCAGGTTGCCATGAAGGATTGACACCGGTGCGATCCGCACATCCCCGCCAAAGACAATGGTCCCGGTCTTCTCATCAATCGCGATTCTTGCCAACCGATCCACTTCCACCGGAATCGCTTCCACCGCAGCGATGAAATCAACACTGCGACCTTCGTAGTTGTGGGGAAGTTGAACCACGATCACACTTGAGTTACTTGCCTGCGCAAGCAGCGGCTGATCTTTGCTGAAGGCCTTATTGATGCACTCCGCAACTCTCGACGCCGTGATGAAATCCGGGCGTCGTAGCTGCAAATGAAGCTCGTGAGTGGGAATCACGGATGGTGCTCCCCGCTCGACGATCGCCCCGTCGACGATCCGCCCGGCGGTGGGGTGGTTCACGGTTTGAGAGTTGCCAGTGTGACCCGCCGCAAATCCGCCTGTTACAACGGACCCCTGAGCCACGGCGTATGTCTCCCCCGTGGCCGCGCGAAGGGGCGTCAGTAATAGGAGTCCTCCCTGTAGGTTGGCGGCATCGCCAACCGCCGCAACGGTCACGTCCACCTTCGAACCGGGCTGGGCAAACGGCGGCAGGACCGCGGTCACCATAACGGCCGCGGTATTCCTTACCTGGATTGCGGTTGGCAAAACTGTCACGCCCATGCGCTGCAGAATGTTGGTCAGGGTTTGAGAAGAGAAGACGGTCTGGCGGCGATCTCCCGTTCCGGCTAGCCCAACGACCATCCCATAACCAATCAGTTGATTGTCGCGAACGCCCTCGATCGTCGCGAGCTCCTTAACCCGAATCGGGTTTGAACCGGACGCCTCCGTGGCCAGGAGGAGTAAACCCGCGGCGAAAAGTGCTCGAATTGACATAGTTAGAAGGGAAGTAGTCCCAAGAACAACCTATACAGGAAATTGGGGCGCCGGATTGCGTCGTTCACAACACCTTGACCATTGATGCGTACCTCCAGGTCCGCCACCTGGTTTGAATTCACCGAGTTGAGGGGGCCCAAGTCCACCTGCCGGACGATTCCCCGCAGAGTGACAGTTTGGAATTCGGAGTTGATGGCGATCAGTTTCGATCCTTCAACGATCAGGTCGCCATTTGGCAAAACCCTCAGCACTCTCACGGAAAGAATTGTTGAAAGTGTTGTGGTTCTCGTCGTTGATCCCTGTCCGTTCAACTGTTGCTGGCCGGAGGTTGCAGCCAGGTTTGCGAGCGCACCAGTCGGGCTCTTTACTCCAAACAGGGATGTCACGGAGGCATTCGCGGACGATTGCCTTTTCTGTGAGGTCACACCGCTGGCCACCGCCGAGGCGGAATCAACAACGACCACCGTAAGCTGATCTCCCAGGTGCCGCGCCCGAAAATCGGCGCTAAGATCCGCCAGACTCCCGTCGACTGCGTACGTCGAACCTGACGATAGGATTCCGGCGTTCGCGGCTGATGGGGGCATCGCCAAAAGGCGATCAATCTGGCTGGTGTATGCATCATTCGAGGGCGCCGGGGCTTTCGCTTTCGCCGCTGGCGGCGCCCCAGCCAGAGCGTGAATCGCAAGAAGCAGCGGGGCGACACGGATGAATCGCCACGACGAAGACAGAATCATCCCTGCCGCTCCGTGGCGTCGGTGCAAACTCTCCTTGTCTGCTTGGGTCAGCAAAGCCTTACAGCTCATTACGGTCTCCTCGCGATGAGGATTGGCTCACCGCGACATTCAGAATGCCGGAGCCATCCGGTTGGATGGTCGCTCGAAATTGACGGCGTCCACCAGGAATCAACAGCCGGATCGACTCTCCGGCTTGGCCGTTTGCTTCGGCCCGGGCTTGTAAGCGAAGGTGGAGAGTGCCGGAGATGACGTCTACAGGAACCATGCTGTTTCGTAACACCACAGGCGGATCCATGATCTGGCTCAGTGAAATCGGGGATCCGGCCTTTGCAAAGCGCTTAAGGACTTTGCCTTCGTAATCTGTTAGAACTTCGGGTGGGTCTGTTCGAAACGCAGAATCGAGAATGTTGACCTGCTCGAGCAGTGAGCGGGTGAGTGGGGTGCCGGCCGGCACGTCTGCGCGCAAACGGACCACCGATCGCAAACAGAGTGCCCGCACTCGAGCCCAGATTGGCATGCGCCTTCCATCCTGAGCGCGCCAATAGCCGCGCCATAAAACCGGGGTCTCCGGGTGCAAGGAGGACGGTTTGGATGCTCCAGACAAGGGAAACTCAGCATCTCCCGCCGGGAGTACGTCGCGAGAGTGTGCCGTGATCTCGAGCTGAAGCATCGATTTGGACTGACCCAACGCCGCCTGCATCGCGCCTTCAATCTCGGATTCGACTACCGCATCAGCCTCCCGAGATGCGGCGAACGGCGACGCCATGTTTTGGACTGTGGCCCGCTGGATTGTGACTGGTAGTGAGGCCCCGTTTTGCGACGCGACGCGTCCGATAAGCACCGAAGCGGTGTCGGCAGCATCCGCAAGCCGGAGTAACAGGGCTAGCGACACAATAAAGCGCATAGAAACCTACTGGGTGATGTTGTTGACCTGTTGATACATCTCATCCGCGGCCTTAACGACTTTAGAGTTTGCCTCATAGGCCCGCTGGCTGACGATGAGATTGATAAACTCGTCAACCACGCTGACATTAGAAGCCTCCAAGTAGCCCTGCTGCAATGTTCCAAGCCCTTCCTGCCCGCCTGGATTCCCCAACACCGCGTCTCCAGATGCATCGGTCGGCAAGAAGAGATTGTGGCCGATGCTATTCAATCCGGCGGGATTGGCGAAGTTCGCCAATTGAATCTGTCCGGCTACCTGCGATGCCGTCTGGTTCGGAAGGGTATAGCTCACGGTGCCATCCGCAGCGATTGTTACCGCCTGGGCCTCCGCGGGTATTGTGATTTGTGGATCCAGAGGATCGCCATCCTGAGTTACGAGGTTGCCGTCGCGGTCTAAATGGAAGGCGCCGGATCGCGTGTACGCCTCTTGGCCGCTGGTCTGTCGCACTTGAAAAAACCCACGACCTTGAACGACAAGGTCGAGAGGATTGTTCGTCTGCTGAAAGTCGCCCTGGGTGAAGATCACCTCGTTAGAGGAAGGCCGCGACCCGAGGCCCAGCTGCAGACCAGTCGGAACAACGGTCTGCGATCCCGCTGAGGCACCCGGCTGCACAACGCTCTGATACAGCAGATCTTCGAATTCGGCTCTTCTGCTCTTAAACCCCGTGGTATTGGCATTCGCGAGATTATTCGCGATGTTGTCCACGTTTAGTTGCTGGGCGGTCATTCCGGTGCCCGCACTGTACAACGCTCGAATCATGTGGCCTCTTAAGAATTTAATTCGGTTTTTCGGGTTCTTGACTTTACGAGGGTATCTTGGCAACCTCGCTAAAGGTTCGCTCATTCATCTGACTTGCCAGCAGCACGGCCTTCTGCAACATTTCAAATTGGCGCATGACGCTGACTAGCTTAACGGCTGCTTGCGCCGGTGGAACGTTGGACGACTCAAGTCTTCCTTGCTGTATCTCGGGGTCGCTCAACTCACTTGCCTTCGCCGCTGGTGTCAGCTGAAAGTATGCTCCGCTCTGTTTTGTGAGCCCATCAGATTGATCAATTGAAACGACCTTGAATTGCGCTACCGTGTTTCCTGCTTGTTGTATCTCGCCGTTTTTGGAGATCTTGAACGGCAAGCTCGGATCGATAACGATCTCGGTTCCCTCCCGGTTCTGAACTGCGAACCCATCTTGTGTTTCGAGCCGCCCGTTCTTTGAGACGCGGAAGTGACCATTTCGCGTGAACAGAGGGCCGCCGGAAGTCGTGACGACGAAGAATCCCGAGCTTGCCAGCGCCACGTCATAAGGGCTAGCCGTCTCAAGCAGGGTGCCCTGCGAGAGATCAGTCCAGTTTCGCTGAACGACAGGCATTTCGTTTCCTGGCGGCCGGCCTTCATTAAACGCATCCCATGCGTCGTCGCCGAAGTACAGGTTGTAGGATTCTTGATCGGCCTTGTACCCCGAAGTGCTGGTGTTGGCGATATTGTTCGCCAGCAAATCCAAGGTTTGCATTCGAGAGCGCATGCCGCTTGCGGCCGTGGCAACGAGTGGATCCATTACTGTTCTCCGTAACCGTTGGAGCACGTGATTGCCCAAAGAGGTCGAACCGCTCGCACGCCCCAAAGCCAGTGACTTCGGTTGTTGTAGGTCGGGTAACTCGCGACAACTCCTTGGCGATCGCCAAAAATCCATCGGAAGCCGAGGAAGCAATCTATGCTCGTGCGGTTGTTGATCGAACGACTTGCCGGTTGGCAGGAAACCTGCAAGCAGGTCAGCGTGGTGAACCTGCCAACCTTCGCTGGACTCGCACCGGCCGCGTCGCTGGAAACTCGATCGATTCTCTCGATGCTGTATCAAGGTTCTTGCGCGCAGGGCGTTTCAAATGGAAATGCGACGGCCCAGAACGAAACGAACTCGTCCTTAATCGGGAGCGCGCTTTCATGGGATTTACAGCGGCAAATGCACGCTGAGCTGTCTTCGATCGAAACAACTCCGGTCGAGACTCCAGCCTCGCCTGCTGGCTCCCTGGGTGTGTTGATGTCAACAGACGCCTATCGCTTCGAATCTGCACGGTCCGGATTGGGTTGCATTGCTTCTAACACGGCGAACTCTGCAGTCATGCCTCCCTCGGCAGCACCAACCAAGGACACCACCTCGCAGATCACCCTCCCGTCTTCGCCAGCAATGGCCCTGTCGATCTTGGACATGCAGCCTGCCGCGAATGCGACCGGCACTCGACTTGAGGCCTTCGCAGGTGAGGCGGCGCCTCAAGCTGATCTCCGGCCAAGTCAGGTTGCCGAACACATTCCAGAGTCGACTGGAGAGCCAATCGCTTCCTCCCCTCAAGCACCAAACCGCAACATCTCTTCTTGGGTTTCTTTCTCGCCTTCGATACCACGCGGCGACGCCCAAGGTCCCGCGAGCAACCAGAGTGCGTCTCCCTTATCGGGCACTTATCCGCAGCAACAGACTTTAGACTTGCTTCCGTCAAGAGGTAGCCCGTCCGGTTCACTACCAACAGGCCACCAAGAGGTAGACACAACTATTTCGCGCGGTCCGATGGCCAGCGCATCCACAGCAGGGTCGGGGTCGCCACCCCCTAGTATTGACGCGGCTGCGGCGAATCTGGCCGTAAGCGCACGGGCAAGTCAAGCCGCTTCCGTCCCACCCGCTCTGGCAGTCCTGGGGGAGCCGGTAACTCCGTCTGCAACGCAGAAGGTGAAACGCAACGTGCCGGCCCTTTCGGACGGCCAAGTATTCCTCATGGACCGGACGCACCCGCCAATCGAATCGGGGGCGCCCGTTGGTGATCAGGCTTCGGAGTTCCAGACCACAACTGTCAAGATGTCGAACGAATTGGGTCCGAACGCCACCTCCGCAGCAGGGCCGCTAGCGAGTAGTGCCACCACACCGGTCCTTCCGTCGACAGCGGTCGGTAGCTGGACTAGGCTTCGGACGGGGGATGCGACCCCACAAAGCGTCGTCGACCACCTTTCATTCGAGATGTCACTGCGGACGAAGAATCCGCCTGCCGCTGACGACCCAGTGGACCCCACCGAGCCGGGCAATAATGGGCCAGGTGCGGCCAACTTAGATTTGTCCTCGCGCACCGTCGCATCGCGTCCAGCCTCCCTCGTCACAGCATCGGATTCAGCCACCCCAGCCTTACTCGACGACACTACCGACCAGGCGACCGGCAGGCGCAGTGTGGACTCCTCGAAGGATGGGCTCGCCGACGTGCCGGCCCAATCAACCGCTTCAATTGGGACGTTGGCTTCCTCCGCTCAGATAGTTTCCACGCCCTTGGCGCCGCACGCCACGCTCAAACCGGAGGCCTCGTCCGCCAGTATTTCGACTGGACCGCCGATAGTTCTTCCGGAGACAAAGGCTCCAACGCCACAGGGTTTGGTTCACGACGTGCAATTACGGCTGCAGGGCGAAGCCGGGGAGAACATTAGCGTTAGGCTGTCTGATCGCTCAGGCCAAGTTCAGATCTCCGTGCGCAGCAGCGACCAGGCCACCGCAACAACTCTGCGCCAGGATCTCTCTACCCTTTCAGCAAGTCTCGAAAAGCAGGGGTTTAAAACGGACCTCTCTGAATCGCCGCTGCAAACGGCCGTCCACGACGCTCGCGAGCCGTCCAACCAGCAGCAGTCCGATCAGCAGGGGCGCCAGCGCAGTGTGCCCGACTGGCAGGATCCTCCGGACAAGAAGCGGCAAAGCCCAAGTGATCAATGGGCCGACATAAACGAGCAAGAAACCACATAGAAGGATAGAAACACCATCATGGGAATTTCACTAACCAATCCACAAGCAACGAGCCAGACCCAGGCTTCTGCCACCACACCATCACCGAGCGCGGCGTCTTCAGCGTCCTCAGCGACATCCAGCCTGGCCAATCAGAACACGTTCTTGCAACTGCTTGTCGCCCAGTTGCAGAACCAGGATCCCTTAAACCCCCAGGACGGAACGCAATTCGTTTCGCAGTTGGCCCAACTCAGTGAGCTGCAGCAGGTCATCAGCATCAACCAAGGCGTTTCAACGATCGCCACCGATCTCAACTCCTCTGCAGGAACCAGCTCCACTTCGGCTCCCGCCACATCGCCGGCAGGTTCGGCGACGAACTAGAACCTATCTGTGACTTCATAAGGAATCCAGTCTCAAAAAAAGGAGAAAAAATATGCTTACCGCTCTCTCTACAGCCCTATCCGCGCTCGATGCCGAGTCAACGGCCATCGACGTCGTTGGCAATAACTTGTCCAACTTGAACACAACCGGTTTCAAGGCAAACACCACCGTCTTTGACGATCTCATCTCGCAGACGGAGGGAGCGACTGGAGCAACCCAGATCGGCATGGGTGTAGCGCCACCCTCTACGGAACGGATCTTTTCACAAGGCGCGATTCAGGCCAGCACCGGTCCGCTGGATGTGGCGATTCAAGGGAGTGGATTCCTAATTGTTCAGCCCCAAAACGCGACGTCGAATCTCTATACGAGAGCGGGAAACCTCAAGACGGATGCGAATGGAGTCCTGCAAGATGCCGCCGGCGATGACGTACAAGGGTGGACAGCGGTGAACGGCAAGGTCGATACCGCCGGCGCTATCGGAAATATCGTGTTGCCGATTGGCGCCAACCGTCAGCCAACCGCCACCCAGAACATCTCGCTGACGATGAATCTCGATGCCACCGCACCGACCTATACTGCTACCAACCCGCCAGTTGGCTCGACATTTTCCACATCGGTTGAGGTCTTCGACTCAAAAGGGCAATCCTATCCGCTCGCCGTCACATTTACCAATCAAGGCGGGAACACCTGGGCCGTAAGTGGGCAATTGAATGGCGTTACCCCACCCATTCCTTTGACAGTCGCTGGAGGGGAAGACGCTACCGCAACCGGGAGTGCAACCACGGGTAATACTGGACTTCTGATCTTCGACGCCAATGGCAACCTGCAGACGACTACATCGACGACCTCGGGCGGGACCACCACAACGACTCCCTGTTTTGGCCCTATTACATTTACCCTGCCTGGTACTGCAAATCTGAGCGATGGCGCGACGTTCGGCAATGCCGGCGTGGTCTCGCTAGATCTGCAAGACAGCAATGGCAATCCCACGGCGACCGAGTATGCGCAGAAGTCCGCCGTTTCAGCCCCTTCGGCGGATGGCAACGCTGCCGCGAACCTGACTTCCATCGGCATCGCGAATGGTGGCTCAATTCTGGCGACCTACTCGGATGGAACACAGGTTGCGGTAGGACAAGTCGCTATGGCGAGCTTTCGGAATCCCGATTCCCTCATCGCTGTAGGAAACAACAACTATCAGGTAAGCGGCCTGACATCAAACCCCGCCGTGGGAGTGCCGAACAGTGGCGGGAGGGGGCAAATCCTTGGCACGTCGCTCGAGGCCTCTACCGTAGACATCGCACAGGAGTTCACCAACCTGATCGTCTTCCAACGAAGCTATCAGGCGAACTCAAAGGTAGTGACCACGACCGACCAGGTTACGCAGGACACCATCAACCTTATCCAGTAGAGTTCCCGAGGTAAGAAATGACGCCGCTACAGGAAATCGACGATTTCGCCGACCTGCGCCTTGATGTAGAGGTCCAGCTGGACCGCAAGCCACTGACTTTGAAAGAGATACTCCAGCTCGATGCGGACAGCGTAATCCGGCTTCCGCGATCTGCCGGAGAGAATATCGACGTGTTGATTGGAGGATCATTGGTCTGTTTTGGCGAGATCGTCATCATCGAAGATACTGTGGGCGTGAGGATCACAGATTTCCGAGAGGATGACTAGCCCTCTAGCACTAATCCGATATGGAAGTGCTTTGGCCGATCGCGTCCAGTCTCTTCGTGATCGGGCTGCTATCCGCTCTGCTGCTGCTTGCCCGTCGGGCGGCGATGAACAAGCCCCTCTCATTTGGGGCGCTCGGCCGGCCGCAAATGCTCTCGTTTGCGCGCCGTCCGGACCCTGGTGCCGATGATCAGAAAAGCCTGCGGGTTCTAAGGCAGGCGGCGCTCACTCCCTCCCACCGGGTTCACCTGCTCTTAGTGGCTGATCAAAGAGTCTTGCTCTGCACCCATCCACAGGGTTGCACTGTGATCCCGACAGTTGGCGGGGAAGTTGAGCGATGTCCGCGCCATCCGGAGGACCGGAATCAAAGCTGTATTCAACAAGCTGGGGAGAGAAATGCCGGCTAGACGGATAGGCCGGGCGGCTGGCTTCTTTCTCTCGTCAGTGGCCATGCACGCCGCGCAAACCAATGCGCCCCTGGGTATCTCACTCTCTACTGATTTGAACTCGAAGGCCGCCAGTGTGCCGCTTCAGATCGTCATACTGCTGACCCTGCTGACGCTATTGCCGGCGATCGTCATGTGCCTGACCCCGTTTCTGCGCATTACGGTCGTCCTGCATTTTCTCCGTCAGGCGCTCGGAACGCAAACGACGCCATCGAACCAGGTCATCGTCGGCCTTTCGCTTTTCTTGACCATTCTGGTCATGAACCCGGTGCTGCAGGACATTTACAAACAGGGTTGGCTGCCAATGGAGAAAGGAACAATGACCACTCAGCAGGCCCTTGAAGCCTCGTCCAAGCCCTTGAAGACATTTCTGCTTCGTTTCGCGCGCGAAAAAGACATCCGGCTCTTTGTGGACTTGTCAAAGACGCCCCCGCCAGCCAGCGCTGCGGATGTCTCACTTACCGTTCTCATCCCGGCCTACATCATCTCCGAACTGCGTGTCGGTTTCCAGATTGGAGCTATCCTGTACCTCCCCTTTCTTGTCATCGACCTGCTGGTCGCCTCAATAACCCTGTCCATTGGCATGATCCAACTTCCGCCCGTCATGGTGTCCGCGCCGTTCAAGATTCTGTTGTTTGTGCTGGTCGACGGATGGAATCTTATCCTAGGCTCGTTGGTCAGGAGCTTTGTCACACCATGACCGCCCAGTTGGCAATCGAGACGATCCAGCAGGCCCTCTTGACTACGCTCTGGATGGCATTGCCGCTGTTGGCTGTCCTCTTCGTCATAGGCATTCTGGTCAGCCTTCTCCAGATATTGACCTCGATTCAGGACCCTAGTTTCGGAGCGGTGCCCCGGCTCGCAGCGTTCTTCCTCGCCCTCTTTATCACCCTGCCTTGGCTGCTGATGCGCCTGGTGACTTATACCGAACGTTTGTTCGGTCATCTGGAAAAGTATGCCCATTAAGGCCGATATCGGTCTGGAGGTCCTTTATGGCTTCTTGCTAACCATGGCACGAGTGGGCGGTGCACTGATCCTTATCCCCATGCCGGGTTTCCAAGGGGTACCCCCTGTTGCGCGCATCGTCCTCATCGTCGCCACGACGGTTTGCCTGTTTCCCTTCTGGCCTCATGTGGTCTTTCCCGATCTGGCCACTGGAGAGTTTCTGCTCGCCATACTCCGCGAAACGGGCTTTGGCTTGGTGCTCGGTTTGGCAGTATCCTTTCTGACGGAGAGCCTGCAGCTTGCCGCCCAACTGATCTCGATGCAAACGGGATTCAGCTTTGCCTCTACCTTCGATCCTTCGAGTCAAGCGGACAGCGGTGTCTTTCAGGTGCTCAGCCAATTAGCGGCCGGACTCTTCTTCTTCGCCTTCGGGATTCACCGTCAACTGATCCGGATGTTCGCTCTGTCCATGTCGAGCATGAATTGGGATTCCTCTCCTTTTCTGATGTATGGAGCCGGCTCGGCCCCGGTTACGGAGGTGATACGGATGGGTTCAACGATGTTCATCACAGCGCTCCGCCTTGCATTGCCCGCTGTTGCGTTACTGCTGCTGACAGACCTATGCCTGTCCGTGATCAGCCGTATCCAGGCTCAGATGCAACTGCTCATGCTGGCTTTCCCCGCCAAGATTTCGCTCTCGCTGTTCTTCCTGAGCGCCATCATGGTTCGATGGCCCGCAATCTACGAACAAACCGCGACCCTTCTCCTGAACAGGATCCTCCGGCTCCTGGTGCCGTAGAGGCTGGGCGCCGTCATGCCGGACCAGAGCCAGAAAACCGAGCAGCCGACTCAGCACCGGCTTGTCAAAGCGCGCCGGGAAGGTCAGTTCCCGGTCAGCAAAGACCTGATTTCTGCCGTGCAGCTCGCGGTCGGACTGACGCTCATTCTGAAGACCGGCCAGGAACTGGGCAATGCAGTTGGCGAAATGACGACCACGCTGCTCCAGCAAGCCTTCTCGCCCAACGAACTGACCATTCATGAACTAAGCCGGCTGGCTGGCATCATCGCTGAGAAACCCATGCTGGTCCTCGCCCAGGCCGGTGTCGTCCTGGTGGCTGTCACGCTCTTCGCACAACTTGCCAGTACCGGATTTGGTCTGGCGGGCAAGCAGCTAGTGCCGAATATAAGCCGGT
>Ga0074045_10003849_pt1 | contig 13467 bp, 10 predicted proteins | sample BogForMeECP23OM2_FD_94442 | JGI IMG/M metagenome (GOLD analysis project Ga0074045, IMG submission 94442) | Bog forest soil microbial communities from Calvert Island, British Columbia, Canada - Bog Forest MetaG ECP23OM2 | ecosystem: Environmental > Terrestrial > Soil > Wetlands ... | reverse complement strand
ACGAAAACGACGAGAGCAGCGCGCCGAGCAACGTGCCGTCCTCGTCGCGCCCTTGCGAGCCCTTCTGCAGAACGTTTTCTCCGTTCTTTTTCCCTCTGATTGCAGGCTCTGCCGTACTCCGCTTAGTAACATTTCCCGAATTCCTGTCTGCACCGAATGCATTGCGGCCATTCAGCACCTGCGCGAGCCGCAGTGCGTGGTTTGTGGTGACCGCCTAACGAGCGCGCAATTGCTGGTGGGCGATGGCCGTTGCCACAACTGCCGCGACTTCGAACCCGCATTCGCGCGCGCTCTATCGTTCGGCGAATACGAAGCTGGCTTGCGCGGTCTCATCCATCTTCTTAAGTACGAAGCCGTTCTTCCGGTTGCGTCCGTGCTGGGTGGCATGCTGGCCTTTGTCATCGTGGAACTGCTCGCCGGTTGTGGAGACTCCGTGCCCCTGACCGTTGCCGTCCCACTGCACAAGAGCAAAATCAGCGATCGCGGCTTTAATCAGGCGGAGCTGATCGCGCGGGCCGCGGTGAAGCGGCTGCCGCGGCCGCTGGAGCTAGCCACCGGAGTGCTGGTCCGCCAGCGCGCAACCATTTCGCAAGTTGGGCTCACGCGCGAACAGCGCATCGAGAACATGCGCGACGCGTTCCGGGTTCGCAACGCCCAGATTTTGCGCGGCCGAACCGTGATTGTCGTGGATGACGTGATGACGACGGGGACCACGCTTTCGGAGTGTGCCCGGGTGCTGAAGGAGGCTGGCGCTGAGCGGGTGTTCGCGGCGACCGTGGCGAGGGCGTTCCAAGGGGGGTCCTTGCCCGAGAACGTGTTCCACGTGGAACAACAACCGGTTGTCCATGCCGAAGAGGAGGCGAGCGAAGCGGTGGCTGTCACGGCTTCGGTGTAACGAGTATGTCGATGTCGGCCCATAGCGCAGCGTCACGATACGGCAAGTCCCTGGCCGGGTGCATGCATCATGCCCGCGTGGCTGGCGATGAACCACCCCAGTGGGCGGCATTGCACGCGCCAGTGCTGGTGTTGAACGCGTCATATGAGCCAATCAATGTCTGCGCCGCGCGCCGCGCAATCATTCTGGTGCTGAAGGGAGTGGCCATGATGGAAGAAGCCAACGGACACTACCTACATGCTGCGCGGATTGCCATGCACGTGCCGTCGGTGATTCGCCTGTTGGAGTACCGTCGCATACCTCACCAGACACGCGCTTTGTCGCGCAAGAACATCCTGCTCCGCGACCGCAACACATGCCAATACTGCGGCAAGATTCTCGCGGCCGGCGAATTGACCCTGGATCACGTCATCCCGCGCTCGCGTGGCGGAGCCTCGACCTGGGAGAACCTGGTCGCCTGCTGCCATACCTGCAATCGCAGGAAAGGCAATCTGCTGCCGCACGAATCCAGCATGAAGCTGCTGCGCGAGCCCCGAGCATTCAATCTCCACACCAGCCGGCACATCATGCGCCTGATGGGCCGCTCCGACTCCAAGTGGCAGAAATACCTGTTCTACTAACCTGGTCCTCACAAGCGGATGCCTTCGCCATCGGTTGGTCAAGGTAAGCTCATGGCAGGTAAGGCACCATACACCCTACCTGTGCTAGGATAAGTGGGTGCAGAAGAAAGCTCGGCTGCAAAAGAAGGTGGACGAGTTGACTCAGGTCTCCTGCACCACAGTTCGAGGTTTGATTCGCGAGAGTATGGGTCGATTCCCGCAATGCTGTCGCCAAATACAATCTCGCCTTTATCAATCACCAGCTCTATTCGGGCGACAATGGCCGAGTGCTCGGCTACGACAACAAACATGGACAGCATCACAGGCACTTCATGGGTAAACAGGAGACGATTGCCGTCAAGTCTTATGAAGAGCTGTTGCGACAGTTCCTTGGTGAAGTCTGCGAGATTAGGAAGTGGAGTTAATTGCAGATGCGTGTGAACATTCGGACGGACGGATTTGAAGGCTACGCGAAACGGGCGCTGGAACGGGCGCACAGGCTCGACCGCAAGGTTCCGATCCGAGCGGAAAAGACAATTACCTTCGAGGACCCGCTGGCGATGGTCGAAGTGTTCACTGCTGAACGGTTGCGCCTCGTGAAACAGCTCCGAGCAAAGCCTCTTACCATGACCGCTCTGGCGACCGCTCTGAATCGGGATACGAGTTCCGTTCGGCGTGACGTATCGAAATTGGAGTACTTCGGCGTGCTGAGGACGCGGGAACAAGTCAATCCCGGTCACGGGCGGGTGAAAATCGTGGAGCCGATCGCCCGGCGCTACAAGCTGATGGCCAGCTTGTAGAGGAAATCGAGTGCCAGCCTGCTACGATCCCACGTATCTCGCGTACAGGCTGCGCGCGATGGCGGTGTCAGTAGTGCCTTTGATGATGGCTCGTCCGTCGGGGAACAGTGTCAGCTCATACGGTTCGCGCCAGAACTTCAGCACGAACTCATTGTGCCGCACCGGACCATGCGGTGTGAGCCGGAGGCTGATTTCATCGAAGTCGATGGGCCGCTGCCGTTCGTGAATTTGCACCGAATTGCGCCCGCAGAGCGTGATGTGCGGGCGTCCCTCGCCGGCGAGATGCACGAAGTCATGCTGGTCGCAGGCTCGGCAGCCGGGGCGCGGCTTTGCGGTGCTGATCTCGGCGAAGTCATTGGTCCACACGTCGTACGACAGGAGCGTGCGCCGCAGCTTATCGCGAGCACCTACCAGCAGCTTGAGGGCTTCCGTGCTGGAAATTGAAGCAACGAAGTTCACGGCCGAGTTCAGAATGCCGGAAGTGTCGCAGGTCTCGACCATGCCTCGAGGGGAATCCGGAAAGACACAGGCCAGGCAGGCCGTGTCGCCGGGCAGTACCGTCATCGTGACTGCGTAACTGGCGACTGCGGCGGCATAGATCCACGGCATTCCTTTGCTGACTGCAAAGTCATTAATCAGATAACGAGTTTCGAAATTGTCGGTCCCGTCCAGAATAAGATGGACACCGCCCAGCAACTCGTCCGCATTTTGCGGTGTTAAATCAGCAGCGTGCGGCTCGAGCGCGATTTCCGAGTTGAAGCTCTTGATTTTGCGTGCCGCGGCGATAGCTTTGGGCAGGGACTCGGCGGCATCGGACTCATCAAAAAGCACCTGGCGTTGCAGGTTGCTGGGCTCGACGTAGTCGCGATCGATGATCCGCAGGTACCCAACCCCGGCCCGGGAGAGCAACGAGGCCAGCGCTGAACCGGTGGCTCCGCAGCCCGCTATGGCGACGCGCGCGGCGGCAAGCTGCTTCTGCCCTGCGGCTGCAATGGGTGGAAAGAGAATTTGGCGGGAATACCGTTCAGCAAATTCCAACGACCGCACCTGCTCCCTGATGGGGTTCCTTGTTTATTATAGGGACTTCCACATCAACTTCGCCGTCTTGGGTCGGGCGAGGGACGAGAGGTCACAAGGTTGGCAGGTGTATTAAAGGCTGGAGCTTGAGGGAGCCAATCACGCCATCGCTGTACAAGCTTGCGTCGCTCATCGCCCTATGGATACTGGTCGTGTCTCTGGCGTGGCCGCAAACCGCGCAGCCGGCCGGAACTCGCAATAACGGTCTGGATACACCCCAGGCGAACCTCCCGAATGGCTTTGGATCGCTCGCCAAGTACGAGGGCGAGACTGTCCGCAGCATCGAATTCCGCGGGATCGCGGGTGCCAACCCGGAGCTGCTGCGCAAGCTGCTAGCTCAACAGACGGATGAGCCGCTCGACCGCGACAAGCTGCGCCGCAGTCTGGAAGCGCTCTACGCGACGGGCCGCTTTGCGACCTTGCAGGTGGAAGCAGAAAACATACAGCAAAATGGGCTTACCCTAGTATTTGTCGCTACGGAAAATTACTTCTATGGCGACATCAAGGTAGATGGCACGCCTAAGAAGACCAATCCCAAGCCGCATCAGTTGATCGACGCCAGCAAGCTTGACCTGGGAGCTGTGTTTTCACGAGAGGACGTTGATCGCGCCGTGGAACGGATGAACAAGGTGATGGCCGACAACGGGTACTACAAGTCCCGGATTACCTATCAACTCAGACCGAACGATGAGACGAGACAAATGGAGATCGACTTCCACGTCGTACCGGGCGAACTGGCGCGCGTCGGTGAGGTCACGATCGAAGGAGATACGGGCATTCCGCCGGACAAAATACGCAGCCTCACCAAGTTGAAGACCGGCGACAAGGTAAAGCAGGAACACGTTACGCGAGCTCTGGAGCGGCTGCGCAAGAACTATCAGAAGAATAAGCATCTGGAGGCGCAGGTTTCGCTGACCGAGCGGAAGTACCAACCGGATACCAACCGGCTCAACTACGTCTTCAAGGTGGACGAAGGCCCGACCGTGGCCATTACAACCGAAGGCGCTAAAATCAGCAAGGGAGAATTGAAGAAGCTGGTTCCGGTTTACCAGGAGAATTCAGTCGATGATGACCTGCTGAACGAGGGACGCCGGAATCTTCGCGACTACCTGCAGATCAAAGGATATTTCGACGCCAGCGTCGAGGTTGAGCGACATCCGACCCCAGCGGAGAACCATCTCAATATCCTCTATGTCATCGAGCCGGGCGACCGGCACAAGCTGGCGGCGGTCAAGGTGGAAGGTAACAAGTATTTCGACACCGAAACCATTACCGAACGCATGACGATCCAGCCTTCCAGTCTGCTTCTAAAGAACGGCCGCTTCAGCCAGAGACTGCTGGCTGGGGACTTGGTGTCTATCAAGAACCTTTACCAGTCAAACGGGTTCCTGGACGTCAAGGTGAATGATGAGCTGAAAGGCGACTATGAGGGCCAAAAAGATCAGATCGCGGTGCTGATCAAAATCGATGAGGGCCCGCAAACGCTGGTGAACTCACTGCAAATTGTGGGGAACGAGACCTACACGCTGGATAGACTGCAACGATTGTTGAGCAGCGTGCCAAATCAGCCCTACAGCGATGCCAACCTCGCAGATGACCGTGATAATGTCACTCTTTTCTACTATAACCACGGCTTCCCAAATGTGCAGTTCGAAGCTGCGGCAACTCCGGCTCCAGGCCAACTCCAGCGCATGAATGTCGTGTACACGATTACTGAGGGGCAACAGGTCTTTGTAGATCGAGTGGTTGTGACCGGACTCGAGTTCACCCGTCCTTACATTGTCGACCGCCAGATGCGCATTCACGACGGCGATCCCTTGAGCCAGAACCGAATGGTGGCCTCTCAGCGGCGATTGTACGACCTCGGCTTATTCAACGAAGTGGACATGGCCGTTCAGAACCCCGACGGGCAGGAGCCTTCCAAAGATGTCCTTTTCAATCTGCAAGAGGCGAAGCGGTGGACCTTCCGCTATGGCGGCGGAATCGAGTTTGCGACCGGCAACATTCCCACCACCAGCAACCCGCAGGGAAGTACCGGAGTCAGCCCCAACGGAGTGCTGGAAATCACCCGCCTGAACATGTTTGGCCGCGACCAGACGCTCACCTTTCGGGGCCGGCTTGGTCTGCTGAAACGCCTCGGGCTGATCAGTTATGATGCGCCGCGCCTGTTTCACCGGGAGAACTGGCGCTTCAATGTCACTGCCTTCTACGACAACACGGCCGACGTGAATACCTTCACCTCGGAACGGCTCGCTGGAACACTTGCGGCGGAGCAGAAGTATAGCCGCACGACCACTCTGATTTACCGCATGAGCTGGCAGCGTGTATCCATAGATCCCAATAGCCTGGTGATCGATCCCACGCTGGTGCCTCTGTATTCACAACCGGTGCGACTAGCAATTCCGAGTTTCACGTATCTACGTGACACGCGCGACAACCCCATTGATTCGCATAAGGGGAGCTATAACATCGCGGACTTGGGCCTGGCGACCAGCGCGTTAGGCTCGCAGGCGAACTTTGGCAAGGTGCTCCTCCAGAATTCGACCTACTACACCTTCAAGAAAAAATGGGTGTTCGCGCGCAATACGCAGATTGGTATCCTGCACCCGTATGGCACGAACAACTTTCTGAGCTTACCGCCGTCGGAAAAGCTACCGTCGGAGGCCACTTCAGTCCCCTTGCCAGAGTTGTTCTTCGCCGGCGGCAGCAACTCTCTCCGCGGCTTCTCCATTAACCAGGCTGGGCCTCGCGACCTGGTAACGGGGTACCCCATAGGAGGCCAGGGGCTATTCGTGAACAACCTGGAATTGCGCACTCCGCCGGTGCCGCTGCCGTACGTGGGTGACGACCTCGGATTTGTCTTCTTTCATGACATGGGCAACGTTTTCGCCACTCCGAACCAGATTGCGAGCGGGATGCTACGGATCCACCAACCCTCAATCGCACAGTGCTCCCCGCCGAACAGTACAGTGCCTTGCAACTTTAGCTATAACCCCCAAGCCGTCGGAATGGGTATACGGTACAAGACGCCCGTAGGCCCTGTCCGTTTTGACCTTGGCTATAACCTCAATCCGACGCGTTATCCCGTCCAGGACAAGGACGAGGTGGAGACGCTGCGGCATATCAATATCTTTTTCAGCATTGGACAGACGTTTTGATGAGACGAATTTTCTATTTCACGATATGCATGGTCTTCTTACTGCCGGTGGCAGTGACCCCAACTTCTGCCGGGGAGGTCCTCGATGGTATTGTCGCGACGGTTAACCATAAGCCGATCTTTCGCAGCGACTGGGACGATGCCGTCTGCTTCGAACTGTTCATGCAGCGGAAGCCAGTCAGTCAACTGACTGAAGCCGATCGAGTGACTGCCTTGCAGCGGCTGATTGACCGCCAGTTGCTTGCGGCCCAGATGAGCGACGCTCATTCCATGCAGCCGTACGAAGATGACTTGCAGAAGTACATTGCGAAGCTGCGGACGCAAGTTCCGGGCGGCGAGGACGAGCAGGACTGGCGCAAGTTGCTCGCCAGCTACGGCCTCACCGAGGATGTGCTGAAAGATCACCTGCGGACCGAACTGCAGGTAATGAACTTCGTGGAAGTGCGTCTGCGTCCAACTGTGCGGGTTCAGCCCGAAGAGATTGAGGCCTACTACAGGAACCAGTTGCTGCCTGATCTGCAGCAGGCCGGCGGCAAGATCATTTCGCTCGACGACGTGGAGCCGAAGATTCGCGAGTTGCTCACCCAGCAGCACATGAACGAGCTGCTGGATGCATGGCTACATAACTTGCGGCAGCAGGCTGAGATTCGAACTAGCGTTCCGATTCCCGCGCTGAGTGCTCCGGCTGCCCAGTCCAGGGCCTCTGGCGCTCATTGAAAATGACTGAAGAGACCAAAACCCGGCGCTCGCACACTCGCCTTTGGATTGGGGCCGCGATCGGCGTGGGGTTGCTGGCTATCGTCGGCGCAATCGCCTGGTATCTGCAAAGCCCCCGCTTTGAGGACGTGGTCCGCCGCACAGTAATCTCCAAGCTGGAGGATGCCACTGGCGGACGGGTCGATCTGCGGTCCTTTCACTGGAATCTCAAGAAGCTTGAATTTGAAGCGAACGATCTGACCATCCACGGTCGTGAGGGACCGGACCAACTGCCGTATGTGCATGCGGACCGCGCTTACGTGCGGCTGCGCATCCTCTCGTTTGTTCAGGTCCGGGTCAACTTGAAGTACCTGGGTCTTGAGCATCCCGTCATCCACCTCATCGTTTATCCCGACGGGACCACCAACGCGCCCGAACCCAAGGTGAAGCAGAGCAACGCAACGCCGGTGCAGCGGCTCTTCGACTTGGCCATCACTCGCGCCGATCTCCAGAATGGCATGCTGCTGTTGAATGATCGCGAGCTGCCACTGGACTTCAGCGCAGACGACATCGTCGCGACAATGACCTACGATCGGGGCGAGCACCGCTATGACGGGAATGTGCGCGTTGGAAAGATGGACGTGAAATACCAGGATTTTCGGGATGTTCCTGCCCAAGCCGAGATGCAGTTCAGCCTCTGGCACGACGCGGCGCAGATCAACTCGCTGAAGCTCACATCGGAGAAGTCGTCGCTGCAGGCGCAGGGAAAGCTGACCAATTTCGATGATCCCCGCATCGAGTTCAGTTACAGCAGTACGCTGGACATTGGACAGCTCGGGGCGATCGCGCGGGTCTACGAGATACGCGGAGGAACGCTCACCCTTGGCGGATCGGGCACTTATTCAGAGGCGAACTATGCTTCGCGCGGCAAGCTCGCGATTCGCGGCTTCGACTATCTCCAGGAAGGCGTCGTGCTGCACAACGCAAGTGCGAGCGCGGATTTTTCCCTCGATAAACATCGTCTTTCGCTCACCCGCATTGCCGGGCGTTTGCTGGGCGGTGAGCTGGCTGGCGACGCCGAGGTCAGAAACCTATTCCTGACGGCTTCCAGCGGCGCTACACCGGCGCCTTCCAAACCCGTCCAGGCAGCCGCGAAGCGCTGCGCCAAGAGCGGCGAAACCCTGGAATCGCCCAGCTCCACGACCGCAAAAATCAGCGGCCCAGGACCGCAGCAGGGAAGTGCGCGGCTGCGCGTCAGCGGAGTATCGCTGGCGGAATTGGCCGGCGCGCTCTCCACCAAGTCGTTGCCATTCGAGAAGCTGAATCCGGTGGGTCGTATGGGCGGCACTGTTGATCTGGCGTGGACACGATCTTTGGCAGATGCGCACGCCGATCTCGCACTCGATATTGTTCCTCCAGCGCAACCAGGGGCGGGCGGTTTGCCGGTGAGCGCAAACCTGCACGGCCGTTACAGCGCCAGACCTCAGGTGATGGATCTTTCAGCCTTCAATTTGATGACTCCGCACACGCACCTGAACGCGTCCGGCACACTGGGCAAAACTTCCGCCGACTTGAAGGTGGTCTTCAATGCGACCAGCCTTACCGAGCTCCAGCCTTTCGTGACCGCACTCGGCTACGTCCCGATGACGATTGAGCTCGCGGGAGAGGCGAACTTCAGCGGGACAGTCAGCGGCAGGCCGGCGGACTCCCGCATTGTCGGCCACCTGGAGGCGTCCAACTTCACCTATATTTACGCCCCGCTCCCGAAGACCTCGGAACATCCGGTGCATCCACCGCCAAAGAAGGATTCGTTCTTCCATGCAGCACCGCCGGCTCCCGGCGAACCACCCCTACAGCAGGCCGCGCAGGCCAGACGCATTCATATCGACCAGTTGTCAGGGGACGTGCAGTACTCGCAGTCGGAAGTTGCCCTGCATCACGCAATCATTCAGGAGGGAAGCGCCCATTTCAACGTGGATTGGACGGCGGCGTTGGACAAAGGCAGCTTCACGGAAGATTCGCCGTTCCAACTGCAAGCTACTGTGCACAATGCGGATGTGGCGGAATTGCAGCGTGCCGCCGGTCTCAACTATCCCGTGAGCGGCACGCTGAACCTTACGATGGAAGCTGCGGGGACGGAGACCAATCCTCACGGCCAGGGCCAGTTCTCGCTGACTGCGGCGCAGATTTACGGACGGCCGGTCAAGTCTGTCGGCTCGAACCTTGTGTTCGCCAATCATGAGGCCCAACTGAAGCAGCTTCGGCTACAAGCCGCCGGTGGCGTGATTGCCGGCACAGCCGCCTACAATTTCGGCAACAAGAATCTCAGCTTCGATCTGAACGGAGTGAGCCTCGACATGGCGGAAATTCCCGAACTGCAAACCGCCAGTCTACGCACAGCAGGGGTCGTCAGGTTTGCCGCCAAGGGTTCAGGCACGATCGAGGAACCCATTATCAACGCCCATGTTCAGGTGAACAACCTGGCGCTGAACGGTGAGCCGGTTGGAGGGCTCACGGCCGACGCGGTCACACGCGGCCGAGAGCTCCAGCTCACGGCGCGCTCGAGCTTCCCCAAGGCAAGCTTTTCTCTTGAGGGGAATGTTGAACTGCGCGGCGACATGCCCGGCAAAATGACCATGCAGTTTTCCAATCTGGATATCGATCCTCTGCTGCGAACTGGGGTCAAGGGAAGAATCACGGGGCACTCGGCGATGGCGGGAGAAGCTACTGTGACCGGACCGCTGAAGCAGCCGAGGCTTCTGAGCGGCAGTTTTAGAATCGACCAGTTCAGCGTGGAGGTGGAGAAGATACGTATTGCAAGTGACGGACGCATCGAGTTGAGCCTGGCCAACGGGTTGGTCTCAGTGCAAAGGTGCGCGCTGGTCAGCGGAGACTCACGGTTCGCTCTGGCCGGGAATCTCAGTTTGAAGAACGACCGCCGGATGGATCTGCGAGCCGATGGCCACCTCGACTTGAAGCTGGTGCACACCCTCGATCCCGATGTGACGTCCTACGGCACAGTGAACATTGGCATCACAGTTAAGGGCGATACCACGAAGCCCCGGCTGTCCGGGCGTATCGAGATCGTCCATGGGGGCTTGTCCTGGATCGACTTGCCCACCGGTCTGGGCGATATCAACGGGAGCCTCGTATTTAATCAGGACCGGCTGGAAGTGGAGCAGTTGACGGCGCGCACCGGCGGCGGCCGATGACCTTCGGCGGGTTCGTCACCTATGGCCGGACCGTCGGTTTTGACCTGACCGCCAGCGGAAGCGAAGTCCGTTTCCGTTACGCAGGTATTAGCGTTACATCCGATCAGACACTTCGCTTAAAGGGAACGCTCCAGAATTCATCCCTGAGCGGGGATGTGACAGTCACGCGTTTTGCCCAGATTCCATCAACGGACTTGAAGTTCGCTCTGGCGCAGGCCGGGCCGTCGGTGGTGCCCAACACCAGTTCGCCGTTGAACAGCTTGCACTTGGATGTTCGCATCCTGTCCGCGCCGGAGCTGACGGTGCAAACCACGCTCGCCAAGCTGTCCGGGGGCGTGGACCTGCGGCTGCGCGGCACTGCGGCACGACCGGTGCTGCTGGGCCGCATCAACGTTGCCGAGGGAGACATTAAGGTCGGTGGTACCAAGTACCACCTGGAGCGCGGGGATGTCACGTTTACCGACCCAGTGCGGATTGATCCGGTGCTCGATATCGAGGCCACCACCCGCGTGCGTGACTATGACATCACGATTGGACTCCATGGCACGCTGGAAAGGCTGACCACCACCTATCGCTCCGACCCGCCGCTTTCCAGCGAGGACATCGTTGCCCTGCTCGCCTTTGGGCGCACCCAATATGACACCAGCGCGGCTGCCACTCCGCAGTTTGGATTTGCTGAGAGCGCATCCAGTGCTGTGTTGGGGCAGGCGATCAATCAGACCGCCACAAACCGGTTCTCGAGATTATTCGGTGTCAGCTCGATCAGGATCAATCCCGCGTTGGGAGGGACCGACAGCAATCCCAACGCGCGCCTGACCGTCGAGCAGCAGGTTTCCAATAACGTAACACTTACATACATAACCAACCTCACCCGTTCGGCCCAGCAGGTCATCCAGTTCGAATACAACATCAGCAGCGAGTACACCTTCCAGGCTATCCGCGACGAGAATGGCGTGGTCAGCTTCGACCTGTTGATTCGAAAGAGGAAGAGATGAAGAGCAACTAGCAATTGGCAAACCCAAAAGAGCCGTACGTACGACGGACTACACTGAATTTAGCAGTGCCAGTTGCTAGCTGCTAGTGGCTCAATGCTAAAAGCCATCTTCACCCACGGTCATGGTTCGGGAACGCTGGACGAGCAACGCGCGCGCATGGTGGACGAGCAACTGCGCTCGCGCGGCATTCGCGATGCTCGCGTGCTGGCGGCCATGGGGAAAGTCCCGCGCGAGGAGTTCATTGCCAGCGAGAATTTCAATGATGCTTATGGCGATCACCCGCTGCCTATCGGTGCCGGGCAGACTGTGTCCCAGCCCTACATTGTGGCCGCCATGGTCGAGGCCCTGGATCTGCGGCCTGGTGGCCGCGTGCTCGAAGTTGGAACGGGCACCGGATACGAAGCGGCCATCCTCGGAGAACTGGCTGCCGAGGTTTGGACCATCGAGCGCCACCAGGAGCTGTCAGATAGGGCACGGGAGATACTGGCCAGGCTCGGCTACGCGAATGTTCACGTCGTTTGTGGTGACGGCAGCCTCGGTCTGCGCGAAAATGCGCCGTTCGACAAGATCCTGGTGGCTGCCGCGGCGCCGCGAATTCCGGAGAGCCTGGTGGCACAGCTCGTGGACGGTGGGAGGCTGGTTGTGCCGGTTGGGAACCGCTACGAGCAGCAGGTACAGATATTGCGCAAGGTGGGCGGCGAGACGGTTGTCACCCTGCACGATCTTTGCCGCTTCGTGCCGCTGGTGGGACAAGAAGGCTGGGAGCCATAGCTCGGTTTGCGCGAGGCGGGTAGCGGCAGCCGCTCATCGAAAAACTGGGGAAACTCTTGGCCTCAGTGCACGAGGAACCCGCTGCCCGCTGCGACCAGGCCAACCACTGCCAAGACCATCCCGAAGTACCAATACCTGCGATTGTCAGTTAGCAACGTGATGGAGGTGACGACCAGCGCGATCTCCAGAAACACCTCGCCTAAGTCGAAGCGGTCGGCGCGTCGGCTGGCAAGTTTGACTTCTGCTTCGAGCCCGCGAGCCTCGCTCTGAATATCCGTCTGTTGCTCGCGATACTTATCGATCTCTTCATGAAAGTGTTTTTGCACCTCTGCGGCGCGCTCGGCCTTGGTGTTCTCCAGTGCAGTCAGGACCTCATCGAGCGCCTCGAGATTATTGCGGCGCATGTTCTTTGCCTGGTAATAACCCCACTGGTCGGTGGCGCGAGTCTGCATCAGGATCTCTTCGGTGTGAGCTCGATGCCCCAGCAGAGACACGATGGCCACGAACACGGCCAGCGTCGCGATGGTGATGCTGACCGGCGCCAGATGCCGTCTTTCTTTACCTTCTTCCGCCGCTTCTTTCGCCTTGTCCAATGCTTCCATTTCCGAGCTCATCGGGCCTCCATTTAGCACTTAGCACTTAGCAAATTAGCACTTAGCTAAAACCACAACACACTAACAGACTAAATGCTAAATGCTAACTGCCGATTTCTTTTCCAAAATGCCGCAAGATTGCACCTGCTTGGGGACGGCTCACGACCGAGGCCAGTGCCGCGGCGTCGGCCTCCTTTACGGCTTGCAGGCTGCCGAAGTGCTGCAACAGGCGCTTGGTGGTGCGTTCGCCGATGCCGGGGATATCGAGCAGTTCGGTCTTGCGATCGCGAATCCGCCGGCGCTTGCGGTGAAAGCTCACCGCAAACCGGTGGGCTTCATCGCGCACCTGCTGCACCAGATGCAGCACCGGCGAATGGCGGTCCAGCACGATTGGCTCGTCCTCCTGGCCGTGCACGTAGATGATTTCTTCCCGCTTGGCGATGGCTGCCAGCGGCTGGTTGGTAATGCCCAGCGACTCCAGCGCCTCGGCAGACGAGTGCAGTTGTCCGATGCCGCCGTCGATGAGCACAAGGCTCGGCATCTTCTGCTTTTCGTCTTGCACGCGCTTGTAGCGGCGCGTGACAACCTCGCGCATCGAGGCGAAGTCGTCCACTCCGGCAACGCCTTTGATGATGAACTTGCGGTAGTCAGACTTCTTCATCTTGCCGTCTT
>Ga0074045_10003848_pt1 | contig 13470 bp, 11 predicted proteins | sample BogForMeECP23OM2_FD_94442 | JGI IMG/M metagenome (GOLD analysis project Ga0074045, IMG submission 94442) | Bog forest soil microbial communities from Calvert Island, British Columbia, Canada - Bog Forest MetaG ECP23OM2 | ecosystem: Environmental > Terrestrial > Soil > Wetlands ... | reverse complement strand
CAGTGCATCGGTGCGTTTACTAAAATCGATCTCATCGATCGCTTTGGTGTTGTTGTCAAGCTCCTTCACCGTCACCGCATCGTAAGGCGCAGGCTGCTGAAGATTCTTGATTTTCCCGTCCACAGTGGCGACGGTTTTACCGTTCTTTACGATCTCAACCTTGAGGGCATCAGCAGGCCCGCTCCACTCCGCTTTGTATTGGCCAGGGGCGAGTTCTGTGGATCCCACCCGCACTGTGTCCGATAGCGTGAAACTGCCGGAATGGTTGTCTTTGGCAAATGCGTTCGCCGATAACGCGAGCGCGAGTATGGCGAATGATGCGAAGTACTGTGTAGATTTCATTTTTTCTCCTCGAATAACTTCTAAGTTATTAGCGCGAACGCGAAAGCAGATTGTCTGCCGTGCGTTAGCGCCGACTGCGTGAGGTAAATTACCGCTTGTACTTACTGATGCTCGGCTTTGGCGCTCGGATGCAAACATCGTCAGGCGGCGGGAACATCCGCAGGCACGGAGCAGGTCGACGCTGAAGTTGCGCTATCCTAATGGAGACACGAACACCCATGTCTCGTTTGTCTCCTACGCTCGAAGGCTTCCGCGCGACTTTTCGCGCGCCCTCGCTTGCCTTCGCGGAAGTCGCGTGGCGGTGGACGGTTGGTTTCACGGCCTGGGCCCTGCTGCTTTTTTCGTTCTTCGAATATCTCAATTCACTTCCTGTCTCCAAGGGCGATTTGGCGCTTCTTTCAACCCGGCAGCCTGGTCTCATAGGGAGGGCGATTGGTCACATCCTGCGCGGCAGCCTGGATCGCGCCGTAGTCGCGGCTTTGCTGGGAATGCTGGCCCTTTCACTGTTGTGGATCATTGCTGCATCGGTCGGCCGGGATGCGACGGTCTGCGCCTTGCTCGATCATTTTCGGAGCAAGTTTGGCGGCGCCCCGGGCGGTGATAACTACCAGATTCGGCCGGTCCGTGCTCTCGCAGCGCTGAACTTCCTGCGCGTTACCTTGTTCCTGGCCGCGATTCTCGCCCTTGCGGCGGCGGCCATTCTCGCCGGTTTTGCCAGCTCCGATATCCATCCCCGCCCTGGCCTGGTCTTCGTTCTCTTCATGCCGCTGGCCGGGCTGATTGTCATGACCGGCTGGGCGCTGAACTGGCTGCTTTCGCTCGCCGGTATTTTCGCGGTCCGCGACGGCGAGGACGCATTGGGGGCAATTTCGTCGGCAGTCACTTTCTTGCGCGAGCACGCGGGTCCGGTCTTAGCCGTGAGCATCTGGACCGGGCTGGCGCATATCGTTGCCTTCAGTGTCGCGACCACCGCAGTGTCCATGCCGCTGAGTCTTTTGCGAGTCGCGCCGTGGCGAGTGGTGATCGCCGTCGTGCTGGTCGTGACGCTGATTTATTTCGCCGTGGCCGACTGGCTGTACATGGCCCGGCTTGCCGGTTACGTTTGCATCAGGGAAATGCCGGAGCCTCAGTTGGCTTCCGTGCTACCGATCTTGCTCCCCCCAGACGAACAGATCTTATCGGGCACTCCGATTCAGACTACGATCGATCGCGACGAGCCCATCCTCAGTGATGTGCCGCATCTCGGCTCTACCAATCTGGCCGTAGAGACGTAGCTTGCCGCGTCTCGCTGGCGGCGCATCAAAAACCTCGACAGGCGAAGCTGTTGCCGCCGGCGGAACGTCGCCAGCAACGTCTCCACGGAATGCTTTACAGCGGGCATACGATTTGAGAAACTCATCAGTGGAAACCGAATCCCGGCTTACTCAGTCCATCGTCATCCTTGATTTTGGCGCGCAGTATACCCAACTCATCGCGCGCCGCATCCGCGAACAAAGTGTTTTCTCCGTGGTGCTGCCTTGCACTGCTTCGCTTGAAGAGGTTAAAAGGTGCGCGCCGGTCGGCCTTGTGCTTTCGGGCGCGCCGTGGTCGGTTTACGACAAAGACGCGCCGCCGGCCGATGCCCGCCTCTTCGAGCTGGGAGTGCCCGTGCTCGGCATTTGCTACGGACTGCAATTCATGGTGCACACGCTGGGCGGCAAGGTGCGTCCGGCGGACAAACGCGAATACGGACATGCGGAAATCGACGTGGTCGCGGAGTCAGTGCTTTTTCACGGACTCGCGAGACGCCAGCCTGTGTGGATGTCGCATGGCGATGAGGCTCTGGAGTTGCCTCCCGGTTTCGAGTTGACGGCGAAGACCTCGCACGCTGTCGCCGCGATTCAGAACGTCGCTAAGAAGTGGTTCGCGGTGCAGTTTCATCCTGAAGTGCATCACACGCGCAACGGCACCGAGATGCTGCGCAATTTTATATTCAAGATCTGTGGCGCAAAACCCACCTGGACGCCACAGCATTTTATCGATTCAACAATCGAACAAGTGAAGAGCCAGGTTGGCACGGGGCGTGCCATCTGTGCGCTCTCAGGCGGAGTGGATTCTTCGGTTGCGGCGGTGCTGGTGGATCGTGCGTTGCGCGACAAGCGCGGCAAATCGCGGCTCACCTGCGTCTTCGTGAACAATGGCGTGCTGCGAAAGAACGAGTTCGAGAAAGTGCAGAAGACACTGCACGACAAGTTGGGTCTTCATCTTGATGCGGTCGACGCAACCGCGCGTTTTCTGGGCAAGCTGAAGGGCGTTACCGATCCCGAGAAGAAGCGCAAGATCATCGGCAATGAATTCATCAAAGTATTTGAGAAGGAAGCGCGACGGATCGAGAAAGAAGAAGGCAAGGTCAAGTGGCTGGTGCAGGGAACGCTCTATCCGGATGTGATCGAATCGCGCTCGGTGCGCGGGCCGTCGCAGGTGATCAAATCGCATCACAACGTAGGTGGGCTGCCGGAGAAAATGAAGCTCAAACTCATCGAGCCGCTAAAGGATTTGTTCAAAGACGAGGTCCGCAAGATTGGCCGCGATCTTGGCATGCCAGAGGAGATCTTGCAGCGGCAGCCGTTCCCCGGCCCCGGTCTCGCGGTGCGTGTGTTGGGCGAGGTTACTCCTGAGCGCCTGGCGCTGCTTCGCGAGTGTGACGACATCGTGGTGAGCGAGATCAAGAATGCAGGACTCTATACAAAAGTGTGGCAGTCGTTTGCGGTTCTGCTACCGGTGATGTCGGTGGGCGTGATGGGCGACATGCGCACTTATGCTTACACCTGTGCGATTCGCGCCGTGAGTTCGGAAGACGGGATGACGGCCGATTGGGTCGCGCTGCCGTACGACGTGCTGAAGATTATTTCCACGCGGATCGTAAATGAAGTAAAAGGAGTCAACCGCGTGGTGTACGACGTTACTTCGAAGCCGCCGGGGACGATTGAGTGGGAGTAGAAGCTACTTCTGGCCTCGCTTCGAGCTAATGCGGCTTTAAGGTCCGGCGTGTCTAGGTCTCGTCCCTGTGGACGGTTTCCATGGAGAACGCCGGCAGGCAGACGGCGATGTACTCTGCACCGCCTCCGTTGGGAGTCGAGTAGCGGATCCATTCACCGGCGTGGGCGATGATGGCTTGTCCGGCGGCTACATCGATCGATCCACTCTTGTGTTCCACGCGGAGCGTACCTTTCAACACAATCGTGAACTCGTCGAAGGCGGGTGTCTGGCCCGGCTCAAGCCATCCCTCGGGGCTGCGCATGTGAGCTACGCTGGCAGATTCGGTTTTCGAATTGACGCGTCCGATGTATTCGTCGATGAGCTTCGGTTTGTTGCCGGCGGATTGGATGCGCGTGGGTTGTGGGATCAGGGTAGGCAAGGGTGTCGGCTCCGAGTTAAGTAGGAATCCATTAAGCCAATCTATTAAAACACGGGAGCAACGCGGGCGCTTCGCTGCGCTGGGCGGGACAGCCGAGGCGGCTGTCCCCACACCAGCACGCTAAACCGTAACGGGCAGCTTCATTTACAATCCTCGTCTATGTTTTATCGCACAGACAATCGTTCTCCCGACCAACTGCGGCCGGTTTTGATCACTCCGGATTTCATTACTACGGCGGAGGGCTCGGTGCTTATCGAGGTGGGGAATACGCGGGTGATCTGTACCGCGTCGATCGAAGAGACTGTGCCGGCGTTTATGCGCAACTCGGGCAAGGGATGGATATCGAGTGAGTACGCGATGATCCCGCGGGCCACGCTGACCCGCACGGCGCGTGAGGTCGCGAAGGGAAGGCCGAGCGGGCGCACACATGAAATCCAGCGGCTGATTGGGCGGTCTTTGCGGGCGGTTACGGACCTGGCGCGGCTGGGCGAGCGCACAGTCTGGATCGATTGTGATGTGATTCAGGCCGATGGCGGAACGCGTACGGCTTCGATCACGGGAGCGTTCGTAGCTCTAGGATTAGCGTTGGAAAAATTGGTGCAGGCTGGCACTTTGACTTCGGTTCCTTTGAGAGACTTTGTCGCGGCAGTGAGCGTGGGGATTGTGGATGGAGAAATCCTCCTCGACCTCTGCTACGAAGAAGATTCGCGGGCCGATGTAGACATGAATTTTGTAATGACCGCAGGTCACAAGATGGTGGAAGTGCAGGCGACCGCAGAGCGGCAGGCGTTTGACGAAGCGCAGTTTGCGAAGATGATGTTGTTCGCGCGGTCGGGAGCGCAGGCGCTGATCGCCAAGCAACAGGCGGTGTTGAGCGGGCTGGCGCTTAGACAGTGAGGATATCTACTCTCCCAGCAGTTCTTTCCGCTTCGCGGAGAAGGGATTCGCTACTGTCACACCGTTCCAGGTAAATCCTTCCTGCATATCCTCCGATAAGAGCAGCCGGCAACCCGCGCTGGCAGCCGCGGCAAGTATAATCGCGTCCCAGATGTTTAATCTGTGATCAACTGACAAATCGACCCCAGCCAATAAAATCGACTGGGAGGTCTCAACTACAGCAAAGCTATCCTGCCAGCTCAAAATAGACGCTCGCGCGCTGTGAGGCTTGCGTCCAACTCTGCCCACGAGAACGCGGAAAAGCTCTCCTAAAACCTGAGCCGGGATAAATGTGTTGTCAACCGGCAGCTTCTCTACGATCCGTTGGGCGATTTTCTCCCTCGCGCCGTTGCCGACTCCTTCTGCGTAGACCAGAAAGTTCGTATCGAGTGCCAATCGCAAAGGTTAATCCCGGTTATAGAGTTCGTCCCGTGTCCAGCGGCCGCTCTTGATGACGGGCTGGCTACGCAACCGCTTCAGCAGACCAGCCTTCGCCGCCTCCCGCTGTTGTGTTTTCGAGTCTATCGGAGAAATGCGCGCCACCGGCTTTCCGTGGTTGGTTACAACGTAGGAGCGGCCTTCGCGGACTTCCCGGAGAAGCTGCGAGAAATTGCGGTTGGCGTTGGCGGCGGAGATGGCCTTTTCCATGGCGGTTCCAATAGTAGTTATATTAACTACTTTCTACCGGATGGTCAAGACGCAAGACTCGGAGCCAAAAGATCGCTGCACGTCTCTACATCTGTACGTTACGCGATCGACACCGTCTTTATATTCATGAACTCGCGGATGCCGTTGGCGGCGAGTTCGCGGCCGTGGCCGGATTGTTTGACGCCGCCGAAGGGGATTCGAGGATCCGAGGCGACCATCTTGTTGATGAAGACCATGCCAGATTCGAGTTCGTTGATGAAGCGCTCGCGTTCGCCGTCGTCTTTCGTCCAGGCGCTGGCGCCGAGGCCGAAGCGGCTGTCGTTGGCGAGGCGGATGGCTTCATCAATGTTCTTAACCCGGAATAGCGAGGCGACGGGTCCAAAAAATTCTTCGCGGTAGGCCGGGGACTCTTTCGGAATGTCAGTCAGGACCGTCGGCGCGTAGTAATTGCCTGGTTGTTTCAGAGGATGGCCGCCGGTCAATAGTTTGGCTCCGGCCTTTACCGTCTTCTGGACGTCGGCATCGAGCGAGGTGACGGCGTCGGCTGTGGCGAGCGGTCCGAGCTCAGTTTTTTCGTCGAATGGATCTCCGATGCGCAGATTCTTCATTCGTTCGACGAACTTTCGCTCGAATTCAGAAGCGATAGGTTCGGCGACGATGAAGCGCTTGGCGGCGATGCAGGACTGGCCGTTGTTGATCACGCGAGCTTCCACTGCGGTGGCCACGGCCGCGTCCAGATCGGCGCTGGGCATCACGATAAAAGGATCGCTGCCTCCGAGTTCCAGCACGACTTTCTTAATTCGCTTGGCGGCGGCGATTCCCACTTGAATGCCGGCTTGTTCGCTGCCAGTGAGCGTGGCGGCCACGACCCGCGAGTCGTTCAGAATGGCATCTACCTGCTGCGAACCAATGAGCAGAGTTTGAAACGCTCCCGGGGGAAATCCTGCTTCGAGAAAAATCTCTTCAATTGCCAGCGCACATTGTGGGACGTTCGAGGCGTGCTTCAACAGTCCAACGTTGCCCGCCATCAGAGCGGGAGCGGCGAAGCGAAACACCTGCCAGAAAGGGAAGTTCCAGGGCATGACCGCGAGAATGGGTCCGATTGGGCGATAGCGGATAAAACTTTTTTTCGCGCCGGTATCGATCACTTCGTCGCTGAGGAAGCGTTCGGCGTTTTCCGCATAGTAGCGGCAGCCGGAGGCGGACTTCACGGCCTCGGCCAGGGCCGCTTTGTAGGGCTTGCCCATTTCAAGCGTCATCAAGTGAGCGAACTTCTCTTTGTCCCGTTCCAGAATTTCGGCAGCCTTTAGCATGCGGCGTGCGCGCTCGGCAAAAGAAGTTGTGCCTTCGGTGCGGAAGGTCGTCACCGCTAACTGCAGTTTCTCTTCAATCTGCGCCTCGGAGAGAACCTCAAACCGCCGAACGACTTCGCCGGTGGCAGGATTAATGGTTGCGATCGCCATGATCGATGCGTCCTTGAAAGGAAAGATTAATAGAACCTGCAGAGGCGGCACATCGTGAATTCCGACTATATTTCCGGGATCGAAAGCCGCGCCGATCGTACCACTATACCATCGGCTTCGAACCGGCTCAGCCGGCGGCGGTGTCGGCTCAAAAAAGCCTAAAGACCGGGTTGCGAAGCGAGAGTAGAGGAAGCGCAGCCGGGCGGGTTATCTGAGTTAGTGTTGACCTCTCCCGCTCTCAACCATAGAATTAAAAGGACCGGCGACGAACTGGTTCCAACCGAAAGCACTGCCCCCTCGTTCAACGGCAGGACAGCTGACTCTGGATCAGCATATCGGGGTTCGAATCCCTGGGGGGCAGCCAGATTTTCTCCAGTAGTTACCAGCGTTTTCTTGCATTTCCATGCTCGCCGGGCTTCAGCCTTGGGGGGGGCTTTGCCTGCGTCGCGACGTTGAGTTAACTTCCCTCGGCGCGAAACGGTTTGTGTCGTCAAACGTCACCGCGGGGTCTAACCCAGCGGCCAGTCGCCTCGTCGAAGGCGGGGGCACTCAATTACGCTGAAGTCTTCGTCTCTAGAATTGCCGCAATTATGCCCAGGTTGCGCATTCGTTCTATTTCCTCTGGAGAGAAGTGAACATCGAATTTCTCTTCGATCGCCAGCACCAGATTCAGGTGCTGCATGGAATCCCAAGCCTCGATTGTATCCGCTGAGGAATCAGCTCCAATGTTTACGACCGGGACGGCAAATATGTCGGATGCGACCTGCCGAACGTGATCGAGAATCGTCGTCAAGAGTCTTCTCCGTTGCTTGTATGGAGCTGTATCCAGTCTGGGCAAACGATCGGTTGCGTTTGCAAATCGAGAACCCATCGCGAGCCCTCGCCGTTTTGCAACTGACATTCGAAACCCGACCGGCAAAAGAAGTCTTTCGCCGGGGCATTCTTCTTCGTGGGCAAAAACCATCCTGCAAGCCGCCTACAGCCGCGCGCCAGAGCGCTTTTCGATACCTGAGAGAGCAGCGCTGTTTCCACCGACCTCCCGATCACGCGGCAACTTAGCAGGAACGCTTCGATTTCACACAGGTCTTGTGTATCAATCGTGACGGCAACGCCCACCAGGCCGTGATCTCCGAAACGGTCCATCACTCGCATCGCGAGCACCTGGCAGCCGGGAGTGCCTGCCATCGCGGCGAGTTGCTGCTCGCTATACCTGCGCGTCGTGAGATTAAACTGATTCGTCTTCTGGGTCAGCTGCGAGACGCGTGCCAAGGTCGATGGCCGAACAGGTGCGACTTCTACTTCCTGCTGAAGATAACGAAAGAAATCCTCCTTCGACTGAAAATTATGCTCAACTTGAGCCCTCTTACGCTGTTCGGCGTAAAACGCGGAGCGCTGTCGATCCTCTCCGGAGAGAGTCAGGCGTTCAAAAGCGGCACAATCGCGTACAACAGCCGCGTATTGCATCGGGTCTTCGGGAAGATCGAGGACGAGCACTTCAGGTAAAGCGCTGCGGACCTGTTCGCGCTCGAAGGGATTGTCGTCAAGAAAAGCAATGCTATCCACACCGATGCTCAATTCGGCAGCGATTTCCCGCAAGCCTTGCGCCTTCTCGTTCCAATTAATGCGTATGGCGGAAAAATCAGCGGGGCGTAACAACATTCCAGGGTGTTTTTCCAGCACTTCCACGGCGTCCCCGGGATTGTTCTTGCTGCAAATTGCCAGTAGGATGCCCCTCCGCGAAAGGTCCAGCATGGCCTTCTGCAGCATCTGGTAAGCCACGCCAGGATAGTCTGCGCCGAGTTTGATGCCGGTCATTCCATCTTCGCCGATTACTCCGCCCCAAAGAGTGTTGTCCAGATCGACCACTAACGCTTTCGCTATCCTGCCGCTCAATGGAACGAGCAAACGTAATAACTCATTAGCTACATGGACCAGTTGGTGCGCAGCTATGGGCAGGCCTACGGAAAATAGCTTGCGCTCGTCCTGCCAGAGCAGGCGCCCGTGGCAGGCCACGAGAGCGTCGTAGTCGAGAACGTAGACTCCAGTCTGCTGCCGAGCCATGCGCCGGATTTCGCGGTTAAGAGTTTGAATCGCATCCGACTGACTGGTCTCCATCTGAGAATCGAGCGCTCCGAATGCGGCACGCGGCGGTTGCTCCAGGGTGCTCAGAATGAAGGCGGCCATGCTGCGCTCGCGAAATGCCGCTACAGCTTGTTCCAAGTGACCGCACACGCGTTCCATAACTGCCGGAACATCCGCCGGCGCAAGAGTCGAATAGTCGTTCCACAGCTCCGGGGCAATATCGGCAGTACGCAGTGCAAGGATCGCAACCTGGGGATTGAAAGAATAGAGAGAACTGTTCCGGTCCAAAATCTCCTGCATGTACGCGTTGTAATCACCCACGTGAGCCTCAGGATTTAGCCGGAAACAAAACGCGGCAGCTCGCAGCAATGGGACGACAGGCTCCAGCGTAAAAGAGCGAAGAATGGCAACGCGGAGCGTCGTTAGATCGAGCCGCTCTCGCAGCTTGTCAATTCGAGGAGCTAGAAACGCTGCCGTTGCGAGCGTGGGCTCCCGGCGCCACAAGGCGTCCATGCGAGTCGCGGCGGACTGAGCAACCCCATTCGAAATCAGCCGGTCAATCTCGTTGCGAAGGCCTTCTTTGCGATGATCTTCTTTGCGAAGATCTTCTTTGCGAAGATCGGAAGTCTCGTCTTCGGGAGTCATCACTTATCATTCAACGGTGCCGAGCCGGTTGTGCTCGGTTGAAACCGCTCTCTCGCAGGCATCTTCACGCTTTCCGATTTTCCGTTCAGTCGATTCGTTCCAGCAATCGCTCGTGCACCAGTCGTTCAATCATCGGCAGGCAGTCTTCCGCGGGCAAGCCAATGCAGTCCGCCAGCGAAATCAAATCCCGCTCACCATCGGCATACGCTAGAATATTCATCAAGGCCTTTGCTTCGAGGCCGCTGCCGCGCTTGCTCAACGTAGGGTATAGGCCTCGTCTGCCCAACTGCGGCTCGCCGAGACAAGTTGTCCTGTAGGTAGCGTTCGCTTCGATCAATGCTATGCACCTTTGCAATGCACTAAAAGCTCCCGCCAATCCTTGCGGCGAAATCAAACTCAGATCATCCAGCGAGGTGTGATACTCCGGATAAGTTCCATATTTCGAGCGCATCAATGAGACTACCGGTAGGTCAACTCCGGGACTGCAGTACTGCCTCTCGTCGCTGCCGCGTTCGAGGAAGCTATAAGTAGCGCATTCGGGATAATGATGCTTGATTACGTGCCGGGTAACTGAATCGGCCAGCGTGTCCCCTTTCCTTGATTCGAGAAAAGAATAGGCGCGATCGTCACCCACGCAAGTTACAACGTAACCGGCGACTGTATTGCGCTTCATCGCTTCAAGATGCCGGCTCAGGTACGTGATCGAACCAATGGTCTCAGGGACAAAGATGGCTCGGAAAGTATAGCGGCGTTGCGGCAAACACTGCAGCCAGCGCACCAATGCCGCCGTCACGACCGGACCCGATAGTTCGTTGTTCGCCATCGATGGATGGCAAACATACGTGGACAGAAGAACCTCACGCTCCTCAGTTCCCGGCAGGACGATCTCTCCATAGGTCAACAACCCGGGCGCCAGGGTGCTGTCAATCATCACACGATATTTTCCTGGCCGCAGCGAATCTCGCACTCGTTGACTCAGGCAAAATCCCCAGCGCCGTGCGTAATAAGAGGTGACATAGGGAATCGCATCCGGCATCGAAGGAAGAGAATGGAGGTAGGGCTGCATTTCTTCCAGAGACAGTAGCCGGTCGATGGGCTCAGAGTAACCGACCACGTGAAGATTGCTTTTGCGGAAGTCGACGACGCGTGTTCCATCCTCGTCGGCAATAAAAGCATCGCGGATGTTCCACTCATCCGGGACGGTCCAGTCCCAAACCTTCGTTGCCGACGGAACCTCGTACACTCTCAGTGAGGGAAGTATTCTCTGGAGATAACGCAGCGTCTCGCGAACTCCTTCGCCTGTAATGCTCCGGCAAATCGGAAACAAGCCTTGCGCCCAGCCATACATTTCCTCGCCGATACCGGCATCGTTCGTGAGCAGCGCGGGTTGATTGCCTTCCATGGAAACAATCGTTGTCATTTTTCAGCCCCTTCGGCGATGAGGGACGCGCGGTCCTCATCCAACATTTTCCATGCGGTGTCGAAAAGATCTTTCGCTGTTACCGCCAGAATGCGCGATCTGCCGATGTTAGCAATCCGCAACTTCTTTTCTGCCTCCAGCCGCTTCTGCAAACGCCGGAGGTCCGCCTCTGACTTCCGATTCAGATCTCGCACGTTATAAATGACAGAACGCTCACACGATTGACCGTCAGGCAAAATCACCGTCCCAGAAAACACCTTACTATACCGGTAGTCCACGCCATGGGCTGTCTCTACGTAGTGCACGAACGTACCGCCGCGACTCATCGAGCAGCCCAAGTCAACAATTTCGGCGTTCAACTGATTTAGAGCGCCGAAAACAGAGTTCTTTCCGAAGCATTCTTGCACAGGAGCACAGAGTTCGCGCGCATGAGGCCCGCGAGCGGCAAAGCTGAATATAGGGTCGGCAGACCGGCAAACGCCGGGCAGCCTACGGAAGCATTCGCTTACCATTCCGACCGAACTCGGCGTATTTAGAACGTCAAATGGTTCCCCTCTCGTGAAACTGTAGCTGAAGGTGGGGATGACCAGTGTGCCGGAAGCTCCGATTGCGGCCTCAATCGACTCGATCAACAACTCAAGACGCCGCTCATTTGGCATGGGCGGGAACTGAGCCGCGACAATCGCATCGGGATGAACTAATACAACCTTTCCCTCGGTCACACCAATTGAAAGCAGCGCGTCGGTGACATCGGCTGGGGCAATGCTCACTCGGTTGACATTTCCATTCCCTGGTATCGGAATGCACTTCATCTGGGGATTTGTCTCCTCATGTATGAGACCGCAATTCACTCGCAGAGAGCAGGCTGCGCTATTCTAGCAAGGCGATGTCGCCGACGTTTGTCTCCATCGACGACAGTCCACTGGCTTGTGAATGCGATGAAGATTTTGCTAGTCCATCCTCTCGATACCGCGGATGCGGGCGCCTGGGCGTACCAGCGATGGAACCGGATCGTGGACTTAGGCAGAGATGGCACCGGAACTTATGAAGCCTGGCACAAGCGATTCGATTGCGCGGTGGAGAGGTTGAATTCGCTCCGGAATGGCTTCGAGGATTTTTACAAGATTCGGGAGTTGTTAGGACGGGGCTGCGGTTACCTCGTAGACGAACACGGCCTCGACTGGTGGGAGATTCTGTCGATTCATCTGCACGAGGAAATGGAGACGTTGGCTCTGTTGCAGCGATTCGCGAAGACCATCGACTCCGCCGACGAAGTGCACGTTTCGCGGCCTGGCCTGCATGCCAATTTCCTACGATGTTTACTGGGGGCGCAGGTGAAAGTGTTCCGTCCGCGACGGGGAGCCCAAAAAGGACTGGGGCATTACCTCCGAGTTTTCAATAAGCTTTCCGCGTCCCAGATGATCGATATCCTGGGCGACAAGTACGATTCTGGATATCGGTTTCGCGGTCGTCTCGCCAGAAAACGCGATCCCTTGACGCAGCCTGTCATTCTGATCCCCACGGCCTATGTCAACGTCACGCGAACCGGAATTGCATACGCCAACACGTTCCCCGAGGACAATTTTCTCTTAGTTGCGACCCGCCGGAGCGGATGGATCGAGAAACCTCCAAGGAATGTCGCAACCGCGTGGCTATCATCCTATGTTTCGGTTCGCAACCGACGCGCCGGGGGTACGGAAATGGAAGACAGGCTGCGCGAGCTTGTCGGCGAGTTAAGCCGCGTCCCGGAATTTGAAATCCTGAACCGCCTGGGACATCTCGACTCCTTCCCCAGCCGCCTCCGGCACGGAATTGAAGTTCGCAACGCGTGGCGAAATGTTCTCGATAGCGAACCGGTGCAGGGGGTGCTCTGCGCCGATGATAGCAACCCTTATACCCGGATTCCGCTGCTGCTTGCCCGCGAACGCGGACTTGCCAGCATTGCCTGCCATCATGGGGCGCTCGATGCCCGCTATTTGTTCAAGCGGAGCTACGGCGGCGTCATTTGGGTGAAAGGGAAGATGGAGCAGGACTACCTGGTGCGAAGATGTTGCGTGCCGGCGGAGAAGGTCGAGATTTGCGGTCCCGCTCTGCCAGCCTTTTCGCGTGCCCATGAGAACTCGAATCATCGGGAGCTTCGCCCATACATTGTTTTCTTCTCCGAACTTTACGAGGTATCCGGCGGCCGCGCCGAAGGCTTTTATCGCGATATTCTCCCGCCGCTGGCCGATTTGGCGCTGGCCACCTGGCACAAACTCGTGGTGAAGTTGCATCCCGCAGAGAGCAAAACGGAGCGCACTCGCATCCTGGCTCGGCTTCTTTCTGCCGATCAGTTGAGCGCTGTCCAGGTCGTGAGCGGTCCGCTCACGGAAGATCTGCTGGCGAAGACATGGTGCGCGGTTACGATCCTTTCAACGGTATCGACTGAATGCGCGGTCCGAGGCATTCCGTGTTTTTTGTGCACGTGGCTGGAGGGCCATCCACATGAATACGTGGAGCAATACCTTCGCTTCGGGGTAGGTATTGCGCTGAGTGCT